>TARA_B110000208_G_scaffold40324_1_pt1 | contig 17423 bp, 14 predicted proteins | sample TARA_B110000208 | Tara Oceans TARA_B110000208 (sample SAMEA4397426) | marine metagenome | biome: Polar Biome; feature: [SRF] surface water layer (ENVO:00010504); material: water (ENVO:00002006), including particulate matter (ENVO:01000060) such as... | depth 5 m
CTTTGTCTTTCATAAACTGAGGAATTTGCTCTGGATATGGCAATAAATGTGAATGTCCGTTTATGCGTAGTTTTCGTTTTTCCATTTTACTTTCATTGCTAGGCTTTGGCCTTAACAGTCTTTTCATTTGTTTAAAATAATTCGTCATTTTTTTCTAAAAGACAAAAGAACACTATTTTACTTTTTTAGTTGCCTGCATCACAGTACCGCAAGAATCACAAGTACATTTTTGTGGGTCTGAATAGAATCCATCAAAAATAATCGGCATGTCAGTTTCTATGTTATCTAATGCGAATTCTTCTCTATATAATGCGGTTCCACAGTTTTCACAATACCACTCTAATGCATCAAGCATCCCGTTAGAACGAGGATACTCAATAACCAGCCCAACAGTATTTTCTTTTCTTTGTGGCGAATGCGGCACCTTTGCAGGTAGCAAATAAATATCTCCTTCGTTAATTGCCACATCAATCATTTTTCCATTTTTATCAATGATTTTTAAAACCATATCGCCTTCTATTTGATAGAAAAATTCTGGTGTTTCATTGTAATGATAGTCTTTTCTGTTATTGGGTCCACCAACAACCATTACAATATACTCGCCATTGTCCCATACTTGTTTGTTTCCAACAGGCGGCTTTAATAAATGCCGATGATCATCAATCCACTTTTTAAAATTTAAAGGTTGTACTAAATTCATTGTATTATTGTTTTTGTGCGTTCCCTAAAGGTCGGGCTTTCCATTCTATCTTTTTATTTGTTCTCGCTACATCACGCAAAAAAGCGTGCTGCTCAAACCAACATAAAAAGGATGCCATTTCAATCCCTAACGCAAGGTTTGGATAAATTTACAAACTTTTTGTTCTACCACCATCTACAGGAACATTGATTCCATTGATGTAACTTGCTTTTTCACTTGCTAAAAAAACAATTGCACAAGCCACCTCTTCAGGTTTTGCAAATCGTTTTGCAGGTGACGTATTTTTCATAGCTGTGACTACTGCTTCTATAGACATTCCTGTCTTACTTGCTTTGTTGCTAATGATTTCTTTCAATCGCTCAGTTTCTGTAGCTCCAGGTAAAACATTATTGACTGTGATTCCAAATTCACCTAATTCATTTGCCAATGTTTTAGACCAACTTGCCACAGCACCACGAATTGTATTTGAAACACCAAGACCATCTAAAGGCTGTTTTACCGAAGTTGAAATTACATTTATAATTCTACCAAAACATTGCGTTTTCATAAATGGCACTAGGCTTTGTACAAGAATATGATTGCATTTTAAATGTTGCGTAAACGCACTTTCAAACTCTTCTATTGTAGCATTAAATATTGGTCCTCCCGCAGGGCCACCAGTATTGTTTACTAAGATGTGAAACTGCAAATCTGAGCCCTCTAAGACCTCTTTTAACTCCTTTGGTTTTGAAAAATCAGCAATCAAATAACCATGGCATTGATTTTCGTTTGGTAATTGTGCAACAATTTTTCTCAACTTCTCTTCATTTCTTGCAATAAGCGTCACATTTACACCTTCTCCCGCCAACAAAATAGCAGTTGCCATTCCTATTCCTTGCGTACTTCCGCAAACCAATGCATTTTTATTTTTTAATTCTAAATTCATATTCTTATTTATTCCTGTTTAAACAGGACTCTTTTTTATGTTGTTATAATAGCTATGGATTACTATTTCTTCCAGAATGCAAACAAGTTACTTATTCATATTGAATGCAAATATTTTTTGGCTCCGTAAAAAATCGCAATGCTTCAAACCCACCTTCTCTCCCAACTCCAGAATCTTTCTGACCGCCAAAAGGGGTTCTTAAATCGCGTAACATCCAAGTATTTACCCATACAATACCAGTTTGTAATTGTTTCGAAAACTGAAGCGTTCTATTCAAATTGTTGGTCCATAAAGTTGCAGACAACCCATACTTTGAATCGTTTGCCAATTGCAATGCCTCGGTATCTGATTTAAAGGGCATAATAGTAACCACAGGTCCAAAAATTTCTTCTTGATTCAATTTACAATTATTATCTAAAACTTCTATAATTGTAGGTTGTAAATAGTAACCGTTTTCACTTCCTTTTACAATAACTTTGCTTCCCCCAAATAAGATTTTCCCACCCTCTACTTCTGCAATATCAATATAGGATTTTACTTTTTCTAAATGTTGTTTAGAAACCAAAGCGCCAATATTTGTAGTTTCTTCTGACGGGCTCCCAACTTTTAATGCAGCTACTTTTTTAACAAAATCTTTCTTGAATTGTTCATAGATTTTCTCTTCAACAAAAATTCTACTTCCGCATAAACAAATCTGTCCTTGGTTTGCAAATGAAGAACGTACAGTTGTTTCTAACATTCTATCATAATTGCAATCTGCAAAAATGATATTCGGATTCTTCCCTCCTAGTTCTAATGACAATTTCTTAAACATTGGTGCTGCAACTCTGGCAATGTGTGCGCCTGTTGTTGTTCCTCCAGTGAATGAAATAGCTTTTATTTTTGCATGTACTACAATTGCTTGTCCGGTTGTATTTCCTAATCCATGTACAATATTTAAAACGCCTTTTGGAAGACCTGCTTCGTTACAAATTTCTCCTAATAAATAAGCGGTCATTGGTGTTACTTCACTTGGTTTTGCTACAACACAATTTCCAGCAGCAATTGCTGGGGCAATTTTCCATGTGAATAAATACAAAGGTAGATTCCATGGAGAAATACATCCTACAACTCCTAAAGGTTGTCGTAATGTAAAGTTTACAGCATTCATTCCAACACTTTCATGTGCTTCAGAAGCAAACTGTGTTATTGCATTTGCAAAAAACTGAAAATTTGATGCAGCTCTTGGAATGTCTATCGCTTTTGCTAAACTGAATGGTTTTCCATTGTCTTTAGATTCTGCTGCAGCTAAAACATCTAACTTTTCTACAATTAATCTCGCTATTTTAGATAGAATTGTATTTCTTTCTTCCAGAGTAGTTGTACTCCAACTCGGAAATGCTTTTGCTGCGGCTTCGAATGCTTTTTCTACATCTTCTTTTGATGAGTTCGGAATCTGCCCATACACTTCTCCAATTGCCGGGTTGTAATTATCTAACCAATTGTCTTGAATTGGATTTTCAAATTCTCCGTTGATATAGTTTTGTATTTTCATGTTGTTTGTCTTAAAAGCGATATAACTCATAGCGCTCTATCAAAATTACTACATTACTATGCTTTCTTATATGCTGTAACCTTAATCTCAACTACCAAATCTGGATGCGGCAGTTGGTGTACTGCAACGGTGGTTCTTGTGGGCCCTGTTGCTGTGTCAAAAAAGTCTGCATAAATTTTGTTATACCCAGCAAAATCATTCATATTTACTAAAAAAGTTGATACATCTACCACATCTTTTAAACTTGCGCCAACAGCTGCTAAATTTTTATCAATATTCTGTAAAACTTCTCTAGTTTGCGTTTCAATATTAAGGTATTTTGTTCCCATTTCATCAATGATGTCGACACCTGCAATGGTATTGTCCGCTCTTCTGGAACTGGTTCCTGATACAAAAATAAAATTTCCTACCACTTTTACATGTGGATAGGCGCCTCTTGGTGTTACTTTTTTTTCTGACATATTATATGGTTGCTAATTCTAATAGTTTTAATGTGGTTCTTAAATTTCTTGTCGTTGCAATTACTTTGAGTTTTTTCTCAATGCTACTATTTGTCAACTTTGTACGAGCAAATCCAGTTGGGCAATATAAATACACAACATCTCCCACTATTTTATACTGATCTTCTCCACTATTTTTAATCGAAATACCTGTTTCTTTTGAAACTGCATTCAGAAAAGTAAACGCTACAATTTTTTCATTTTCAACCGGAAAAGGATAATTTTCGATGATATGACTCCATTCTTTAATGTTTCTTGCAAATACGGGTACATCAAACCCAAACCTATCTTGAATGCCTTTTTTAATTTTTTGACAAATAGCAATAGGGTCTTCTTCTGAATCTAAAACAATATTTCCACTCTGAATAAAGGTTTGTACATTTTGAAAATTTAATTCATTTAATAATTGTCGCAGAGCTGCCATTTGGATTTTGTTTTTTCCAGAAACATTTATTCCACGTAATAAAATGATGTGTTTTTTCATTTACATTCCAATACTTATATCTTGTTCTAAAATCAGATTTGTTTCTTTAATTACGGTATTTAATACACACTCTAATGCTTGTTTTGTCATGTTAGGATTCATTGGGATGTCATTGTTTGAAATTAATCGCAGCAAGGTCTTATCTTGCGCTCTCCCTCTTTTCATGGCTTCATCATATCCAATATTTGCATTAAAAGTAACTAAAGAATATTTCGATGCATATTGTGTTGGAAATGTTTTTTCCAACGCCATTTCTATCATTCTTTTTTCTTTAAACAAAGGATTAGCAACATGTTTTTTCATTTCATGAAAATTATCTAACGCCAGATCTGCAATGGCATTGGTATTGTGTTTTCTAACTTTTTCATAAGCTTTAAAAATGGCTTTCCAATCTAATTTTCCGTCTGGAAGACTTTCTGTATTTTGATCTAAAATAGTATCTAACACCGTCACATCTTCAAAAGAAGCATTCATTCCTTGACCGTAAAAAGGAACGATTGCGTGCGAAGAATCACCAATTAACAAGGTGTTTTGCTGATAGCTCCATGGAGAACATTTAATCGTTCCCAACGGCCCTGTTGGATTGTTGATAAACTCCTCTTTAATATTTGGAATTAAAGCCAAAGCATCTGGGAATTCTTTCTCAAAAAATGTGGTTATCTTTTCTTCAGTGACTAAGTTTTCAAAATTAAATTCGCCTTCGTTATAACTTAAAAAGAGTGTCACCGTAAAACTTCCATCCATATTTGGCAATGCAATGAGCATAAAATCTCCTCGTGGCCAAATGTGCAAATGCCCTTTACTTATTTGATGATTTCCATTTTTATCTGCAGGAATCTCCAATTCTTTGTATCCGTGGTTTAAATAATTTTGGGAATAACTGAATAAAAATTTACGTTCAGAAACGTAGCTTTTTCGCAATGAGGAACCCGCTCCGTCTGCACCAAAAATAACGTCGGCCTCAATTAAAAAATCTTCATTCGTTTCAGCATCATTAAAATGAGCAACCGTATTTACAATATCAATATGCGTACACTTTTTATTAAAGTGAAGTGTTACATTTTCATGTTGTTCCGCTTCCGTTAATAAAACCCCATTTAAATCCCCTCTTGAAATAGAGTTGATATACTCTCCATCTCTTCCAGAGTAATTCGATGCAAATGTATTTCCAGCTGCATCATGCATTAATCGTCCAAGCATTGGAATACAAATTTCTTTGGCAGCAGCTTCTAAACCGCATAATCGCAATGCTTTTAACCCTCTATCTGACAAGGCTAAATTGATGGATCTTCCTGCTGATATAGCTGTTTTTCGTAAATCTGAACGACTTTCATAAACAGCGACTTTATACCCTCTTTGCGCAAAACGTAAGGCAAGTAAACTCCCACACAAACCTGCACCAACTATTACTATTTTATCTTTTTTTTGCATCTATTCTAATTGTCTTTGAAGCACCGAAGAGAAATACAAAAATTAGCTCTACATTACTCAGGTGACTTTACTACTCTTTATTTAACAATCCTTTTAAAATTGAAACCATCCGGTATACATCTTCAAAAGAAGTGTATAACGGTACAGGAGCACAACGAATGACATCGGGTTCTCGCCAATCTGTAATAACGTGTTGCTCTTTTAATTTTTTATGTAAATTCTTGTCTGCATTTTTTACTTGAATTGATATCTGACAGCCACGTTCCTTTGGGTTGGTTGGCGTAATGATTGAAATATCTTCAGAATCAATTTCATTGATTAAAAACTCAAAATAGCCTGTGAGTTTTTCTGACTTTTCCCTTAACGCATCCATTCCTACTTCATCAAATAAATCTAAAGAAGCCTTAATGGCTGCCATGGATAGTATGGGCGGATTTGACAATTGCCATCCTTCTGCGCCTTCCATAACATCAAAGGGTTGACGCATGTTAAAACGCGTTGCTTTGTTATGATTCCACCAACCAGCAAAACGGGGTAAGTCTTTATTTTTTGCATGCTTTTCGTGCACAAACAACCCTGCCAAACTTCCAGGTCCTGAATTTAAGTATTTATAAGTACACCAAGCTGCAAAGTCTACATTTGAATCGTGTAAATTAGGCAGAATGTTTCCTGCACCGTGGGCCAAATCAATACCAACAATACAGTTTTTTGAATGCCCAATGGCGGCAATTTTTTTAAGATCCAAAAATTGGCCAGTATAATAATTAACACCGCCTACTAACAAGAGTGCAATTTCATCTCCTTGGGCAGAAATAATGGACTCTAGATCGTCAATATTCAATAGATTTTCTCCTTTTCGCGGTCTCCATTCAATAACATCGGCATCGGAGTAACCATGAAACTTTAATTGAGATTCAACGGCATAACGGTCTGATGGAAACGCATCACTTTCAATAAGTATTTTATATTTTGTTTTTGTAGGCCTATAAAAAGAGACCATTAATAAATGAAGATTGGTGGTTAAGGTATTCATCACCACAACTTCAATGGGTTTGGCTCCAACAATTTTGGCCATCTTATCGGTTAATAATTCGTGATAATCCAACCACGGATTCTTTGCTTCAAAATGACCTTCGACGCCTAAATTGGCCCAATCTTCTAGTTCTTGCTGAATGTATTTTTGTGTGTTTTTTGGTTGTAGCCCCAAAGAGTTTCCCGTAAAATACAACCACTCATTCCCTTTTTTGTCTTTTGGAATATGAAACTGATTTCGAAAAGAAGAAAGTACATCGAGAATATCTTGTTCTTTTGCGAACTCTAAAGTGTTGAAATAGTGCATAAAAAATAGGATTGTCTTCAAATATAAAACAATCCTATTTTAAATGAATAAGAAATGACTACAATTAATAGAGCACTCTAAATTTTATAGTACCCTCAACGGCTCTCAATTTGTTAAGTACGTTTTGATTGTACTCTTTGTCTAAGTCTGAAATTACGTAGCCTACTTTATCATCTGTAGACAAGTATTGTCCCGTAATGTTCATGTCAAACTTCGCTAAGACTTTGTTTATTTCTGCCATGACTCCTGGCACGTTTTTGTGGATGTGCAAAAAACGATGCGCTTTGGTTTGTCTTGGCAAACGAATGTTTGGAAAGTTTACCGCATCTACCGTATTTCCTGAGTTGATGTATGCCATCATTTTGTTGGGTACAAAATCGGCAATGTCTTTTTGAGCTTCTTCGGTACTACCTCCCACATGTGGTGTTAAAATTACATTGTTTAGGCCTTTTAATTCTGTTATAAATTTTCCGTTTTTGGCAGGTTCTTCGGGATATACATCTACAGCAGCTCCAGAAATTTTACCAGATTCTAAGGCTTCTTTTAATGCTAAAATATCTACAACGAAACCACGAGATAGGTTGACTAAAACTGCGCCATTTTTCATCAGAGAAATTTCTTTTTTTCCAAAGAAATTTTTATTGGCAGCGTTGTCATCAATATGCAAAGTAACCACATCTGAAATGGCTAACAACTCTGACAAATCATCTACTTTTGTAGCATTTCCTAATGCTAATTTATCTTCAATGTCATAGTAAAAAACATGCATCCCTAATGCTTCCGCTAAAATCGACAATTGTTTTCCAATATTTCCATACCCTACAATTCCCAATTTCTTTCCTCGTACTTCTTTAGAGCCTTGCGCTGTTTTGTTCCATTGCCCGTTGTGCAATTCGGTGCTTCTCTGAAAAACACTACGCATTAACATAATAATTTCTCCAATTGCCAATTCAACAACAGATCGTGTATTGCTATAGGGTGCATTAAAAACAACTATTCCGTTTTCTTTACAAGCTTCTAAATCGATTTGTTTGGTTCCAATACAAAAAGCACCAACAGTCATTAATTTTTCTGCTGCTGCAATTACTTTTTTAGTCACTTTTGTTTTGGATCGAATTCCCAAAACATGGACATCTTTAATTTTTTCGATTAATTCGTCTTCTGACAAACTTCGAGTTACTGTTTCTACTGAAAAGCCATCTTTTGATAATTTCTCAAAAGCATCTGGATGTACATTTTCTAATAGTAATATTTTAATTCGGTTCTTAGGATAAGAAATATTTCTAGGCAGTTTATTCACGTATAAAAATTCGTCTAAATTTGGTGCAATATGATCTGCATTTTCTGTTGTTTTTTCTCTGGAAACATTTTCTGTATAGGCAAAAAAGGTATCGGCAACACCCGCTTCACGAGTTACATAATCACTGTAGCCATCTCCAATTACTTGTATTTCTCCAGATAAATTCATGCCTTTTAAACATTCAATTTTACCATTGTGTTGCGATAAAGGATTGGCTGCATCAAAACCAATAATTTCTCCATCGTTAGCAAATTCAAAAGTATTTGCAAAAACTCTTTCTGAAGGAATGTTATATTCAGCAACAATCGGATCGATAAATTCTTTAAAACCACAAGAAATGACATAAATATCATTTGCATAAGCTTCAAAAAATGCTTTATTACTTTCGATCGATTTGGAAACTTGTTTTTTTAATGCTTCAACTAAAGGATTTAAATCTGCTTTGTTCGCTTTTAGCAATTGAATTCTTTTTTCTAAAGAAGTTGTAAAAGAGATTTCACCGTCAATTCCCAAATTGGTAATATTAATGATTTCTTGGATAATGGCGTCCTTTTTAGGGTTGTTTGCCAATGTAATTTCAGCTAAAACATCCAAAGCTTCTACTTTAGTTAAAGTGCTGTCAAAATCGAAAATATAATTCCTTTTTACTAAATCCATCTCTTTAACTTTGGTTGTGAATTAAGCGAGTAAATTTACAAAGTTAAAAGTCGATATAGCAGTCTTTCCCAAGTTTTGTTATATTTTTTTTATTTGGTAACATTAACCTTTAAGTTGATAAAAAAAGACAAAATAATGTCTAATAATTACGGAATCCCAAAAGAAGTAGCCACCAAAGTAGCGGTAGCATCTCTACCCAAAATGAACTGTAGTATTTAGATTGCTCTTTTTTAGCACGCATTAAGAAAATAGTTACCAAAAAGAAAAAGAGTAAAAAACTGTTTTTGGTGTGAATTTGAAGTACCATAAAATATTCGAGCACTAAAGATATGACCATCAAAATCAACCCCAAATGTTTTGTTTTTTCGATGCCTATTTTTTTAGGAATTGTTTGCAGCGAAATGGCATCATATTGAACGTCTCTAATATCAAATGGTAGGATTAAAACAACAACAATTAAAAACCGTTGAATTACAGAAAGTATCACGTTACTATCCATTTCTTTCCCAGCATCAAAGACGGGTATTAAAACCGTAAATCCACACCAAACAAAAGCTACAACAATAATTTTTAAATAGCTAAACGTGCGTAAGTTTTTTTGAAATCCACTTAAAAAAGGTACTGCATACAGGATTGTAATCGCGCTAAACGGAATGCAGAATAACAGTGTTTGATATGATAACAAATAACCATAATAGCACATAATTAAAAAACAGCAAAAAGAGAAAAACTGTATTGCTTTTAACGTGGTTGTCAAACTTCTATGATGCAATTTTGCAACGCCAGCATACTTCACAAAATTATATCCGGTTATGGTTCCAAAAAAAATGAAATAATTTAAGGAGTAATTATTGGGTAATCCAAAATAGAATTCTGTAATTTCAACAAAGCAGAAAACTACTAAAGCTACGTGAATACTTGCATTTAAATAAAAATCAAAAAGAATTCTGAACCACTTCATTTGACAAAAATAAGCTTTCTGTTTATAACCTTTAAAATTAGTTAATAATTAAGTGTTTTTTATCGATTCTGTATTCACAAACTAACTGTTTTATTCCTTATTTTTGATACGTGAAAAATCACCTTTATTTTTTACAAAAAACACAACGAAACAAACCCTAAAGATAAGTCATAACAAAACTTTATTTCATGAATACAAATTCATTTCAAAGAAGGCATATTGGTCCAAGTGTAAAGGAACAAAATCAAATGTTGTCTACTATAAAAGCAACGAACTTAGAGCAGTTAATTACAGAAACTGTTCCAGATAATATTCGTTTAAAAAACGAATTGGACTTAGAACCTGCACTGAGTGAATATGAGTATCTAGCACATATCAAAACGCTCTCAGAAAAAAACAAAGTATTTAAAAGTTATATCGGTTTAGGGTACCATGAAGCTATTGTGCCAAGTGTAATTCAGCGTAATATTTTAGAAAACCCGGGTTGGTACACGGCTTACACTCCTTATCAAGCAGAGATTGCACAAGGAAGATTAGAAGCCTTGCTAAATTACCAAACAATGATTTGCGATTTAACAGGGATGGAATTGGCAAACGCATCTCTTTTAGACGAGTCTACTGCAGCTGCTGAAGCAATGGCGTTGTTATACGATGTAAGAGAACGTTCAAAGAAAAAAGCTGGTGCGAATAAGTTTTTTGTTTCTGATGAAATTCTGCCCCAAACACGCTCCTTACTACAAACGCGTTCAACCCCTATAGGAATTGAATTGGTGTTTGGAAATCATGAAGATTTTGATTTTTCTGATGCTTTTTTTGGTGCTATCTTACAGTACCCAGGAAAATATGGACACATTTTTGATTATGAAAACTTCGTTTCAAAAGCAAATGAAAACAATATAAAAGTAGCCGTTGCTGCTGACATTTTATCATTAGTAAAATTAAAAGCACCAGGAGAATTTGGTGCTTCTGTGGTGGTAGGAACTACGCAACGTTTTGGAATACCCTTAGGCTACGGAGGACCTCACGCTGCCTATTTTGCAACCAAAGAAGCATACAAAAGAAGTATTCCTGGTAGAATCATTGGGGTAACCAAAGATAAGAACGGGAAGCGAGCATTAAGAATGGCGTTGCAAACAAGAGAGCAACACATAAAACGTGAAAAAGCAACTTCCAACATCTGTACTGCACAAGTTTTGTTGGCAGTAATGGCAGGAATGTATGCAGTGTATCATGGAAAAGAAGGACTTCAGCATATTGCTGACACGGTTCATGAAAAAACAAAAACACTCGCAAGTACATTAGAAAAACTAGGTTTTAAGCAATTAAATAACTCCTATTTTGATACGCTTTTGATTGAGGTTGAAGCAGAAAAATTAAAAGTGGTTGCAGAAGCAAGCAATGTTAACTTTAATTATATCGATCAAAATCATGTTTCCATTTCAGTAAATGAAACTGTTGGTGAAACCGAATTAAAAGCAATCGTACATTGTTTTGAAAAAGCGTTCAATCTAAATGCGAAAGAATTCCCAATGGCAGTTTCTGTGATTGCAGAAAACACGAAAAGAAATACCCCGTTTTTAGAAAATAAAATATTTAATACGTATCAATCTGAAACAGACATGATGCGCTATATCAAAAGATTAGAACGAAAGGATTTGGCCTTAAATCATTCGATGATTTCTCTAGGTTCTTGTACTATGAAATTAAATGCTGCCTCAGAAATGTTGCCTTTAAGCAATCCACAATGGGGAAATATTCATCCCTTTGTTCCCTTAAATCAAGCGGAAGGATATCAAGAAGTCTTAAAAAAATTAGAAAACCAATTAAATATCGTAACCGGTTTTGCAGGTACATCTCTCCAACCGAATTCTGGAGCACAGGGAGAATTTGCAGGATTAATGACAATAAGAGCATATCACCAATCCAATGGAGATACGCATCGTAATATTTGCATAATCCCTGCTTCTGCACACGGTACGAACCCTGCCTCTGCTGTTATGGCAGGTATGAAAGTGATTGTAACTAAAACTGCAGAAAACGGAAATATCGATGTTGCAGACTTGCGTGAAAAAGCAATGTTTCATTCAGATAATTTAGCTGCATTAATGGTAACCTACCCATCTACACACGGCGTTTTTGAAAGTGAAATTCAAGAAATTACAAAAATTATTCATGATCATGGCGGACAAGTCTATATGGACGGGGCCAATATGAATGCACAAGTAGGCTTGACAAATCCGGCTACAATTGGAGCAGATGTTTGTCACCTCAACTTGCATAAAACTTTTGCAATTCCACATGGTGGTGGAGGTCCCGGAGTAGGGCCGATCTGTGTAGCTCCACAGTTAGTCCCTTTTTTACCCTCAAATCCGATGGTAAATACAGGTGGAGAAAAAGCAATTACAGCTATTTCTGCAGCGCCTTGGGGATCTGCTTTAGCCTGCTTAATTTCTTATGGTTACATTACCATGTTAGGAGCAAAAGGACTGACAGATTCCACAAAAATGGCGATCTTAAATGCCAACTATATCAAAGAACGTTTAGATGGGTATTACCCAACATTATACACTGGTGAAAAAGGACGTGCTGCACACGAAATGATTATTGATTGCCGTGATTTTAAGCAAAACGGTATTGAAGTAGTAGACATCGCAAAGCGTTTAATGGATTATGGCTTTCATGCACCAACGGTTTCTTTTCCTGTGGGAGGCACCATGATGATTGAACCCACAGAGTCTGAAAGTATTGCAGAATTAGATCGTTTTTGTGATGCCATGATTTCAATTCGTGAAGAAATAAAAAAAGCGACAAAGGAAGACGACAACAATCCTTTAAAAAACGCACCGCACACACAAGAAATGTTGACTGCTGATGCATGGGAATTTCCATATACAAGAAAACAAGCAGCTTTTCCGTTAGCATATATCGCAGAGAATAAATTTTGGCCAACCGTTCGAAGAGTAGATGATGCTTTTGGTGACCGGAACTTAATTTGCTCTTGCAACCCGATTGAAGATTATATGTAGCAGATAAAACCTACAAAGAAATACTCTAAAACCGTTTCATAAATGAAACGGTTTTTTTTATCGCTCCTATTTAAATTTGGAATCCCTAAATGTTCAGCACACAAAAAACGCTAACAAATGAATGTTAGCGTTTGTATTTTTTTTACAAGTATAAAAAGATTACTTTTTATGCTTTGCGTATTTGCTTTTAAATTTATCGATACGACCAGCTGCATCAATTAGTTTAGATTTACCAGTGTAAAATGGGTGAGATGTTCTTGAGATCTCTAATTTTACTAAAGGATACTCTACTCCTTCAACTTCTAAAGTTTCTTTAGTGTCTGCAGTAGAACGCGTTATAAACACATCTCCATTAGACATATCTTTAAAAGCCATCATTCTGTAATTTTCTGGATGAATTCCTTTTCTCATTGTATATAATTTTAATACTTTAATGTTATGTTTGCAATAGTAAAATTGGTAAAGCTTTACTACATCTCTAAATAACTGTTATCCGCTATTTTGAGGATGCAAATTTAACGTTATTTTTCAATTTACAAATAAATAAATTGTTTTTATTTGATATCTTAGAGCTTTTAAGTACAATTGGGGGTCTTTAACAAGTTTAAAATTGTTTTTTAATCCCTTTTTTTGAATATTTACACAACAAAAACACTGAAATTTTTATATCAAATGAAAAATTATTCGATCCTTATCGCTCTTTTTGCGCTTCTATTGCTAAGCACTTCTTGCTCGGAAACTTATAAATTCACACTAGAAACTCCTAAAACAGTTGCTATAAATGAGGTTGCTACTTTTAAAGTATCAGAAAACAATAATCGCCCTATTGATAGCGTTCAGTTTTTTGTGAACGGAAAACAAATCCCTGGAAATAAACTTACTACAACTTACAATACTTCGAACTTAGGCTTTGGAAGACATTTCGTTGTGGCCTTGAGTTTCTACCCTGAAAAGACAAATAAGACAAAGGGTTCTTTTGAAATTTTCCCTACGGAAAAGGCGATCATTTATGGGTATAAAATTATCAACACCTATCCTCACGACAGTACTGCTTATACGCAAGGGCTGGAGTATCATAATGGCTACTTATATGAAACTACAGGCCGACGAGGACAATCTTCATTAAGAAAGGTTAAAGTAACAACTGGAAAAGTTTTACAAAAAGTTGCTTTGGCTAATAAATATTTTGGTGAAGGAATGACAATTATTGATGACAAAATTCATTGGTTGACTTGGCAAAATAAAAAAGGATTCATCTATGATTTAAACACTTTTAAACAAGAAAAGACTTTTAAATATGGTAAAAGTAAAGAAGGCTGGGGATTGACACACAACGAAACCGAACTGATAAAATCTGATGGAACCCATAAAATTTGGTTTTTAGACCCTACAACACATAAAGAAAAACGTTCTATTCAAGTATATACCAAGGGACGCGCTTTGGACAATTTAAATGAATTAGAATTCATTGACGGTAAAATCTATGCGAACAAATACCTCAACAGCGCCATTATCATTATCAACCCAGAAACAGGCGTTGCAGAAGGAATTGTAAACTTGAAAGGTTTAACAAAAGAAATGCAAAAAACTCAAAAATTGAAGCCTGAAGATGAAGTTTTAAATGGAATTGCCTTTGACCCTAAAAACAACAGACTTTTTGTAACTGGTAAAAATTGGAAAAAAATGTTTGAAATAGCACTTGTAAAAAAGTAATAATTCAATCATTAAATAGTTATCGTTATATAAAATAGTAATTAGTTTACGAGATCTAAAGTTAACCTTTTCGACTGTGTTCGAAGAGACCGAAATAAAAACCATGCGTTATATCCTATTATTTATCATTACTTTTTCTCTTATTGCGATCAGTTCATGTAGAAAAGATTTTTCTACAACACCAAGTTTCGGAAAACTAGAATTCTCTAAGGACACGGTATTCTTGGACACTATTTTTACAAATATTGGTTCTGCCACCTATAACCTAAAGGTATACAACAGGAGCAACAAAGACATTCATATTCCAAGTATTCAGTTAGAAAATGGCATGGCATCCAATTACAGATTGAATGTTGATGGTATTGCAGGTAAGGAATTTAATGAAATCAATATTTTGGCAAACGACAGCATGTATGTTTTTGTTGAAACGACCATCGATTTTTCAACCATACCGAACCCATTATACACTGACAGAATTTTATTTGACAACGGTATTAATGAACAAGATGTAGATTTGGTAACTTTGGTACAAGATGCCAACTTTATTTTCCCAGGAAGAGACCCGCTAACCATGGAAATTGACAACCTTACCATTGACGGAGAACCCACTAGCATACAAGGACGGTTTTTAGAAGACACAGAACTTGTTTTCTCTAATACAAAGCCTACGGTCATTTATGGCTATGCAGCAATACCATCTGGAAAGACATTGACCATTGAAGCAGGAGCAAAGATTCATTTTCATGACAATTCCGGATTAATTGTTGACGATAACGCCAGCTTAAAAGTAAACGGAACAATCTCCGAAAAAGTGGTTTTTGAAGGAGACCGTTTGGAAAATAGCTATCGCAATATCCCAGGGCAATGGGGAGTCATTCTAATACGCCCAGGGAGTATAGACAACAGCATACAACATGCCATCATAAAAAATGGTCTGGTAGGGCTTTTAATTGGGGATGTATTGGGTGCTGATAAGGACACAAAACTAATCTTAGAGAATTCAGAAATTTATAACCACGGAGCTTATGGAATTTGGGCAAGAGACAGCGAAATAACAGCACATAACTTAGTAATAGGAAGTGCAGGATTTGCCTCTTTAGCAACAACAATTGGTGGAGAATATAATTTCACACATTGTACTTTTTCAAATTACTGGAACCGAGGAGTCCGACAATTGCCTGCTGTTTTAGTGAATAATTATCAGGACAATGAAGATGCTAACGGGCAAGCAACAAGGATTGTTAACGACTTAGTTGCGGCCAACTTTACCAACTGTATTTTTGATGGAAATAGTAACATCGAGTTTGTTTTAGATAAAGCCGAAGGAAGTGCTTTCAACTACAGCGTGGTCAATTCGATGCTTACATTTAATGATTCTAATGCTTCTTTTACAGATAATACTGAGTTGGATTTCACCAATCCCAATTATCAAAACATCCTACTAAGTGGAGTTCTAAATTTTAGAAACCCACAAGAAAATGATTTCATTATTGGGCAAAATTCTGATGCCATTGGCAAAGCCATCTCAACAGTTTTCACTACAGACATCTTAGGTATAGACAGAACTACAAATCCAGATATTGGTGCATATCAGCATATTATTTTTGAATAGTAGTTTCATTTTCAGTGATAAAAGTAATTATACTTCAATCTTTTTTAACATAACAGCCTTTTAGTTTGCTTCTTCTTTCTTCCTTTTTAAGAAACTAACGAAACTCGCTACAGTAATTAAACTCCAAAGTCCACGATACACCCATATATCTAATTCAAGTCCAAAAACTATTTTAGACCCACTGTTATTAACAAAAGTCATTACTATAATAACTGTTCCAATAACTGCCCAAACTAAATTCCACTTATTATTTCTCATAAACCCTTTTTTAAATCTAATTATTGTTTGTAAACTACACCATTTTTCATCACAAAAACGACCTTTTCCATAGTTGCTATATTTTTGGTTGGATCCTCATCAACCGCAATGATATCTGCAAAAAAACCTTTCTTAATTTGCCCAATCTCATTGGACATCTTTAACAATCGAGCATTTGTGATGGTTGCAGATTGGATGGTTTCCATTGCTGGCATTCCAGCTTCTACCATAAAACCAAACTCTTTTCCGTTGTTTCCGTGTTTAAATACACCTGCATCGGTTCCAAATGCAATACCAACTCCTTTTTTGTAGGCTTTTGCAAAAGTTCCTTGTATTTGTGGACCAACTGCTAAGGCTTTAGGCACTACGATTGCTGGGTAAAACCCGACTATTTTAGCTTTCTCTTCCACTTCTTTTCCCGCTGTTATTGTAGGAACTAAATAGGCATCGTGTTTTTTCATGAGCTCCATGGTTTCGTCACTCATATAAGTCCCATGCTCAATTGTTTTTACTCCACCAATGATGGCTCTTTGCATCCCTTCGTCACCATGGGCATGCGCCGCCACATACATTCCATAATCTGTTGCCGTTTGACAAATTGCTTGCACCTCTTCTAGGGTAAATTGAGGGTTATCTCCCGATTTGGCAACACTTAAAACGCCTCCTGTTGCTGTTATCTTTATCCAATCTGCACCATTTTTATATCGTTGTCGTACCGCTTTCTTTGCATCAGCTACAGAGTTAACAACCCCTTCTTTCGGCCCTGGATCTCCAGCCAAATTCCGACTACTTCCATTGGTAGGATCTGCATGTCCTCCGGTAGTTGCCAGTGATTTTCCTGCTGTAAATACTCTGGGTCCAGGGATTTTTCCTGCATCAATTGCATTTCTTACTGAAATATTGACACCAGTTCCTCCCAAATCTCGAACAGAAGTAAACCCATTCAATAAGGTTGTTTTCACAAATCCTACTGAATTAAAAGC
>TARA_B110000208_G_scaffold182314_1_pt1 | contig 17415 bp, 10 predicted proteins | sample TARA_B110000208 | Tara Oceans TARA_B110000208 (sample SAMEA4397426) | marine metagenome | biome: Polar Biome; feature: [SRF] surface water layer (ENVO:00010504); material: water (ENVO:00002006), including particulate matter (ENVO:01000060) such as... | depth 5 m
CCTCAAGATACTCAAGTGGTTGCGCGCGAACGGCTGCCCGTGGGACCGGACCACGCGCGAAGAAGCGACCGGGCACATACTGGAGTGGGCGGTAGCGAACGGCGTACCCTAATAGTGAGAACAAGTTGATTTAAGAAGTGCCTACTTACGCTATTCCGTACCTCTCCCTGAACAGCTTCATTACCTTGTCCACGTCCACGTCCAGCGCGACTTCAACTGACGGCCGGTCGCTCCATTCGTTGGTGAAGGTCCACTTTTTATCCCCGGTGTCCAACACGGTTTGGCCTTTCAAAAGTCCGCTCGTGGCGACGCGGACCGGGCCTTTTTTCGTTTTAAATAAATCGGCGCGAAACGCCAAAAGTACACAAGCCGGGTCGTGCATGAAGATCCCTTCGAAGTTGGTGGTGCGCGCGTGGAACGCCTGGTAGAACTTTGCGATGTGGTGAAGAAATAAGGTGTGCTCGTTGGTTTCGTGCAGCGATACATCGGAAGGGCGTTTTTTAGGGCGGGCATTTTCTGTATGCGTATCAGTCACGACGGCGAGCCTTTCCAGATCTTTCTCCGTGAACTTCAGTTTCTGCGTCACGTCCAAACCCACCACCAACACGTTGGCGCCGCTTCCGTACAGCAAATCCGCCGCCAGCGCGTCGCCGAAAATGTTAGCCTCCGCGCTCGCATTAACGTTGCCGTTGGTGAAGAACGCACCGCCAAGGTGTACTATTTGGTGCAAATTTTGAATAATCGCGTTTCCGTCCAGCGCCAGCGCCAGCGCCAGGTTCGTGGCGCTCGCCAGCGCGATGACGGTGATTTCGCCTGGAAATTCGTTCGCCATCTTTACGATGAACTCTGCGGCCGAGACGTTGGGCACGGCTTTGCCGGAAACAACCGGCACACCGGTGTTCCCGAACCCGTCGTCGCCGTGCACGAAGTCCGCTAGGTGCGGCTTCAAAGCCCCATCGATTGAGGTGTGGTGGCCTTCGTACACCGGAATGTCACTCCTTCCGAACCGCTCGAGAAGGTGGAGGGAGTTTAGAGTCGCCGTGCTAGTGCTCACATTGCCGAACAAAGTCGTCAGCCCGATAACCTGGATCTCGGGCGACCGCAGCGCGAGCAATATCGCGAACGTGTCATCCACCCCGGGGTCGGTGTCGATGATCACCTTCCGGGGGGTGTGCGTCTCCGCACCCGCGGGCGCGTCCGTCGCCATCGACAATGGGCGACGTGTGCTGAGTCACAACCGAAAATTCCAATTTGGCACTTTCGTTTTTTTTCGTTGACCGCTTCGGTGCCGTTTTCAATTCAGATCGGCGGGCGCGTTGACGGGCCCCACCGACGGCGCACCCACCACCTACTCTCGATGGAAAACGCGCACAGTGGCCTGGAGAACCTGAACCTCACCTCTGATGAGGTGGATAAGTTCCAAACCGCGTTTAAAGATGAAACGTTCAAGAAGATGTTCGCGGAGTACGCGAAGGAGATCTCGGATCCGAAAAACAAAGCCGAGAGCGATGCGTACCTTAAACAGCTGGAGATGGAGGGCAAAATAGAACAGGTGTATGGCAAGGACGTACAGCTCATCATGCCCAAACCAGGGTTCGTGGCGAAGACGTTCCAGGAGGAGCAGGAGGTTAGTAAGGAGGGTGACGAGGGAAGCGATCGTGGATCGGAGACGGAAAAACAACCGCCGGAAAAAGGGAGAAAACACAAAGCCTTCGTCAACGTGTGTCACAGCGAAAAGGTCGCGGACGCCACGAGTGAAAAGCGACCGGGGGGGCTGCAGTGGAGCGTGCCGCACACGCTGGGGCAGCCGCACGACGAAGTCGATAAGCAAGGGGAGGTGTGCGTGGCTTATGACTTTTGCGTCTCGGAACGCACGTTCCAGTTGACGCAAACGGACGAGCGCTTACAAACGATGGTCGTGGAAACCGCGATTGAAGCGGTGAACAAAGCTTTCGGGAAGACGTACCAAATGGACTTCACGTTGCCTAAAAAGACATTCATGGGCCCGAAAACGGGACCCGGGGTACAGGCGCTGAAAGGCAAGAAAGGTGGGGGGGGGCGGGTGAGGGTTCAGGGCCTAAAGGCCGTATCCCTCCTATTGCCGAGCAGTCTCAAAGTTCCGCCACCGAAAGCGGGTTCAGGTTCGACAAAGCGCTCGGCGGGACGAAAAAACAAATCGAATCCAAAAAAGAAGAGGCGCCCGCGAAAAACGCAAACGGCGAAACCACCCCCAAACACACAGTAATTCACCGGGATACCGGGAAGGACATGAGCAAGCAGTTCGGGGTGGGGAGCGCGTCGCGTGAAGCGGAGCGACGGCATTCAGACACGCGGCCGAACTCGTTGGTGCTCCGGGTGGAGGTGCGTGTTTTTACGTTTCCCAAATTTGCCGACAACTTGTGTTCCCATATTCGTCCTGCGAAGGGACGGTTATTACCTCTGCCGATTGGGGAGCCCGTAGTTACGTAATACACATATGGCTTTCAAGATTGACACTTTGTTTTACCCATCGCAGTGTCCTTTGCTTGACTCCATGGCAACCGCGGAGCTGGACGTCGGCGACGCGCGCGTTTTCTTTCGGGTTCCCGGGATCTATCTGTTGGACCTTTCCCTGCCCTTCACGGTGATGTCAAACGACGGCAACGCGAAGTTCGACAAGAAAACGAAATCTCTGGAAATCACGCTGCCGGTGCGCCCGGCGGTGAAGGCGCCAGCGCCGGCGTTTACGGAGCCGGAGGTGGAGACGGGTGAGGAACCTTTGGCGGAGACGGATGTGGGTGAGACGACGGTTACGGAACCGCGCGAGTCGGTTGTTTCAAGTGACCAGAGCGTTGACACTGCCACTTCTTCGATGGAGGAGACTCCACCTGATGAGCTGCTTGAACAACCTGTGACCAGCACCGCGCGCAGTGTTAAACAGGACGACGCCGAGGCCAAGGCGAAGGCTTCCGCGTCCGCGGCAGTCGCGGCGGCGGAGGAATTCGCGCGCGCCGGGGAAACCGAAAACCAAAGAAAGTGGCGGGAGATATGTGGCGGTCCGAAGCGCGGCAGTCCCGACAACGACGGAATCGAACCTGGGACGATTGCAAGTGAGGATGGTGGTTTAGCCGAAGAAGAAAGCACAACGGACAGCGGTCAGTGTACGGAGGGAAATCAGGACACGGCGAGTGCTGTACGAGATACCGGGGAACACCAAACTAACTCAAAACCAAAACCAAAACCAGTCGTCACGGCGACGTTTCTGAAACCGTCCCTTCGCGGCGCCGCCGAGTTGGGAAGCGAGCTGGACTAATTTGGACGGTGCTTTTTATGCTTCATACGAGAAGTACATGTACGTTGTGCTACATGGGGGTCTTACGTGGTGAGCTACTGTGTCATACCTAAAATTAATCCGTCATACCTGCTACCTTCCAATAATCCCCTACACACCCGCTAGCTACGGTTTGATCGCCATCTGCGCCTTCTTCATGATATCCTTTTTTATTTTCGGGTACTCCGGGAACTTCTGAAGCACCGCTCGGCACACGTCCACGCACTGTACCATGCTTCGCGCTTTGAACAGCACGAAGGCGAGTTTGAACCCTACTCCAGGGTCGTTCTGCTTGCAGTGTCGCCACGCGTTTTCGTAACACTCCGCGGCGTCAATCGAGGTCGTTTCTCGCTCGCAAATCATACCCATGATTTCCCAAGCCTCGGAACAGCTTTTGTTGAACCGCAAGCACTTCTGGCAAAGGTCCTGCGCGACGTCTACCTTCCCTGCGTCGAACGCTTGTTCCGCTAACACCAGCCACGCGCTTTCGAACGCCTCCGCCTCGTCCGCTCTGCGTGGCAGTTTCTGGATGCGCTTCACCTGCGCCTTCGCTTTGGCGCCGAGCTTCTGCAAATCGAAACACGCCGCGGTGGCGAGCAGCGCCGGGGCGTTGTCGGCGTCGCGCGATATCACTTGGGCGCACAGCTCGAAGGCCTGGTCCAACAACTTAGCCTCACCCAAGCTCATCAAGCAGTACGCACTGAGAATGGTGTGTCTCGGCTCGATTCGCTGATCCGAAACCTCGCGTAAGATCTGCTCAGCCGCGATCGCGCGCTGTTTCTTCGTGTTCGCGTCGAGCGTTGAAAACTTCTTGGTCATGAAGCTAAACGGCGCAAGGTAAATCTCGGTCATTTCGTACGTCGCTTCGACAAAAAAAAACGGGTCTTGACGACACCGGTTGAAGTACTCAAGGGCCTGGTCCCAGTTTCGGTTCGACTTAGCGACCAAGCCCTTGGCGAAAGCAAAGCCGGGGTTGGGCCGCGCTCTTTGCGCGCCGCCGAGCGCGCGCTCTGCGTTTTCAAAGAAAAAATCAATCTGTGATTGTAAAAGAAAAGTGTCAGTCATGTATGGGAAATCAGCCTTGGGAATTGGTAAATACAATACTTACCTCCTCCAGTCTCCCCGCCCGGTGCAGCAGCTTGGCGAGTTGCGCCAGCGCGGTGGTGTGCTTTGGGTTTTTCGTGAGCAGCTCTCGGAAGTGAAAAACCGCGCCGTCCACGTCGTCGCGTAGGAACATGAGTTCGGCGAGCATCAGATTGGCGGTTTCGTGTTCGGCGTCGAGCCGGGTAATTTGCTGCAAAACAATCTCCGCGCCGGCCGCATCGCCCACGTTGAGTTTCAAATCCGCGACTTGGCTCATTATTGTTAAACTATTTTTGTCATGCATCAGGGCTTCGTCGTATAGTTTTAAGCTTGTTTCCAGGTCGTGGAAGGACGCGTACCGCAACGCAAGCTCAGCGCAGGTTTTGGACAACGCGCGTTTCGCCGAGTCGACGAATTTTTGGGACGTCTCGCCCAAACCCCTTTGCGCCTGAGATAAATAAAAGAAAGTGTCAGTCTTGTGTATCGCGATGTATGGACAACAGTCACCAGCTTCGATAAAACAGAGAGGCGGGATTTGGGAAATAATAAAATACGTACCTTCTGGACCCACATCTCTTGGAAAACCTTGACGTTGCGCAACGCGCGTAAGTACCCGGCCTGGTCGTTGCGCTGCGTTTTCACAGCACACAGAAGCTTGAGCGCGTTTACGTTTCTCTCGATTTCGGTGGAGGACAGGTTCGGGGTGTTCTTTTGTAACCGCTGTGCTTGGTCGTCGTCTCGTGACCCTTCTTGAATGTCCCCAAACTCAGAACCGACAAGCGAAAAAATCACCCGCTCCGCGTCGTCGAATCGGCGCAAGCGCTTATACAACACCGCAAGCTCCATGCGCATGCCAGCTCGGCTCGTCGTGTGCTTTCCATACGGACTGCTTCCATACGGACTAGTGCTGCTAGTTGTGCTAGTTGTGCTCCTTTCTCTGGAGGGACCAACGGTCACTTCGCTCCACAGCCGCTCGGCGAGTTCGTAAAAGTTTCGTGCTTTTTGAAACGCGTGCGTCGCGACGCACGCCGCGCCGAGCGTGCGCGCGATTTCCGGGTCGTTCGGTGTCAGCGCCTGTGCCTTTTCAAGCGCCGTGACGGACTCACAAGGCGCCCCCACCGTGCCATACGCCTCCGCCAGTAACAGCCACGAGTTGACATCACCAGGCTTGTGTTCCGCTAAATCCACGTGGCACCGGATGAACGCCTTTGGGTCGTTCCGGCTTTTCAAGTGAACCTTCGCCAGCGCCATCGTCGCCGCGGGGTAGTGCGGAGACGTCGGGGTGACGCTTGCCAGCGCGCGAAGGGCTTTGGTGTCATCACCTCTTTTCACTGCGGCTTCGCACCGTGCGATCATGACAAAGATTTCAACCGTAGTTCCCGCAAAAACAGAAGTGGCTTCGTCCAAAACCATTTCCGCCTCATCGGCTTTGTGCAAAGAGTGCAGCGCGTTTGCGTACGACACGAAAATCGACGCTCGGTCCGCGGTGGACACGGGAACCGAGCTGGTGCCTCTTTTCATCGCTACACGCACGCCCGGTCTGCTCATAGCCGCCTCCAGCTCATCCAAGGACCCGGCAGTGTCCCCCGATGCGGCACGGCATTGCGCGGACACGACCAAGTACGCGGTTGTTTGTCGCACCGCAAAGTCATTTGCAGTCGCCGCGTCCAGGGCGCGCCGCGCCGCGTCGAGGTCACCTTTGGCGACGTGTATCCGGCCCAGCATGACGTGCGCCTCCGCGTGATTCTCCTTCAGCTGTAGCAGCACTTCCGCGGTGCGCTGCGCGGCGTCTACGGACCCGGACGCGAACCGCGCGCGCATTAAAAACTCCTGCGCCATGATCAAACCGGGCGCGCGCGCGCACAGGGCTTCCAGGGTTCGCGAATTTCGCGGCGACGCGGACCGCGTGGTGTCCAGATCGACCGAGTTGGTGTTGTTTTCTGAGTCCGCACAAGCTTTTGTGTCCCGGCCTGATGAAGATGAAGCACCATTACTCACACCGATCATCTCACCGGTGAAGTCGCGTTCCGTGAACAGCAACGCGCACCGGCAAATCGTGTCCGGGTCGGCGGCGAGGAAAAAGTCAACCGCCGGCGGGAGTTTGTTTACGTTTTGAAAAAAAAGCGAAAGGGCTTTTTCAAGCGCGTTTGCGGTTTCGTCGGCGCCCGCGAGGTTACGCTGGTGCTGCATCTGCGCCAGCGCAGACAAAAATGGAACCCCGTTCTGGTCGAAGCCGTTTTCCTTCAACTTCTCCAGCTCGGAACCGCAGTCCTGCAACTCACCAGAGCGCAGAAAACAAAGCGCCGCGCCGTACGACGCGGAGTTTGCGATTCTTTGCGTCTGCGTTTCGCGCGCGTCCCGTGATTCGTTCGCGAAACGCGCGCATCTTCGGTAAACCGCGAGCGCGTCGGTTGTTTTGTTCAGAAACCGTAACTGGTGCGCCATTTCCAGCAACACGACCGGTGACTCCTTCTGAGACAATGCACTGGCTTTCTCGAGCAGAATGCCGCACGCCTGTAACACCCCAACATCACCCCCCGCGACCCGCGCGATTTGCGACGACGTTTCTACCAGTAACTTTACGTTTCTTGGTTCTCTCCGCTCCAGGGCTAGGGTTAGTGCAGTAATCTGTTTTCGCGCCAGCGCATAATCACCAGCACGAGTCAGGGTAAGGAACACCACAATCCGGTGGCACTCGGTGTCGTCGTTGTCAGCATGCAAACCAGCTTCCGCGTTCTCAAGCGCGCCGCTAAAGTCGCACGCCGCGAGCCGCGCTTTGGCTTTCTCGCTCGCGGCGGGCGCGAAGCCCGGGTGCCGCGCCGCGAGTTCGTTCATCACGTCGACCGCGTTGTCGTACCGGGACAGGGCGGTTAGTGAATGCGCTTTGCCCACCAGGGCGTCGATTTGGGTATCGCCCCCCAAGTCGTGCGAGCTCAAAAGTTCGTCGAACACCCGCAGCGCCTTTGCGGCGCGCTGGCGGCGCGAGTTGTTCCCGGAAAAGACGACATCCGCCGACGCCGTCGCGGCGTCGTTCGCGTCGTCTTTATTAGGATCGTCATCGCCAATCCCAGTAAGCTCAATCCACCCCAGCAAAGTTTTCGCTCTTGAATCGCTTGAATCCATTGCTAAGACTCGTCTCGCTGTGTCCTTTGCTTTCGCGGCATCGCCGCCGTCGGCGAGATGGTGAAACAACGCAAACTCGACGAGCGCCCCGTTCGATGCGCTTTTCTCCGCACTCGCCATCCGAGTTTCGTACCCACCCACGGCTTCCCAGTCCACCACCCTCGCGCTTTTGTGCGCGTGCGTAATACACGCCATGCACGCCAGGTCCATCTCTTTGTCCCCGCCGGACAGCTGGCCCTCCAGTTTCGTAATCGCCTCGCCATAACTCCCCTCCGCGACAATGCCGAACACGCCCCAAAACGAAAGCGCGGGGTCGTTTCCAAGAACACGCGACGCGGTCGCGCACGTCGTCTGCACGTGCCGCGCGTAACCCAAACGCGCGTAGTGCGTCACCATCGCGCGCGCCTCGTCGTACGACATGGTGACCGGCCAAAACCCGACCCGCGGGGTCGAGGCGGGACGCACGCGGCGCGTCGACTATGAGCATATGTACGTTGACTGATTGATGATGAGATTTCACGTTTCGTTGGTGCCCAGAAAAGTTTTGGAACTCTGGATTCAAGCGACAAGTGGATCGTGACGAAGTGCAATCCCTGCCCTCACGGGAAGCTGAAACGCAACTGCGCGGAGTGCAACCCCTGCCCTCACGGGAAGCGGAAACTTGATTGCGCGGAATGCAACCCCTGGCCGCACGGCAGGCTGAAAGGGAAATGCGCAAACTGCAACCCCTGCCCCCACGGGAAGCTGAAACCCAACTGCGCGGACTGCCACCCTTGCCCTCATGGCAAGCTGAAAATCGACTGCAAGGTGTGCACCCCCTGCCCCCACGGCAAGCTGAAAGGGAAGTGCGCCGACTGCAACCCCTGCCCTCACGGGAAGCTGAAACAGGGCTGCGCGGATTGCAAACCCTGCCCTCACGGGAAGCTGAAACAGGGCTGCGCGGAGTGCAACCGCTGCCCCCATGGCAAGCTGAAACGCCACTGCGCGGAGTGCAACCCCTGACCCCACGGCAAGGTGAAAGGCAGCTGCAAGGAGTGCAACCCCTGCCCTCACGGCAAGGTGAAAAGCTTCTGCGCGGAGTGCAACCCTTGCCCCCACGGCAAGCTGAAAAACAGGTGCGCGGAGTGCAAGAGGGTATAGAGGCTCATAACTTGAGCTCGTGCGTTTCCAGCGACTAATTTTATTTTACAAACACCTCTCAAGCGTCCTTCGCGAAGGCAGTTATTTCGAACGAATCCTCCGCGTCCTCCGTTTGCTTTTCAGGTGGAGGGTCGAAAAGCACCCCCGTGCGCAGCGCATCCCCGACCCCCCCCAACCCGACGTGCCGCGCGACCCGGCCTAGTTCCCCCGCGAGCGAAATCGTTTTCGCCTCATTCATCGCGGCGCTCGCGTTTGCGGTTCGCGCCTGTCCGCGCGCGCGCTCCGCCGCCGCCGTAGACTGCGCGACGTTTAAGTCGACGTGCCGTTTCAAGGTATCCACCTGTTGCTTTACGTTCATTATATCCTTCTGTGTCAAAACGACTTGCTCGTTCAGGGACGCGCATGTTTGCGTGGCCACAGCCGCGGCGCGCGTCGCGGCGACCGCCGTTTCTCTCGCCGCCGTCGCGTCGGCGCTCGCCGAGTCAGTAGCGCCCACGCGGTGATCCGACAACCGCGCGTCGCGCAACGCCCGCTCCACACCCGTGGTGTGTGCCCCCACCTTCATCTCCACGTCGTGCACCGCGGCGCGCAGCGAGCCGACATCCGTCTGTACATGCCTCATCATCTGGCGAAGCGACTTCAGTTCAAGCGCGCGCGACTCGGGGGTCGCGCCGAAGCCGTCGGAACGCGCACCGCCAAACCCCGAAAACTCGCTCGTCGTCTTATTACCCGCTTTCAAAAGCGCCTCTACTTTGCGTTCCAGGGTGCTCAGCGCGCGGTCTATTTTCGAACTGTTTTCCCCGCAATCGTCGCCATGTCGTTTACCCAACAAACTCCCTCCCGCCCCGGCAATACCGGTCGTGAGCCCCGGCCCCGCGCCCCACGGCGCATTGACGAATGTTTTCGTGTCATTTTCCTTTTCGTGACCGATTTTATTTGAACCGAGTCCCTCGTTTTCGCCCCCGAACCCGCGCTCCACGCGCGTGGACAAACGAACAAGGCGTTGCGCGAAACTCGCTTCGGCCCTTGCCGCCCGCGCTTCGGTGTGTGCTTTGTAAGCGGTGGTACGTGTGTCACGGCCAGCCCGTTCCTCAGCAGCAGCCAAATTCCTCTGCTCGGCCTCACGCGCCGCCGCGCGCAACCGCCGAAGCTGCGCCTCCATACACGTGGCCCACTCGCGTCGCGCGGCAAGGGCGACGGATTCGGTCGTGCCTGTTCCCTCGCCCTCACCGAATACTACTCCAACTCCAACTCCATCGCCCTCCCCTGCAAGCGCCACACGTAGGCCCTCTCGTCGCGCCTCTTCCTGTTCCACCAAAGCGCACACGGTGGCGAGCTCGGTGGTGAGCTCTCTGTCCGCGACGCACGCGGCGGAGGCGCGCGCCGTGAGTTCCGTGGCCGGGTCGAACATTTCGTTTTCGTCTTCGTCACCGGCCTCGTCACCCCCCGCGATGCCCACGAGCGTAATCCCGAGCCTCGCGGCTTCCGCCCTCACCCCATATCGCGCCCGCGCCGCGCCTTGTTTCGCGCGCAGCACCAGGTCGGCATCGCTCAAATCGGCGAAGCCTTTCGCCGGCGCCGCCGCTCGTTCCGTCGCGAAGACACCCTTTTTGTTTTTTGTACTCACGTCTCCATCCCCCGCGCTGGCGCCGACAATAACTCCCGAGTCATCCTGCGAGGTTGAAACTTGCTCGTCTTGAATGTTTCCGCGGTCGTCCTTGATAGGCGTGCCTTGTTTTGAGACCGCCGCCCCCGCCCCCTCGACCGCCCCTGACGCACGCCCCGTATCCGCCGCGCCTCGCCCCGAGTTTTCAATCCAAGAAACTCGCGCGTTGAGCCGCTCAACCGCCTCCGCCAGCGTTTCCCCCAACCCCGCCGCCGCGTCGGCGGCGAAGATACTACGGGCGTTTGAGTTGTTGGAATTTCCATCACCCCCTTTCATGTCCGCGTTTGGATCTCGCAAGTTGGGAGCCGCCCGCCTCTGCTGGTTCGTAGAGACGACCATTTCTCCCAACCGCTCGTGGATGGAAACGACGTCCGCTTCGAGTTTCGCCAAACGCGGATCCGTCCGATTTTCGGTACTTTTTTGTGGCGACGCCGCCAAATCAAACAAACTCCGCGCCCCCCGCGACTTGGGCTCGCTGGAAGGCGGAGGGTTGGGAGACACCGCGGCGAGCCGTTCCAGCGCGGTGGGTGATCCTGACACAGGCACGGCCGGTACTAAAACTCCGGCCGGCACCGAGACCGAGGCTACCGGTGTTGGTTCGTTTGGCGCGCCCGGTACGTCGGCTGCGTCGCGGCGCGACGTACCCGCACCCGCGTTTGCCTCCTCCAGCTGACTCAACCTCGCCCCGATTTCTTCGAACAAAACCTGGTCCATCCCACGCGCCTCGCGTAACGCCTCGACGGTTTCCTGCAAATCGCAAATCGCAACCGCCGGAGCCGTTTTAAAAAACGTCGCCGCCACAGGACCCGCCGCCGCCGTCTCCGCAAGCGCCTTTGCTTTCTTCGCGGTTTTCACGGCCGCCTCGCTCTTGTCCAGCGCCTGCGTCGCGATTTGCAAAGCCTTGGAGACGATCCTTTTATCAACCGAAGAAGTGTTGTCGTTCTCATCACGGCTCTTCTCCCTGCGCAAACAGTCCACGGTTTCCGCGGTTTCAATCGCGAGGGCGTTTACTTTAGACGACACTGCGGCGAGCGCGCCTTTGACCGCCGCGGCGTTGACTTTCTCGGCGACCCGCGTTTGCACTGTCGCTAGTTCCTTTTGGACATCACCAACCGCGTGTTTCGTGGCTTTCATTTTCTCCGCCAGCTTTGTGAACAGCGCGGAGGAGGTTTCGGTGTCGGATTCCAAGGTAGTTATCCGCGTTTCGGTGGTACTCGCGGCGGTGTTTACACCCGCGAGACTTGCTTCAAAACCTGCAAGACTTCCTTCAAAGCCCGCGAGACTTCCTTCACAACCCGCAAGACTTCCTTCGCAGTCGCCAACCGCGCGCTCCAACTCGGTCAGCCGGATGTGCATCATGGGCATCGCCGCCGCCGCCGTGGTCGTCGCGGTGATTATTTCGCCAACCGCCTGCGCCTGCGTAGCCGCTGATTCCCGGTGCCGCGTCTCGACCGCGGCAACGACGTCCCGTAAAGTTTCCATCGCGCGCACCGCCGATTTCACGGAGGTCTCCAACTCATCCACGCGCTCCGCGTCCATCGCGCGCGCTTCTCGCAGAGACTCGATGGTTTCCGTGATGTACGTGGGGTCGACTTGGGGGGTCGTGCTGGGTTGGGTGGTCGGTTCCACGTTTTGTGGACTCGGAGGCTTCGTCACGGGCGGCGGCGCCGTTTTCGGTTCAGGCGTCGTGGCCCGTGTTGGCGTGTTCGCCTGCCACTCCGTCACCCTGGCTTGCACGTCGGCGATCATCTGATCGGTACGCTGGGACGCGCTTTCGGTGCTGATCTCGACATCAGTGACCCTGTTGGCGAGTCGAGGCACGAGGGATTTCACCCTCGCCGTGCCAGGCGAAGTAGTCGCCGCGAGCTCCATCGCCGCCGCCGCGCTCGCTTCCGCCCTTGTCACTCGCGCGGAAAGCGACGCAACCGCCGCGCGCGTGTCCGTGTCGTCGACTTTTGGCGTCGCAGACGCAACCGCCGCCGCCACAGTCGCCGCCAGCGCGTCGACACGCGCCAGCGCCGCGCTAGATTTCTGTTCCACAGCGTGTGCCCACTCCGGAGCGCCCGCGTCCACGTTCTCCAGCAAAGACACGCGCTCGCGCAAATCCGAAAACGCCTCGTCCGAAACCGACGGAACCGGCGGAACCGGCGGAACCGGCGGAACCGGCGACGGCGCCTTTATTTGTGTATCCGCGGATTTCGTGACGTCTTCCGGCTTCACCGGTGGCACCACGGACAAGGCGAGCTCCCCGAAACGCTGCTCGAGCTCCGCCACCCGTGTCGGCAGCACAAGCGCCTCGAGATCAGCGAGGCGTTTGGTGAGTAAACTCTGTGCGGCGCCAAAGTCGTTTTGCGGCGCCGGCGGCGGTTTCGCCAGCGTGCGCAAAACGTGAACCTCCAGTCGGTGCACCCGGTCCGCCGCGGCGTCCGCGGTGGTGGTGGAAAGCGATTCCAGCGCCTCCATCGCCTCCTGGAGCTCCCAAACAAGCCTCTCCGCGGTTTCAGCTCTGGTGTCCGCGTGTCGCGTCGCCGTTTCCGCGTCCAAACAGCGCTTCCCTAAAGAAACCAATCGGCCATCAACCTCGACGTCGCGCGCGGTTCGATTGCGTTCCGCCGTCTCCATCGCCGCCAGCCGCCGCGACAAATCGTTCACGACGTATTGGGGGGTATGGTTCGCCACACGACCTGCCGGAGGTTCCGGACTCGAGTCACGCGACACCACACGGCTCGTTGCCAAACTCGGAGCCGCGCTGCTCGCGCGGCTGTTTGCAAGACTCAGCGCGTTTCTCCGGCTCCTTTGCGCCAACAACGAGCCGCCCCCCGCGCGTAGCCGCGACGCCGCGACTTCCGCGGCGGCGGTACCTACGTCGTGTGGCGCTAGGCCGGTGACCTTCCCTCCCCCGAGTTCCTCGATTCGCCTCTGTACTTGGGCGAACTTACCGTCCACCACAGAGATGTCCGCGTCGTCCACCCGGCGTGGGTACTGCGGGTGCTGACGCAAAACATGCGTTATCGTCCTCGCGAACGACCTGAGCTGCCCGAGCTGCTCCTCAGCATCTCCGTTGACCTTGGCGAGGTCCGCTTTTCGCAACGCGATGGTCGCGGAGCGGCACACGGCTTTGATGTTGGGGCCGTCCCCTTTGAAAGACCCGTCGTCGCCCTGCATCACGTGTCCAGACCGAGAGATTTCTCTCGGCACCTCGACACGACACGGGAAGAAACAACGCCCGCCGCGAGACGGAGACGCGAGGGTCCGTGAGAGGTACCGGTAGGTCGCGACGCGCGCGGAGGGACCCGGCACCGAAACGCGGGCGTTCGGTCACGGAAGGACCGCGCCGTAGTCGTGTGGCCAGAAAGCGGTCGTAGGGTCACGTCACGGAAGGACCTCTCTCATCACCAGAGCCGAGGAAACTCAATTCCGTCAACGGTCCACGCTTTTCGCTTCCAGATGAAGCTCGACGACCCGCGAGCCTCGACGGTTTTGCTGTTGACTGTCGTCGAGCGTTTCATACTCTTTTTCTTGAGCGGACTCAAGAAAAATAGACGGTCGATTTTGGTGGCGGCTGTCCTTTTTCGAGTGACGTGTTGGGCGGTCAGGGCGCTTTTCGCGTTTCCCGGCTCGGCGGCGGAATCGCCGACGCGCGGCCACACCACCTGGCGCGCTCGCTCGTCGACGCCCGAAAAGTCAAACCCCACGGCTCGCCCGGACTCCCGTCCTCGCTCCACACACGCGCCCGCCCCCCCGGTCGCGCTCGAACGTTTTCGTTCACCCCCCCGCGCCTCAACTCGAGTCGCGTGCCGACGTTAATCGTCGTCCCGGAGATTTCCACGTTTCCAATCAGATAAGGCCCACGTTCGTAGGTCCGTCGTTCCCGTATCACCATTCAGCCCATTCGGCGCGCCGGCATGGCTTTGCTTTCCGCTATGAGCCGCGCTGGCGTTGCGGGCGGCGTCGTGGGTAACCCCGGCGCGGCACGCCTGCAGGGCAGAGTCGTGGCCCCCACGCGCTTTGCCGCCGCCGTTCGCGCAACCGCCGCCGTCCACAGCTTCCGCCCGGTGACCACCGCGTCGGTGTCCTCGGTGCGCACGTCACGCGCGCTCGCGGTGGGCTCGCGTGTAAGGGCGATTTCCACAGACTCCGAATACGCGGTCGTGGAAGGCAGCGGCGACGACGACGAGGACGAGATTGCGTCTTTGGTGAACAAAGTCGAAGATCTGTACGCGGATGTTGACGTGGACGATTTGTTCGGCAGCGACGACGAGGACGACGACGAGGAATTCGAGGAACCAGAATACGTCAAGCCCGCAGCGGCGCCCCTGCGCGCGCGCTCCACCGCGGCTGCGCCCACCATAACCTCCAGCGAAGGCACCGTCCCGGATGCGGAAAAGATGCACGTCGATAACTTCCCGTTATCGGATTTAACGAAAGCGGCGCTGAAGAACAGGGGGATCGAAACGCTTTTTGATATCCAAGCCGCGGTGCTGGGGCCCGCGCTTGAGGGCCGGGATGTTGTCGGCAGAGCAAGGACGGGTACCGGGAAAACCCTGGGTTTTTCCCTGCCAATCATCGAAAGCTTGCTTTCTAACCCCAACGACGCGCGCGACGCGCGCCCGCGGTGCATCGTGTTGGCGCCCACCAGGGAACTGGCGAACCAGGTTGAACAAGAAATTCAAGCCACGGTGCCGTCGCTGCGCACGCTCTGCGTGTACGGCGGGGTCGCGATTGCGAACCAGGAAAGGGTGTTACGCAGAGGGGTCGATTTCGTGGTGGGCACACCGGGGCGGCTCATCGATTTGATTCAGCGCGGAAGCCTAAGACTGGACAACATCGAGTACTGCGTTCTGGACGAAGCCGACCAGATGCTGGCGGTAGGTTTCGAGGAAGACGTGGAGAGGATTATGCAGGAGATCCCTGAGAAGCGCCAGACGTTTCTGTTCTCTGCGACCATGCCTACGTGGGTCAAACGAGTAACTCAGAAGTACCTGAACGACGCGGTCACGATCGACCTGGTCGGGGATTCGAAACAGAAAGTCGCGTCCACGATCGACGTCATGTCCTGCGCGTGCTCGCACCAGTCGCGCACCACGATTTTGGCGGACCTGGTGACGGTGTACGGGAAAGGCGCCAAGGCGATTTGCTTTACGCAAACCAAACGTGAGGCGGACGAGGTCACCGCGGCGCTTGGCCGGAGGATGGCCACCGAGGTGCTGCACGGCGACATCGCGCAGGCGCAGCGCGAACGCACGCTGAAGCGGTTCCGGGACGGCCGCTTCAGCGTGTTAGTCGCGACCGACGTCGCGGCGCGCGGGCTCGACATCTCGGACGTGGACCTCGTGGTGCACTACGAGCTCCCGCACGACACCGAGAGTTTCGTGCACCGGTGCGGCCGTACGGGTCGGGCGAACAAAACAGGAAGCGCCATCGCTATGTACACCCCGCGCGAGCAGTACCGGGTAAAGTTGATCGCGCGTGAAACCGGCGTGAATTTCAGGGTGATCACGCCCCCCACCGGCGGCGAAGTCATGACCGCGTCCGCGGAACAAGCCTCTCTTGAGATGAAGCTGGTGGACAACGAACTGCTGCCGTATTTCACCCCCACCGCGCAGAAGATCCTTGACGGGCTTTCCGACGAATCCGACGGCAGGACGCCCGTGCAGGTCGTCGCCGCTGCGCTCGCGGCGATTTCGGGACACACCGAGCCGCCGCCCGCACGGTCAATGCTCACCGGTGACGTCGGCTTAACAACCCTCGTGGCGCGGGCGGACCTGCTGTTACCGCGAGACCTGCTTCGCGCGGTTGGCGAAGTCAGCCGGTCGTGCGCGGACGGCGTCGGGCGAATCAGAGTGCTCGCCAACAACGACGGACTGTGCTTTGACATCGCGCACGACCAAGTAAAGGCGGTGCTCGCGGCGTGCGCCGCGGGGCAACTTGACGGCATCACCGTTGAAGTCGCCGTCAGCCTGCCTGAAATGGTCGAGGAACAGGAACGCGGCGGGTACGGCGGCCGAGGCGGCGGCCGAGGCGGCGGCAGAGGCGGCGGCCGAGGACGAGGAGGCGGAGGTCGGTTCAGCAGCGGCCGAGGCGGCGGCGGCGGCGGTCGCTTCGCGCGGAACTCCGAAGGCGGCTTCGAGCGCGGCGCCGGCGGCGGCGGCCGGGGCGGGTACAGCAGCGACCGCGGTGGCGGCCGCGGCGGCGGCGGGTACAGCAGCGACCGCGGCGGCGGCGGGTACAGTAGCGACCGCGGCGGCGGTCGTGGCGGCGGCAGCTACAGCGGCGACCGCGGCGGCGGCCGCGGAGGCGGCGGATATAGCGGCGGCGGCGGCGGCGGCGCGCGATACGGAGGGTACTCTGATTAATTTGTGTTTCTCGTCGCGCGGACGGACGGAACGACGGTGGGACGGAGCGAGCACTAGACGCGACGACGCGAGCCCTCGAGAGCAGGGGCTCGCGCCCGTAGCTGTAAAAACGGCACCATTGTTTTAACATTACATTCTTGCTCAGCCTGTTTGTTCGCCGTCGAGAGGCGCGTTGTTTCACCTGCCACCTGTTTTTTTAACTCCCAGTTGCCGCCTTTTGCCACAGCGCGACGTCCTGTATCATACCGAGCATGGGTGACGGAGTGTCTTCTTTTTTGTGTTTTTTGCCTCTTTTTCTGCTCGACTGACTCGAAGATCGGGGCGTATCTTGTGTCGCGTCGCTGTCCATCGGTGGGCACTTCAACTCGCGCGGACGCACAGTGACTGTTCGCCCCGACCGTCGCCCCGTTTCCGTCGCGATGTCCGCAGTCACCGCCGGCGTCCTCCGCGCGGTCCCCCGGGTTCCCAAACGCGCAAGCGCGTCTTCGCTTCGCGCGCCTCGTGCGTTGCCGATCGCGCGCGCGGCGAGGGACAACCCCAACTTCGACCCGAACGACCCGATGACTTGGGGCCCCCAAAGGGAGGGCGGCAGCGGCGACGGCGAGTTTCTAGACTTTGGAGTTCCCGGGGAGAGCTTGATGCAGCTCAGTGATGAGCAGCTGGGGCAACTCCTCGGCGCGTCCGGGGCGACGGCGCCGGTGATGCTGGACGATGCGGAATTAGCGTTGGCTTTCGCG
>TARA_B110000208_G_scaffold184658_1_pt1 | contig 17409 bp, 15 predicted proteins | sample TARA_B110000208 | Tara Oceans TARA_B110000208 (sample SAMEA4397426) | marine metagenome | biome: Polar Biome; feature: [SRF] surface water layer (ENVO:00010504); material: water (ENVO:00002006), including particulate matter (ENVO:01000060) such as... | depth 5 m
ATCTATGGCTATACGTTACACTACTATCTATGGCTATACGTTACACTACCGTAAACGCTTTTGACTACTCAGCCAACTAGGTTTTAGATTGTTTTTTTGAAGAGAGTCATAAGTTTACGCCTCTTAGTCGCTATACGCGACGTAGGACCATTTAGGAACTTACTACTAGGGTTTTGCTTTTTTTTGATAATTATTGCCTCGTTTGAGGGGAAAGTAAGATTAAAAAGAGACTTTGAGGTTGTTTGTTTTGATACTCTAATAATTAGAAGTCTGCAAATATCTCCTTTAACAGAGTATTTGTATTTAAAACCTTTGTACTCAATTCTAGGAGGCTCGACGACACGTGCTGAACCTTTAACGAATAGACTTGTTTTAGTCACTTTACGGTGGAAACCTTTATAAAGGTGAAAGATTCGGACTCACCGCACGTTTGTATTATCTGTTATATGAACCCAAGATTCTTTAAATAGCATTTTTAAATTAGTTCGGTACCAATGACTGTAGAGCTAGGTAGAAGCGAGAGTATCGAACCGGTTTTATTACTTTTTAGGTTTTATTCAGGATCGTACTACGCCTGAGGTTGATTGCTGTGTGCTGAAATTCTGTTGTCTAATAAAAAAACCAGTGTCTGCTTTCTCTAAAAGATTCATATTAAGAATTTGTGAATAGTTTAGAAAACCAAAAATTCTTTGTATCATGAAACACATTAAAATGGACGCTACGAGACCGAAAAATAGACTAAAATTTACGACAAAGAATTCAAAACTATTAAGTAAGAAGTACGTGTCACGTAGTGTGTTTAGATCTGTGACCTCGTTTGAATAAAATACACTAAAATAGTCTATATACGACAATTTAAAAAACCATACTTTATCTAAGTCACCATAAAAGGAACCACCTGTCGGATTAGATGCGTAGTAAAAAAAATAGATAGAGAAAAGTAAGAAAAGGTATGAAAAAATAAAGTGACGAGCTGTTAAATTAAATTGCGATTTTTGGAATAAAAATGAAGTAAAGTGTAATATAAAGATGAAGAATACTAAACCTACACCTAAGTCGATTACTCATAAAAAACCAATGTATATGTCTGCGTCGTTGATTAAGCTTAGTAGTCCCACGAATATAAGGTATAACCCACCAGTGTAAAGTAACATTGTAAGGTTAGTACTCGTGATATAAGAAATAATGGATATAAGTACTATAGTTTCTAATAAAAATGTGTCATTAAATATCATGAGTTACTGAGTGTTAGATTAAAGTGAATAGTGTAAACGATATGAACGATATTATAAGTGAAATAAAGTTTAAACGTTTTCGTAATACGAATAAGATAGATGATGGGAGAGAATAGAAATTCAAGTGACGAAATTGGTTTTTAAAGAGGTTTTTACTAAATAACATTTGTAAGGTCATTATTCTAATTCTGACGAGTATGTCGTGTCTAAACCAACAATGTCACCAGGTATAGTAGCTGTCGCGTACGGAGGTATAGATCAAAGGTTACTTAAGTTATTAAAAGTTACTGACGAAGCGTCTTGTTTAGTACGTATTAGAAAACGTACGAAAAACACTTGAGTGAAAATACTTTCATATGCTGTAGGTATAGCGAAGTCGACAGTGTAGGCATTATATATTGTAGGTACTAAACCTATTGAGTAAAACGAGTTACGTCTTAAATAATAAATTGTCTTAGTGTGGTACAGTACATCAGTGACAACACCAATCGATAAACCTAATGAACGTAACTTACGAAAAACAAAATCACCGTGGTTTGTTATTTTGTTTGGTTTGTGTACCAAGAACGGTCGAGTATATCTTCACATAAATTGAAAGTTTTTATGAAATACCCAATTTAGAGCTAACACTTCTTTTTTAAAAAAAGATGGGGAAAAAGTTAATACATTAACATTGTGGTAGTATAAATTAAAAATTAACAAATAGCAGTTTTTCCACCTCTGAAATAATTTTGATAGGGTTATAATAGTTAATCCACCTTTCATACGCGTAAGGTAAAAAGTACGGAACGTATGGTGGGGTACTGTAAGCTCATTCTGACTCGACATATTAACACGTACAAACACAGTAAACAGTTGTAGTAAGGATTTTTTTAGTTTTTTGGGTAAAACAGTTTTAGGTTTTTTAAGGTTTACAGCATTCGGCGTATAATCTAAATTAGACGATAAACCGGATAGTCGGAAATTAGTGCTGGTAAAATTATTGTAGAATGGATTTTTTACGGCGCTATTAAGTGAGGTGTTTTTACTCGAACTAAGATTTAAGAGCTTTGAATTTTGTAAAGACGAAAAAGGGAGTAAACGGTTCCAATTCGTTTGTAGTAGTGAAATAATTAAAGTGTTTGCGTTGGTTTTATGCTGACCTACTTGTCATTTGTTTTTTACTATGAGTGAACTGCTTTGCGTACTTTGCATCAAAGGGTAGATAGAAGGATTCGAACCTACAACCTTTAGGCCCACAACCTACTGCTCTACCGTTGAGCCATATCTACCGGAATCGTTTAAATGAGTATCGTTTAGAAAAACAACATGATTAGTACTATAGTGTATACTAAACCTGAGTTTAGTGTACTGGTACGAAAGTAATTATAATTGTAGGAATAGTTTAAGTTCATAATATAACAAAACGCACAACTAGTTAACAAAAATATGTAGAAATTAATATATGTAATTAGTTTGTGAGGTGTGGTAGTTAGTAAGAAAATTACATGTTGCTTGATCGTGAAAAACGCTGAGGAGGTGATTGTATCTACAGGTGTAGAGTAATTAAATACTACTAGTAACAAGGTTTCTCCATAAAAGAAGAAAAATAATCAAAATGACAAGAGAAAGTAACTTGTTAGTCTAGACGTTACAACCGTGAATTGGAACCGGTGTGATAAATTTTGAGATAGTGTTTTAGTGTTTAAACTTGTAACGTAATTTTGGTTGTTAAAATGGAAGTCTCAAGACGAGATGTACGCCGCGATAGAACCTTTTTTAGGGCCGAACATTACAAGAAAAACAAGAGTGAACATGTAAATAGGTGTAAAGAAAAAACTTACGAGTCAACAACCTCGTACAAATAGTGATAAGAAATCATCACGTAAGACTTGTAAAAGTAAAAACTCTTTACCTAAGAAGCCAGCACTGTAAGGTAACCCAGCAAGGTTGAAACAGCACCCAAATAGTAAAGCTGCTATATCGAACGAGTACAAGTAAGCACCACCCATTTGACGCATATCAGTATTACCACTAAAAAAATGAACGGTGTAACCAACTAATACAAACAAGAAAGCTTTGTTTAGTGCATGTATTATTAAATAAATTAGTACTTCCTCATAACAGCAAAAGCCACAACCACAAACTAAGTAACCAATTTGACTAATAGTGGAATATGCGACTAGTTTTTTAATGTCGGTTTGGAACGTAGCAGTAATAGCACCAAACGAAAGAGTTAGTGCACCAAGTAATGCCATATAATAATTAGTGAAAACAGTAAATTCAAACAAAATAGAGAACCTAATAACTAAGAAAACCCCAGCAACGACTAGAGTAGATGAATGAATTAATGCTGACGCAGGTGTAGGAGCTTCCATCGCATCAGGTAACCACACGTGAAAGAAGAATTGCGCCCCTTTAATACCACCGGAGGTTACGAGACAGAACGAAAATAACGTAATGAAATGTATAGCAGTGTCACCAATAAAAATATAATGAAACGCTAAAAAAGGTGTTTGTAAAAATATCAAAGATAGATCGGTTGTATTAAAAGTATTTATAGTTAAGAGAAAAGAGAAAAACATGAACATATCACTTATACGAGAAAATATGAAGGTTTTTAAAGCTGCTTTAATAGTGTAAATACGTGAAGAGTAAAAATTAACCAGTAAAAATGAGAATAGACCGATACACTCCCAAGAAAATAGAATCAAGAAATAGTCGTAACAATAGAACAAGAATACAACACTTGTTGCGAATAAGTTAAGAAGATATAAGAGTCGATTAATGAAGGCTTCTCTATACATATATTCAACCCCAAAATATAGAGCGAACATTGTTAAAGTTAGTACTAGTGCTGAAGCTACGAGAGATAGGCTATCAATGCAGAATACTAGATGAGAATCAATTAAGTCTAAACAAAAAAATCAACGACCAAAGTCTACATAGATGTAATTACCGTGTAATAAAATTTGATAAAGCTCGTTTAATGAGCAGAACAACACGAACGAAAAACTAAGAAGAGACGCGTAAAAGGTTCCTACTGGACCTAATCACCGCTTGAAAAGGAATATAAAGAGACAGTGCATTATAAGTGCGATTGGTGCGAATGAGCATAAGCTTTGTATAAATAACATAATACTAAAAACGTCTTCGAGACTATTAGAAGTGTACCAATCTAAAATAAAAGAGATTTAGGAATGGGTAAAGCTGGAAGTTGTGGGGTTTTAGTACGTAACTGTAATGTAGTTTGAAGTCATTTTGTGGACTAGAGTATATAGATATAAGTCTAAAAAATAAGAAAAATATTAGGGTGTTGTACGTTGTTTTTTGGAAGCTAAAAGGTAATATACCGATCGGTTTCGTATATTTAACATCGTTGAGGTGTGTTAAAACTTCGTAATAACGTGCGGAATGTAACCTCGGAGTTAAAAGAAGGTTGAGTGAGTTGAAGATTTCATAGTAATAACTCTTAGTTAAATTGATAGTAACAAGGCCTAGACTGTGTGTTTTGATCTTACGCAAAAACCTTCAAAACGGACTTACAAACACAGAGTTAAATAGGGTTTTGTATTTCATAGAAATGGCAAGATTCCACGATACGTCATATTTAATGTAAATTAACCGTTTTATGAATAAAAGAATTAATTGTGTATTACTGGCTAGAATTAGCGCGTTATATTTTTGTGTCTTAAGTAGAAAGCTTTTGGTGTAAAAATTTTGTACTACAAATCCTATCATAATACTATTGTAAACAGTTTTATGTGTATGTTTAACTATTGGAAAACTGATTTTACTAAAATAGTATTAATGTTTTACGTCGTTGCATGTTAGAAAGTAATAGCACAGACAACACCACGACCACCCCTAGAGTTTGAGAGCAATAATCAAAGACAAGGATGTTATGTAGATATTCTAATAAGGAATTAAACAACCCTTGAAATACTAAACTACTAGATAAACTGTGCTGAAAAGTGTGCGCTTGCTGATTCGTCGACCACTGTATAAAGTTTCAACCAAGGTCTACTAACTGATTATCTAAAAGACCTATTGACGGAGTTTCTATATATGTCGTGTTCAACTTTATAAACGTATTGTTAATATCAAGTAAACTATGACTTAAGAATACGTAGTTGTTGCACGTTATGTAATTTCAGCCTACAACACTTTGATTTAACGACTGGTACGAAATAAAAATGAATATGTAGGCTAGCAAGTGTATAGTGTGTATTTTACCACGTAGTACTACAGAAGCGCATAACAAATAAGCAGTTTCTAAACTGTAGGTTAGCAAGAAAAATACAGTAAGTAATAAACTATTTAATCTAGTAGTTGAGATATATAAAAGTAGTAATATTAGTGGGCTATAATAAATGGTTACGTTAAGTATATTCATAAAATTTGAACTGAATATTAACCAGTAAAAATTGTTAATCAGCTCTGCAAAACTTAATGCAATAATTGAGAATGTTGATAAAGTAAATACTAAGACTTTAATTGCTGATGACTTTAGTTTAAGTACCCTACCAAAATTATTAATACCCGACTTATGACTAATAACAAAAGTGACCGTAAACGCACTAGTAATAAACATAAAAATGTAGAAAAATTGGTCAGAACTGATAAATTGACTAGCTTTAGTACCAAAGTTATGAGACACTAGATCAAAATTCAATTGTATGAGCGTGTACACTAAAAACAGAATCAGCACGGACGAAACAGTTAAACTATTTAAGGTTTGTCAAGAGGTACGTACAAATGGTTTATGCACCAACTGTACGTAAAATAACATAACAATCAACCCAAACACTTCCGATGAATCTCAGTTCCATCAGCCACCCCACGAACCCTCTTGTAAAGCTCACCAACTACCTAGACCTAAAGTAGTGTAAATCATTGGTAAGAAAAAACCTAAGCGTTGAGTAACGTATAGCTTTCCAAAAGTTATACCAAAAGGATTTTTTTCGTAAGTGTTTAAAGTGTGTAAGTTTGTTACGTATAACCAAGTAAGTGTAAAATAGAAAATAAAAGGGTGATACTTATTAATACTATTGGTAAGTAACGAGTTTATTTGGTACTCGGGCTTAAGAGTTTTTAAAGTAAAGTAGTTATACCCGTAATACTCTAATATAGTGAACGTGTAAAATAACAAGAGCAGTGTTAGTATAGTGACATGAAAACTTGAGTACCTCAAATATACTATTATAAAAACTAGCTTCAATAACACTATAACAGCGAGTAGGTACCAAAAGCTAGTTCAATAAAAATAGTAGGTATTTAGGAAAAACTCATTTAATCATATACGAGTATTTAGGTCAGTAAAATTAAAATAATTGCCCGAGTTAAGGACTAATGAGTAAAAGGTGATAATGGTAATTGTGACAGTAAACTTGATTGACGTATAAAAGTTAAGCATTTAGTTTACATTAGTTGGATAGTGTAGGATGGGTCGAGTAAGTGGTCGAAATATAAAGTAGTTGTACATGTTAACGAGACCTTTAAAAATGAGGCGATAGTTATAGTATTCCCTACAAAAGTAACTAAGTTATAAAGTGCTTGTAGTAAAGCACTGTCGAGTATAAGAACTAATAAAAGTATTATTTTAATGTTATGAAGAAGTCAAGTCAAAGTCTATAAAGTTAATCACGTATACGAGGTCGCGTCATGATAAGCAGCGAACATTGGAGGTAACAAAGATAAAATTTCAAACGAAAATCAACCTCCTGAGAAGAATAGTAAGAAATGTAATGCTGCAATAACTAAATGTAGATATTCAGCTAAGAAAAACATGAGAAGCATAGGACCGTTATACTCTGTTGAGTAACCTGCGACAACTTCCGATTCCGTTTCGGCATGATCAAATGGTGCACGCTTAGATTCTAAAAAGAGGACTACTACAAATCCAGAAGCTGCAGGTGCGTAAATTAAAATATACCAGTAACCAGTTTGTGTGATTACGAAGTCATGAAAATTAGTTGATTGGGAACTAAAGACGAGTAGTGAGTATAGTACTGTAATAAAAATATCTAGTGAGATCATATGTACAAGACCACGTACTGTACCAATTATAGCGTACCTGGACTGACTTAGTAAACCTACGATAGAGAAAAAAATATTAGATAATAAAATTAAAATTAAGTGGTATAAGACCATAGAGTCCACTGAGTCTACTAGAAACATACTTGGACCTCAAATGAAATTTAACGAAAAAAGTAGTTGCGTAGCAAATAACAGTGAAAGGAATATAGGTGCCATCACGGTTGCTGGTCTAGGGATTAAGAATATCTCTTTTGTTAACATCTTAAATAAATCTGCAAGGATTTGAAATGCACCATTACGTCCCATTAGTGTTGGACCCATACGACGTTGAGCAAATGCTAAAAGTTTACGTTCAGTTAGGACGACAAATAAAGTTAAAAGTACTACAAGTAAGCTTGATAATAATACGAATTCGGATAACATAATTCTAGTTTAAAATCTTAGAGATCACTAGTTTATAGACTAACTAAACCATAAATGGTGTAACGGTTATTAGGATGAAGAAACATGTTAAAATTAGGAATATAATAATTGAGAGCATCTCCGAAACATTATTAGCTTCGAAAGTACTATAACTATGTCCAGGTCAAATTAAGTTATCTAAGTAAATACGAACGACGGAATCGAATACTAAACGCTCACTAAACAAGAAACCTGTGTAGATCACAAAACGACGAACTCAAGCGTCTGCTGTTTTCTTTTGTAAGAAATCGAATAGAAAACCGTCACCTCAAATGTTTTCATTACGCGTGTAGTATGTAGTGATAAAGGTTGATTGGTGAATGCACCTATCTCAAACAGTGTATAGGGTCTCATTTTTGTTTAACTTATTACAATGCTTATAAAAGTTGTTTTGAATTTCGGTAATTGAAGGTACAAGATTATTTCAATTGAGCAATTTTTAGGTAAATACTAAAATTATTATTTCTCGAATACCTCATTAGAGGTTTCTTCATTCATTGCAGATTGTCTAGCAAATAAAGTTCTGGATGAGTATGAGCTACATTTTCTAACTAAGGTTTGGCTAAATTGGAAAATGTAATGATCGAATAAGTCGAGGTGATGAATCATTCACCCTAGGTATAAGTAAATAAACTGATATGAGATTTTTACTCAAGGGTTACCTACGTAACCACCTTCTGGGTCGTAATAATAACGACCACAAGGAAGCATACTTGCGGTACAGTATAAAGACATCATAAAGAAAATAAAGAAACTAGTTTGTAATAAAGAATTTTGCATCGGTAAGGTTGCAACATACTTATGGAAAACATTATAGCAATTGTAAATTACTGGCATGAAAGCTAGTAAACCGAAGAATAAACCCATTCACATTAAACCTTCGTAATGAGTAGGTGAAATAACCAGAATACCCATTAGTGGTCGGAAATATCAATGAGGTGCGACTCCGTAAAATCTAACTTCATCTAATTCTGAAATATTTCATCTTTCAAAGAAGAAATAATTTACTGTTGCACCATTAAAATGATGTAAGAAAAAGTAAACGAATACGTACAAGGTTCAGTAAGCAGCATCTTGAATCTCTTTTAAGAATGCATCGTAAAATCAAGAAATGTATGATCCAGATTTATCCTCATAAGTGGTTTCTCCAGAGTCAGTATCTCAAGATTCGTGACAAAATAGAATATGTAACTTTACTAGGTAAAGATAATATCATGGGGTAAAATAATGTAATACCATTAATCTGGTTAATTGATCAATGTTTAGGTGCTTATTAGTGAAAATGATATAATAAGTTTTATAAATATTATTAAAAACAGATCAGAAAATGTTTGCAATAATAGTTAAAGTTAAATCACTTAAATGAGATGCACTTAATGAGATACCTAAAGCTATGATGTAATGGAATCATAAAAATGCGTAAGCACCTAACATTCATCCATCTGACTCAGATGTAATATAATTTTTGAGGTAAATTTTTTTTAAAATATGCATATAAGATAGTACCATTAAGGTATCTACTCCTCTAACGTGCATATAGAAAACTTCTCCACCAAAACGGGTGTCGTTAAACATTTCTTCTCTTAATTCAACTACTAGTCCAGGCTCAGGAATGTAGTATCAAGCTAAAAAGAAACCAGATAATAATTGCATTAAAATAGATAATAATAACATAAAACCGATAATAGAGGTTACACTAGAGAAAGGTAACACTAATCTATTTACGAAGAAATTTAAGTATGAGAAAATCATAGATGAAAGCGAAACAAGGTTTCAGCTTCAGTTAGTAATGATATCAATATTTTGAAAACTTGGATGGTATCCTCATAGGGCTCGTCTAAAAGTTCTTCCTTCTAACATAATTTTTTGTAATTTTAATTTTGTCAATAAAGCGCGTGTCGCTCATAGTCGATACCTAAACTTGTAAGCAAAACAATAAAAAATAGAATGATTAAGAATAGGTCATAAAGTCCGGTAAAAGTTGATCCGGAAGCAAAAGGGAATAAGAAAACTAATTCGATATCATATAATAAGAAAAACACACAAATTAATAAAAATTGTAATGAAATTTTAATAGGTCTTTGATTTTGAGGTTTAAAACCACACTCATAGTAGTCACGTCTAGTGTTTTTCATAAAACCAAATTTACGTAGTAAATCTTTAAATGATAAAACAGTGATTACGTTATAGACCAGAATTGCTAATATACTAATTGACATTGCTGATAAAAATACTTCATAGTCACCCATTATTTAAGCGGTATTAATTAGATAAAAATTGAGAATAATAAAAGTAAAACTATAAAAAAAAGAAATTCTAATTTAGTTAGTATTACAGATAGATTGGATTCGTAAGCTACGTAAGTTAATATAATACGAGATAAGTGTCTTAGTTTCATTTTAATAGAGGTTCAAAACATAAATGATTATTTTAAGTTATCGATAGGAACTTACCTTACCTTGCTTTTTATAAATAACTTGCTTTGCGAAACGGACACCACGTCCCGTAAATATGTTAATAGGTCGCATGGATTTTAGTCCGTGACCAACTTTTAATAGGTCGGATTTTAAAAAGCCGAACAAAAAAATACTTGTTTTACTTAAGAACTTTACTGATACGAAGTATGAATATAAGTATAAACGGTGTGCGTAGCCAAATTGAGGGGTTATAGTATTACGCTTGTTTTTATAAACGTAGTAACCTTTACCTTTAAACTTTAATTTTAGGAACTGAGGTGTATAAAATAAATTAGCACATTCCCTGAATTTAGACCAAAATACCTTATGGTAGTTATTTGTATAAAGTGAGTGAATTGCTAACGTACGAGTATTTAGGTCGTATAAAAAATCAACGAAGCCGACAGGTATCGCTAGCGTAAAGTAATAAGTGTTTGAGTACATTAACACACTCTTACGACGAGTATGTGTATTCTCACTAACAACTAAATCCCAGTTGAATGGGGTGTGAAAATATAAAGTCTGTTTGTTCATTTGGTTAGATAAAGGGACTCTTCAACTTCGTCGAATTGATTTAAGGTTAGTTAATTTTTTGACACGCGAAATACGTGTTTGTACGTTTTTATTTTTATGACCATACCACAACATAAACAAACTTATTTCGTTGATGTTCTATAAGTTTCTGCAAGTGTCTGACGTGAATTACGGTACACGTAGTTGTGTGAGAATTTTTTAACTTTATAAGCTCACGTACTTTTAGGCGACGACACAATAGATTTTATGAGTAACTCTAAACGGTCAGATAGTGAACGACCTTGTTTAACACGAAGCTCTTTTAGTAATCAATGCATAACAAGAAACATTCTTTTATAAGGAGCGACGTATTTCCAAATAAACGTGTGTTTACCTGATTTACCTCTTGTATTTTTGAATATTTTTTTGTCTACTCTATAAATATAAAAGGAGAACATAGGTAATATTTGGTAGACATTCTTGAATAGTCATTTATAAAAGTTTCATTTATCTAAAATATATTTCGAATTTGTATCCATGTAATGGCCATAAGATGTAGGTAACTCTATGAAATTAGTGAACTCGTATAACTTATTAGACTTACCGTGGATATAATTAAAATTAATAAAAACAGATTTTCACGAATAGTTAGTAGTAAACGGCCTTTCATCTAGGTCTTGTACCTGGCTAAAGGAATCCCATAAAGCACTTGAAAGGAACTTAAAAGATTGCGCACGTTTACCGTCACGCATTAAATAGTTATTGAATTTCAGTAGGTGTAGTTCGTTGTTTGATCGCCTAACAGACTTTGTCATGTTAAAACACCTAGGTACATCGATCTGGTTTTCACGGAAAAAAGATGTAAACGTACGATTTTTTAAATAAAAGAAGTCGTCGATTGATTCATGCACTCCATATTCCTCTAAAAGAAGGTTCTTAAGGTCCGGTTGGTTTTGTAGTGTAATACAAGGGAAAAATCGATCATCGTAGAACTCTTCACTAATGTCTATTTGTTGTAAAAAAGAATTTTTGTCTGATTCGATCTCATAATGTTTTTCAATATGCTCTTCAATATTTTTAGTATGCAGCACGGTCAGTTTAGTACTAATCAAAGCTTCTATTTGCGTTATGAAATAAAAGGTGTTTTTAACGTAGTTACCTAATATTAAAATGTGTAAGAATTAGTTTTATTTTTGCTGGTATTCAGTAAAGTTAATAAACTTAGTTTTAATCGCATAACAGTTGGTTTAAAAACTTTTGGTCGCGACACCGCACCAGTAAAACTCGCAGATTTTCGATTTACTTGCTTGTTGTACTTTGTTTTTATCGGCTTGAATCAGTGTACTTGGAGAATTACTCAACCACCGTACTTCATAACTCAATGACGCATTGGAAAGTACTCACCAGTTTTGTGACGTATTAAGTAGCTGTGCTCAATACTTAAATTAGAATTTGTATAATAAAACCTTCTAAAGAATTTCGTGTTTTTTTTCTCTTGCTCGTGCGTACGTATTTTCTTAGAGAATTTTTTATATCAGTACTCGTGAATAAAAGGATTCGACTTAAAAGTAAGTCCGTAATTTAGATATAAGTCGAGTAAAGTACTTAAAGCATCGTCTTGTTTTAAATTTAATTGCGTCGAACTGTCACTATATCAATGTTTGTATCAAAACTGATTTACTCCTAAACGTGTTATTACCGGATGTCCCATATTACCCATAGAATTAACTAAACCTTCGAGGTTTTAATTCCTACATTGCGAAAATTGCAATTGCAACGAAAAATAATAAGAAAGAGAAACTTTCAACGAATGCAAAACCTAGTGCTGCATAATTGAATAAAGTTTCTTCATAGTCTGGTGCGTAAGACATACTTTTAAGAAGTGAAGCAAAGATTAGACCGGTTGCGATTGCACATCCAGTTAAAGGCATAAATACTAGAGCGAGTGCTAAAACTTTTGCAGCTTTTACGAATAACATTTGTATTAAAGGTTTATCCTTATGAGATAATTGAGTATAAAAATGCAGGGTAATCAATCAGAATTTGTAAAAAGTTTTGGCTTCACGAAACGTTGTCAATTGCTCATAAAAATTCAGCTGGTAAGCGAGAATAATTAACTATATAACTCATAAATATCATAATGTAAAAAAATAGTGCAAAGTAAAAAAACTGACGTAGGGAAGAAACACAGTAAGTAGTAAATGTGAGTGGGATTTCTTTCATGGAGTAAATTCGTCTAAATAGTGAGATTCAATAAATATATAAGAAAAAGATACAAGCGAATAAAAAAAGTTGAAACATTATCATCGCAGCTGCGAATGGACCATCGTTCTTGAACCAAAACACTGTTTTAACATTGTGATAAGTGAAATGATCTTTTTTAGCGGAACCTCAACCTCACCTTGCAGGCTCATGACTTAGCTGAATATAGTCGACTGGTCGCGTTTTCTGATACCAAACTGGGTCAGTGAAAAATCCGAAAAAAGTGATTAAGAACTGGGTGTAGATGAGGTAGGATAGGAAAATATTGATTAGTAAAACTAGAAAAAGGCCTTTTTTTCAATTGAGTCAACGGACAGTCATTTGCAGATAATAGGAAATCAATAAAATGATGGAAAATAAAGAGAGGAATTTGAAAAAGAAAACACGAGAGTATCAATGTCATCACGAGTATACGAAAGACAAGTTATAATTAGTCTCGAAGTAAAACGGTATAATAGCAAATACTATGGCAACACCGTAATTAAGAACATAATAACCTTCTATAAGTCAAAATGTTTTGTATCATGACATTCAAACACGTTTATCCCGTCCAGTGTAACTACCATAACGGCTTACGATTAGATTTTCAGCGACTCAAGCGAAGGAGAAAATAAAAAGGATTCAAGTTTGGACTAAACTTCATTCGATCGGTTCCCATAAAGGCTCATCATCAGTTAGACAAGCGTCGATAAACAACACAAAAACGAACCCTTGAATGTAGTAAAAACCAAAACCAAAAGAACGTGTTAATATATTACGAAGTCAGTCAATAAAAACGGCTTTGAGTCAGTAAGTGTTATATTCTTGAGAAGCAGTGCTATTGTAAAGTTTAAATAAAAAGGGGTTCGTTACAATAATTTGATATAGATTTGTGCTTAACTCACTTGTCGTTTGGGGCTGCGATGCGACTTGATTAGTGTTATCGTAACGGGTTATAGACTGACCCGTAACACCAGAAGCATTTGTATTAATAAATTGTCAGAAAAACACAAAGTCACGTAAAACGTAATTTTTTTTTGTCAAAAAAGATGCCAATTTGTTTGTGAAAATTTTATTTTGGGTTAGGCCTAATAAAGATTTGATCGTGAATAAAGATAAAGTAAACTCACGTGTTATTAATTTAAACATTAACAAAAGTGTGTTATTTAATTTTACTCAAGAAGTAGTTAGTAGTTTAATTAATTGAGATACGAGTTTTAGAAATAACATTAATTAAGGTACCACTAATTTATGATTAGTGTATGATGCATAAAATTAAACCTCCCGTCTTAAGCTTAATAGCTTCTTTGTGGTCTATGACTCCATAAGGAGTGGACAAAATAGCAAATGAGGATCGTAGTGACGTCGAAACGAGATGGAGAGCTTTGAGAGATACATTGTACTTTTTAGAAGGGGTTGATACTAGTCGGATAGACTTGAAAAATGGGCGTTGTTTGAAAAATGGTATGGTTAGTATTACATAACGTAAGGATAAATTTTTAGACTGCTTCGTAACATAAACGTAACGACTAATACATCCAACTTTATGCAATGTTTTCAAGAGCGGTAACATTCTTTTACTAATCAGTAGTTTTATTTTAGGTTTTTTACGCGTAGTGGCGATGTTTACGTGATTCACTAAATAAGCGACTGGGTTATAAGGCAATTAATTGGAAACGCGGGGCTCGAACCCGCACTCTTTAGATCCAAAGTCTACTGCTTTACCGATTAAGCTAGTTTCCATTAATTATTTGAACTTTGGTAAATTTTGATAATCTAAGTTAGTGGACTTAGCATCCAATTGGAACCAGTAAGTGTCGGCGTAATTGGCTGATTTCCAAACAAAAGTATTCATACTAATATGTTTAAATACTAATTTTGAGTTGAAAAGTCAATAAAATGATACATTAATTTGAATTTTACGTAAGAGTAAGGTTAGTGATTTTAATAGTTGATCATTAAAGATAGTAGTAATGCTTAGATTACTACTACTAATAGAAACGAGGAAAGAAAGACCGCTATAACTAAACTAAGGAACTTAATTCACCCTATCTTCGTTAAGAAGTCGTAACGATAACGAGGAATTCCTCCCCTAATGAAAACTAACAGTGCTATTAAAAGAATAAACTTTAGTGCGATTACGATTGCCGCAGTGGAGGTATATTTTAAAATTAGCGATGGGCATATATTGAAACAGAAGTCTGTAATATGGTTTGAAAGTTGGTGTGAAAAATCGATGAATCCTAAAGAGTAAAGGGTCGGTCCTATATACTTTGTATAAGCGATGCAGTAGATATCGAGTAGGTTGAATTCATATCATTTCATGAGTTAAATTGTGTTATTATAGTTTAATACGTGCAAATGCTTTTACACGTGTGAAAGTTTTGTATGTAATAGACTTACTAGTAGAAAGTTTAGCGTTGTTTACGCTATTCCCTTTTGACATTGATAAAGAAGGTGAGGTCATTGAATGAATTAATGTTAAAGTTAATAACGAAGAAGTTACTAAAATTAAGATTACCATTCATACACCAAAACCTTCTGAAATGTCTACTAGTAGATCGTAATAAGAAATATGGATTAGATGTTTATGTGAAATAACTTCTAAACCATACATTAAAGATTTAAGGTTTTCAGTAAGGTATTGAAAAAAGTGGGAGAGTAGGGTTGAGAAGTATGAAAACATAGAATTTATTTTTAAAAAAATAAATTAATTTCTAACAAGTTGCAAGATTACCAACTAGCACGTTTACAACCAGGTATAAGTGAGTTATAAGCTTTAGTTCGGAATACGAATCTTGATGTTAATGTTTTACGATTAACACCTCATGATCGACCGGACGTTACACAACGATTCACTTGCATGTTTTGATTAGAAAACCTTGTAAGGTTTGTCATGTAAAACGAAGCAAGATGACGTTTTGTATACGATACGTTTTTGTTTTGCTTGATTGAGCGTAGAAGTACTTTCTTAGTTTCGTTTTTAAGAAATACTTTACGCTTATAATTGTCCATACTGATTCATAAGTTGTGTCTATCCATATAATTAAAAGTTTTACCGGTCGACGTCACCGAAGACGATATCTTGAGACCCTAAAACCGTTACAAGATCAGCTAAATAATGACCTTGTAGCATACGTGGCATTACGTGCATATGATGATATGCAGGCGTTCTAATTTTACATCTATAAGGTTTAGAGGTACCATCAGAAATTAGAGCTACCCCAAATTCCCCTTTAGGGGCTTCGACCGCTGCGTAAGCAAACCCTTTTGGTACTTTAATACCTTCACTATACTTTTTGAAATGTTGAATTAACCCTTCCATGGAAGTGTATTTAGTTTTTTTATTCAATTGATTTTTTTTGGTTTTGTATAGAAAGTCGAAGAAAGAGAAAAAGTCAACCTTGTCACTATTAAGGTTGGTTGAGGATGAGCGATTGTTGGTTAAGTTACTTAAAATTTGGAAAACAATGTTAATACTTTCATACATCTCACGTACACGGATCAAAAATCGATCGTAACTGTCACCACGTTTTCCTAGAAAACTATGTAAAGATAGGAATCAGTAAGAAGCATAAGTTTCGGACTTATAAAAACGTACATCTTTACGAACACCGACGCTTCGAATTACAGGACCAGAAGCGGCATAAGAAATTGCATCATTTAGATTAACGCTACCTATACCCACAAGACGAGTTTTTCAAATTGCATTAGTTGTAAGGACTGCAAATATCTCCGTTAAGGACTTAAAACAGTCTCTAGAGAATAAAGCTACGTCTAAAAAGAATTGGTGGTTTAAACCCGTTCAATCAAGGTCATTAGGTCGATAAAATGCTGCATGCATACGTGCTCCAGAAACTCTTTCGTAAAACTCCATTAAACGTTCACGTTCTTCGAAAGCTCAAAACACTGGTGACATATTACCTACATCGAGTGAATGACAAGACAAAGCTAATAGATGATTAAGAACACGGGTTAGTTCATCGAAAAGTACACGGATTTGAACATATAAAGCGGTGTGGGAGGTAGTTTTAAGTAGTGACTCGACAGCAACACAGAAAGCATGCTCTTGTGTCATCATAGAGACATAATCTAATCTATCAAAGTAAGGTACGGATTTTAGGTAAGTTCTTTTTTCAATTAACTTTTCGGTTCCACGGTGAAGGAAACCTACGTGAGGATCGGCTCTTTCAATGAGTTCACCACTGAGTTGTAGTACTAGTCTTAAAACTCCGTGAGCTGCTGGATGTTGAGGGCCAAAATTTAGAACGAAGTTTTTAATCTTACGTTCAGAAAATGAATTTTGAGGTAATGGTGATTGTCAGAAATTAAACATTGATGATTTCATAAAAAAGCTCTAAAACCTTGCAGGCAGCTTTATGTAATATATTTTCAATTATAGAGACGATATATAGTTGCTCGTCAATCAGGAGTTTCATCTGGCGCGAAGTAATGTAGTAAATAAGGATTATATATTACGCACG
>TARA_B110000208_G_scaffold17848_2_pt1 | contig 17382 bp, 9 predicted proteins | sample TARA_B110000208 | Tara Oceans TARA_B110000208 (sample SAMEA4397426) | marine metagenome | biome: Polar Biome; feature: [SRF] surface water layer (ENVO:00010504); material: water (ENVO:00002006), including particulate matter (ENVO:01000060) such as... | depth 5 m
ACGCTTTTCTCTTTCTCGCGCTCTCGCTCGCTTCTCTCTCTCCTCACACACACACTCATCCCCCCTCCCTTTTTTTCAGGTATGTCACGCCGTTCATCTTTGTAATCATGATTGTACTGGGCTCCTTCTTTCTCCTCAACTTGACTCTTGCGGTGCTGGGTGACAACTTTGACAAGATGATGGATCTTGAGGAGAAGAAGGAGGAGGCGCATGCGAACATGGAAGCGCTGAAGGAGGAGGAAGAGCTCGAGAAGCTCGAGAGGGAGACCGCGGAAAATGTTAATCTGGACGCGGCTGATATGGCAGAGGCCGTCGATGATGCGCGCGATCATCGAGCAGCCTTGCGTGAGGTGCACAAATGCCTTCCGCCTGGGCGCACGCGGGGGTACTTGCAGAGACCGTGCGTGAAGCTGTACAACTGGTGGAACACACCGATCGATCGTCCGTGGAAGTGCATCTGCAGCTGCTGCGGTGACATTGAAAAAGCGAAAGATGTCAAGGTCTGCTCGTATTTCATTACCCTCTGGTTTAAAGTCGCGACGCATTGGGCTTTCTCTGGCTTCATTACCGCGTGCATCCTCATCAACACCATCACCCTCGCTCTTGACATGTACCCCTCTCCGCAATTGCTGACTGACACGCTGGAGATCATCAACTTCATCCTCACAATTATCTTTCTCCTCGAGATGATTATCAAGGTCCGTCCTCGAGGTTCATGGTATTTTTCAACACTATAATGACTGAATTATGAGCTCACTTTGTTTCTATGTTTTCATTCCTCCACTTTCACTCACAACGCTCAACCATAGACCATCGGACTTGGGCTGCGAATTTACGTGCAAGATGCCTTCAATGTCTTTGATGCAGTGATCGTGATCATGTCCATTGTTGAGCTCGTCGGCGCACCACCTTCGTTTTTTGTCGCGCAGGATGGAGAGAGCAGCGGCGGTGCACTCTCCGCGCTGCGCACGTTCCGCGTCTTCCGCCTCTTCAAGCTCGCGCGGAGTTGGAAGTCGCTCCAAGAGCTCCTTCTCGCGATGGTCCGGGCGATCAAGTCCGGCATCTACTTTGTCGTTCTTCTTCTCCTCTTCGTCTTCATTTACGTCCTCGTCGGACAGCAATTCTTCGCGAATCGCATGTACTTCCACGTACTGACTGATCGACACGTCATCATGGAAGATCTCATTCATATGGACACATCGGAGTGGATGCAGGTGAGTTTGAGTTATTGTTTAATTTGTTTTATATAATGACTCAATTCTTTATTATTATATTCTTACTTTATTCGAATATTAATTATGCAGCCGCGCTCGAACTTTGATTCGTTTTACCTCTCCGTCTTCGTCATCGCGCAAGTCCTCTCAGGGGAGAACTGGAACGTGGTTATGTATGACACGTGGCGAGCTACCGACGGATACACCGCTGCGGGGTACTGCCTTTCACTTATCATCCTCGGCAACTTTGTTCTCCTCGATTTCTTCCTCGCGATCTTGCTCTCTGATTTTGAGAAAAGTGCGGAGGAGAAGCGGCAGCTGATGGAGATTGAGGAGGAAGAGAAAGCTTTCCATGATCAGGAACTTGCGATTGTCGAAGCAGACGAGCGAGTGCGCCGCGAGAGTCTGGGTCTCGCACCAGACGCAGAGGTGGAGCCCAAGGTAAACATTGCGGCTATGCTAGAGCCAGTCTACGTTAAAGCGATTGAGGTGTTGACCAAGATGAAAACGATGGCTGAAGGCGTGATCAATCGTGGTGATCCCGTTATATCGGAGGTCACGGAGGCGGAATTTCTTGGGCACCAAAAGGAATTGACTGAGATGCTCTTTGAGTACAACCTCCCCGTAGTGCTGAGTGATCCGAGCAATGCTAGTGAACCGTGGGAGGGAATGGAAAATCCATCGTCACTCGTGAAGCATTTACAGTTTCGAGGCGGTGGTCACACGGACACTGTTGTGTGGGGAGGGGGAAGGAGCGACGTGGCATCGACGCCACGTCGCCGTGACTCCGATCCAAGTAGAAAGAAGAAGACGAAGCCACCGCAGGAGGTGGTGATGGCGCATGTCGATGTGGAGTCACTCCGCAAGCGTAAGTTGGAGCATTTGCTGACGCGGCAGGTCCACAAGGTGTCCTTCTCGTACCGTTTTCGATACAACGACCCCGCCGGCTTAGCGAAGCTTGAAGCTCTTCGCGGGGGCGATGCTCCGCAAAAGGATGCGTATCCGTACTTCAAGATTGTTGCTGACATTACGCGCGGTTTTACCGGACCCCCATCGGCGCGCGACGAGTCGTCAGAAAGTGGGCCGAGGGCGATCTCAACGAAAGAGTCTCCCACTTCCAGCTCAACAAAATCGTATCAAACTTATATGAAAACTGGGAAACGGCTGTCGAGCGCCTTCACACAGCGACACGTGCTGTATACCTCGGACTATTTGATCCCATCGCGGCTTCAAAGACTCGTCGCGAAGTCGGATTCAGCTGGTCCAACGGAGGGGAAAGTGAAGACCTCACACTACTCAGACCCGCTTGAGGTGCAGCTCGACCTGAACAAGATTCTCGATCCAAACATCAAAATTCTTTTGGGCGAGAACGAAGACGATTCCGTTCAGTTCCGCTTCCTTCTCTACACGCATTCCCTTCCTATCGACGTGGGCGACGTCAGCATCATTGGCGCGGGAAGCAATGCGAGCAGCGAGTCAGTGAGAGCGCTCTTCGATGCGATGGATAGTGATGGAAGTGGAATGATCTCGAGCAAGGAGCTCCGAGCAGGTGAGTTTTATTTATTTTACATGGTACCATATAACTGAATACTCATATAATTTAATGATATAATTAAATGAATATTATTTGCAGTAATGCAAGTGCAGTCGCCAGAGACGACAGACGAAGAAGTTGAAGCGATCATTACTCAAGCGGATGAGGATGGTGACGGAGAGATCGACTTTGACGAGTTTTGCCGCACGATGGAAACCGGGGTGACGAAACGTGCTCGTCTTGGGCGTTGGAACCTAGCGTTGAAAGTCGATTGGCGTCAAGGTGATGTCTCGCAGAAATCGATATCGCACTCAAAAAGCACAGCGGAAAATGCCGGCAAAGAAAGCAAAACAACAGGCTGTTTTGTGAGCGAACCTATCACTCTCAAAGTGCGCACTCGCACGCCACTCCCAGCGAAGAGCCCGCTGCACGCCACTCTGGAAGTGGAAGGTTTGAACGACAGCAACATTATGGATGACTCATACGATAGCGACCCTGAAAGGCCACCTCCGCCTCCTCCACCAGTTTTCCTCGATCCATACGAAGGGCAGCTCACGGGAACGTCGCTCTTCTGCTGCAAAGCGACATACGTGCCGCGCATTTGGATCGGCCGCTTCTTGACAGGGTCGCTTCGTGGTTGTTTCTGCGTAGCGAGGTGCTTCAAGATTCGTGTTGGGCAGCAAATCAAGGTTGACGTCCGAGTTGACGCCGAGCAGGTCGATGTCGTTCCCGCACGCATCATTACAAAGCACGCAGAGTCGGATACGTTCGATATTTTCATCCCAATGAATACAAATACAGCGCAGCTCAACGACAACGACGACGACGACGACGATTGGGAGGACAGCAGTGGCAGCTCGGATGACACATCGCGCTCACCCGCTGCGAAGCTTCTTGAGATCGAGACTGGAAACTCCCCCCCCGCAGAATTTGTCGAGCGCGCTAAGACGCTGCGTTCCATCGGGAGCATCGCGTCTTCGCGCAACCCATTGGGGGACGAAAAGGAGGAGGAGGCGGAGCAGGGTGAGGTGGAGTTCTACGTGAAACGCGACCGCATCAATTACCGAGGCAAGCAGATCGCTCACGCACTAGCGTATCTCACGTTCGACAACGTTGTGCTCGGTTGTATCATCGCCTCTTCGGTGCTGCTTGCATTGGAGAGCCCACTCGATGAGCCGGGCTCCGCACCGGTCTGGACCTTATGGAGTTTGAACCTCTTCTTCAACATCTTCTTCACAATCGAGATGGTCTTGAAGGTTATTGCATGGGGATTCATTCTAGGGAGTCGTGCGTACCTCCGTGACAATTGGAATGCATTGGATGCGAGCCTTGTCTTCTTGTCGTGGCTCACCTTTGCGCTGAGCGACATCTCAGCGCTCAAATCATTGCGCACGCTGCGTCTTCTTCGCGTCTTGAGAGTGCTTCGGACGATCAATAAGTTCCCTGGTCTCAAGCTCGTTGTCACCGCGATGATGCAGAGTGTGGGGCCCATGCTCAATGTCATCCCAGTTGTCCTCATGTTCTTCCTCGTCTTCGCTATTGTTGCGACGAGTTACTTCAAGGGCGCCCTTTCCGCGTGCCAAGGCCCCGAGTTCGAGGCGCTGAACGAAGATCAAATTGCACTCATTACGCACCCGCTTCTTTTCAAAGATGCGATGGCCATATACGGGAACATCACTCTTGAGCACCCTTTGAATTTCCACCAGAACGCGAGCGGATGGCTCGAAGGTGGAACTCCTATTGAAGGTTACGCAGGAGCGACGTCGCACGCAATTTGCACGTGGTACGGCGCGGCTTGGGAGCCCGTTGTGGAGCAAGGTTTCGACAATGTTATCTATGCAATGAACGCGTTTGTACAGATGAGCACGACCGAGGCATGGACTGACATTGCATTCGCATGCGCAGATTCGAAAGGGATTGACATGCAGCCGATTCCGAGCACTTCCTTCACGGATGGCGGATATTGGCTCTACTTCTTCATCGCATTTGAGTTTGTGGGTGCTTTTTTCCTCGTGAATCTCTTCGTTGGTGTCCTAATCATCACGTTTAGCTCCGCGAAGCAGAAGGCTGGAGATAATGCGTTCATGACGAAATCGCAACAGGAATGGGCACGGAGACGAGAGCCCGCTGCAGCGATGCTCGCTCCAATTCAAGAGATGCGCCGCTTGATGCCGAAACGGAAGTGGCAAGTCTTTTTCTTCAAGATTGTTGAGGGGAAGGTGACAAGCTGGAAAATCGGAATGGAGCATTTTGTAATGGGCTGCATCATCACGAACGCGGTGGTGATGGCAACGCGCTTCTTTGGGGAGCCGACGTGGTATGGGATCATCATCGACACGCTGAATTATATCTTCACCGCGATCTTCACTATCGAAGCAGTGCTGAAGCTTCTTGCGTTTGGAATCATCAACTACTTTCGGCAGTTGTGGAACTTATTCGATTTCTCTGTTCTTGTTCTTACCGGGATATCGATGGTGATGACCCTCCTTAACTACGGCTCACTCGGCTCGATGACGACGCTTCTGCGTATTTTGCGCATCGGTCGCATCTTCCGCCTCGTGGAGAAAGCAAAGTCGCTGAGGATTATCTTCACAACTCTCATCGCATCGCTTCCAGCGCTCGCCAACGTCGCGTCGCTAGTTATGTTGATCTTCTTCATTTACGCCGTCGTTGGGGTCCAACTTTTTGCGAAAGTGGGGGGCTATGACTCAGCGAACGCGCTGAATGAGCACGCAAACTTTCTGTCATTCCCTCTCGCTACATTCACGCTCCTTCGCATGTCCACTGGTGAGGCGTGGCCTGATATGATGTACGACCTCTCGCGCAGCGTTGATGGGTGCGAGGCGGACCCGGTGTTTATGAAAGAGAAGTGCGGATTCACCAACACATTTCAGATTCAGGTGGAGAACCCACATAAAGGTTACTTTCCTGAAAATTGTCTCGACATTAATGGTTGCGGGACCTACCTCTCCTATCCGTACTGGCTCAGCTTTGAGATTACGATGGGGTTCATTATGCTTAATCTCATTGTCTTCTATATTCTAGGTGAGTTTGTCCGCAAGCTTTGAATGAATCCCAGCACGAGCCTGCTCCCCAATAATTGTATTGTTGACAACCTTAGGCTCATTCTTCACTTCGTGTGTTCTTCTCTTCCCCAACCTCCCTTTCCGCTGCCTTGCATCAACGCACCATTCACAGACTCGTTCGCACGAACAAAAGAGACGGAGAACATGCGTCAACTTGAACCGGACCAGCGCGAAGTGCTCATCATGACGTGGTGTGAATTTGATGACAACGTGGATGGCAATATTGGACAGGAGGAGCTAATCGACTTCTTCATGCTGGTGCGTGAAAGACGGGCAATTTACCATCCTGGTCTCGGCTCAGTCTCTTCTCTCTCCCCCTATCACCTCTCACCTCTTCTTTTCGTCCCCCCTCCTCCCCTCCCCGCTCTCTCTCTCTCTCTCATCTCTCGCTCTCCATCTCCTCTAGATGCCTTCGCCGATGGGCTTTGGACCAATGCTCAAGCTAACACAGGATCAAAAACAAGCCATCGCAGCGGAACGAACTAAAACGGCTAAGCTCATGAAGTGTTGTGCCAAGATTGGATGCAAGAAGGAGGATATAGCGGCTTTGGATGGTGGAAGCAATGAGACAGATGAAAAGGCAGGACCCGTTTTCTATAATGAAGACGAAGACGACGACGACAAGATGGTGACAGAGGAAGATGGCCCGATTGATCCCGCAGTGGACGATCCTTTCCTAATGAGGCTGAATCGCCCTATGATCAAACTTGAAGTACTCGCGCTTGACATCCCTACAAAGGAGATGGGCCGTGTAAAGGTGTATACAATTGCGGATGTCGCTGTGGCAATTGCAAAGCGTGTCTACGACGAGGACGAGAGTTCTGAAGAAGAAGAGGAGGAAGAGGAGGATATCGACGATGACGAGGATGGATGGGGTGCACACTTTGATGACTTGAACAAAGTGATGGTGGGATCGTATCGGAATTCTATCACCGCGATGCCTCTCCACTTAACCGCGTCGCAGAGTGCAACACCAGAGAATATCGCAACTGTGTTTGCTGACTTCGCCAAGGATGGCGAGGTTGACCCGAGAGAGCTGGCAACGCTCCTCGCAGGACTTGGGATGGGGGTGCGCAGTCAAAGCGAGATCGATGAGCTAACTCTTCGATACGACTCAAATGCGAACGGAACAATCGACAAGGCGGAGTTCAAAACCATTGTTACCGATCGTCTCAATTTACTCCTTGCCGCCGCGGGCGTTGACTCGGGCGATGAATGAGCCGGAGTTTGTATAATGTGACCAAAATCTGAGCGTGTGTGTCAATCTATGTAACTTATGTTAGCCACTCAGTCTTTTACTTCTCTACCGTAGACAAAGCGCAGTTATAATACTTGGTTCCAGCTGCGATGCACCCGCTTGGCATCAGCGCCGTCGTCTTGGGAACCGACCCCTCATTCACGAGACCCGCTAGGAGATTATCCGCTTCGTTACGACCGATAACGTTGAAGTGTACATTCGGGACAGGGGCATTCTTTTTCGCGTTGTCCACGACCGTCCATCCCAGTTCGGACGCCTTGGCGTAGCGATCATGCGGCTCAAACCGCACGTTGCCGCAGAATGTTGCAGGCACTACCGCAGCACTGCAACGCAATGGATCGGTGTCAGGTTTCCCTCCACCAGCAACGAGGTAGTAGCCACATTGCTTGAGAAAGTTAACTTTGTGTTTCTCTCCGCGAATGAAGTTGGGATGCACGATGAAGGGCACGACGGGCTCTGTTCCAGACTTTCCGAAGTGCTTTGTTCCAGCGTGAATGCCACCAAGCTGAAACATCGGCGTGATCCACGCCTTGGCAATGTACCCCGTGGGGTAGAGCCACGCGTCGAGCTCGCAGTAGGTGAACAAGTCTCGCTCTTCTTCCGGCCATTTCCTAGTTTTCGCCACTTTCGCACACGGAGGGTGGTGCACCGCGCTCTTCAGTCTGAAGAGTTTAATGATCACAGACCAGAGATTAGCCTGGTCGTCTAGATCTGGGCGCGCATCCATCTGGCGCATTGCAATCTCCCACACTCGAATAGAGCGCACACTTGCGATGGCAAGAAACATGCCTGCATTGCCTTCGGCTTCGGGGCCGCGCGAATCTGCGTACGGAAAGCGCGTGCCGTGGTTTTGCTCATAGTGGAGATCAATCCTGCGGTAGTCATCACCCTTCTCCCCAAGGAGGTCGTTCACGAAATCCCGAAGGATGACGCAGTCCGCGTCGATGTAGAAGTTGTCGTACCCAATCTTGAGCAGCGACAGAGTCGTTGCAAGCTTTACTTTCATCAAAACATTATACGAGCCGCGGCGAAAGGCAGCAAAGTTGGAGAAATCTGCACCATTCTCGAGGAACTTGGAGGCGCCAATGTGGATCCAGAGGACGTCGGGAAAGTTCGCATCGAGCCATGGTCCAAGCTGTGGGTCTACTGCAAAGACAATAAACGTAAACCCGAGGCGTTGTGCGAAGCAGATCCAGTTCGTGAGCTGGCTGCGGAACGCAAAGTTGCCGAGGGTCGAAATCACAACTTTCGAAATGCCAGGACGTCGCTTCATCGGATCGGCGTAGCAGCCTGCCGCTCTGTGCGCGAGGTTGCGCAGCAGCGTGAGATTGTAAGTGACACCAGAGACCATCACATTCAAAGGCTCAAGCTCGCTTCGCAAGGGAAGCCGTGTTAGCGACTTCACATCGTAGGCTGTGGCCGCACCGCTCAACGTGAGAGCATCCGCGAGCTCAACATTTGTCAGCGTCACCTCCGTCTGCATCCGTTTCTGTTGCGGTGTGCAGTCAAAGAAAGCCCCAGCACGCGTGCAATGTTTTGGTGCAGGCTCGTCCGAGCTCTTCACGCGACTGAACTCCACCCTACTGCAAAATGCACCGACACTCTTCTCATCCATAACAACGCACGTTCGCGCACGTTCACCTGCTCGACGGACGAACCAGTACCCGCATCGCTTCAAGAAGCGCACAACGCCCCTGCCCGAGAGTGTTGATCCAGTGGAGCTCAAAACGAGGGGCCGCATTGGTGGTGAGCCGCTCGCGCCGAAGTGGGGCTCACCTTGGTAAATCCCACCTTGCTGGACCCACGGAGTGAGCCACGGTTGCATTGCGTATCCAGCAGGAAAAATCCAGGGGTCTAGCTCGCACGTCCTCAGCTTTGCGGAGGAATTGCCGCGAGCAGTGTTCGTACGAGCTCCAGCGCACCGCCCAGCATGGAACAGCGAGCCAGAGTCATGCGCTTCCCACAGAACTTCCCACATCGTGAGGTCGCGCGCGGTCGACGCAGCGTGCGCGCTGTCCACCATACGCATCAGCGATGCAGTCAGAATGCCCGCGGCACGCTTACCAGCAGACGCGAAGAGCAGCGCCGCGTTGCCTGGTACGTTGATTCCCCTCGACGCGTTGAACGGAAAGTGGTTGCCAAGCGCTTGCTGGTATCGAAAATCAAATGCGCCAATGCTGGCTGCCGTGGGGAGGAGGTGCGTCATTGGATCTTGGAGCACAAGCGCGTCTTGACCAATATACAGCACGCTCTTGCCGGCCGAGATCAGCGCAAGCATGGCTCTGAGGCGCAGAAACACGGTCTGCACCAAGTACGGGACCTTGATCGCAGCGGGCGACTGCAGCATCACGACTTTGCTTTGCGGCGAGTGCTCGCGCAGCCAAACGACGAGACCGGCGTCGGGAGTTAGCACCATGTAGTCCAGACCAACGCGCTCGACGGCGCACATCCAATTCGCCAACGACTCGCGGTGCGTGAAGCGGGCCACCGTTATGATGACGACGTCGGCGAGGTCTGGTCTCTTCCCTTTGCTGACGTAGCATCGCTGCGCGTACTTCTTGACCAGCGCTGCAATCTTCGTCCGATCAGCTGCCAGCACGGGCAGCAGCAGCGGAGTGACGCTTGGCGACAGCGGCCGCGTCACCTGCGACGAAACGGCGGCGGTAGGCCTATCCGACTTTGTTGGAGGAGGAGGAGTCGCGATCTTCGTGCCATGCGGGCACTTCACGTACTTTGAATCGACGTTGCTACAGACGGCAGGGAAGCGCGTTGCGTTGCCCGCGGGGCGGCGGTAGAAGTCGTGCCGGCCGCAGTACCTCTTCGGCAGCGCGCGTGCGGAGCAGCGCTGGTTCTGCGCCGCTGCTTTTGGATGATCAAGCCAGTACCCACAGTCTTGCGTGAAGCTCTTCTTCGTCCGCTCGAACAGGTTCACGACGACGGGGGATGGGTACTCCTCCGTCCGCAGCGTCTCAATAGCCCACGTCTTCGTCGCGTAGACGTCGGCGAAGCGCCGCGGATCCAGCTCACACGTCGCGACGCCGTCGAGCGAGAAATCGCTGCCGCCTTCGCCACACGCGCCGCGATGCACTGCGCGCCCCGCAGCGCGCTCCGTCTTTAGCACATCGCCCACGGCATCACTCGCGCGGGTCCAGTCCTTTGCATCGGCGAGCTCGGCGGCGGCGCGGGCGAAGAGCGACGCGGAGCGTCGTCCCGCGGAGAGGTAAAATATGTCAAACGAGGGCGGATCGTCGGCTCCTTTGGACAACTTGAACGGGAAGCGTCGCGTCTCGCGCTGCTGGTACATGAGGATGGAGTCGTGCCTGGGCCGGCGGGCGCCGCGAGGCCGGTGGGTGCCGCGCGCCGACTCCGCCGCGACGGCGTCGATGGGGTTGCTCAAGACGAGCGCGTTAACGGAGATAAAGAGCGCATCGAAGCCGGCATCAACGAGCGCGATGGCGAGGGCGAGGCGAAGCTGCATCCGGTGCCGAAAATTGCTAGAAGTGCTCCGCGCAGAGTGGCTGTGGTCACCAACGAGCGCGGCCCACTTTGCGGAGGGCTTCGTCGCGAGGCGCGGCGGCACGCCGTGCACAGAGGCGGACGGAAGCTGGAGGTGGACGGCGCGGACCGTCGGGAAGTGCAGCGCGAGCCACGCGACGAGGAACTCGTCCGCGGCTCCAACGACGAACGCGAAGCCGTGGCGGCGCGCGATGCAGATCCAGTTCGCTAGATGCTGACGCTCAGCGTAGCTCGCGATTGTCGTCACCACGTCGCCTTCGGGGGTCGTCGGCGGCGCCGCCGCGCTGACCAGCGCAGCGAGCTGAAGCGACGACTCCGCGCTCAGCGTCGCCGCCCTCTTCGGCCACCGTCGCCGGCTCAGCGCGTTCAGCGTGACCTGGCGCCAGCGGTGGATCGTGCCGCCCTCCTCATCGTCGCCGCCCCCAACGCCGCCTCCGTTCGGAGGAGCGACAGCAGCCATGATCGCGAGCCCGCACACGAGCGCGACGCAAAGGAGAACGATGCGACGCCCTTTCATGCGGTCCCAGCATCGCGGCCGTGGCGCAAAGGCAGTCGAACTTCGATGTCGGGAAAGTGGAGATGAGCGGCGGCGCATCACTTCACGATGTTCGAGTTCACAATGAATTGGAGTGGCGAACTCAATTGAACTGATTTTTTTAATTGGCCGATAAGTACGACGCTGCACGTGGACCACGTCGTGGTCCACGTCGTGGAATGCTCCCTTTCAAAGCTAGGTTCCCAGACGGCTCGACGCGTCGAATCTCGCTGCCCGCATCAACGACTTATGCAGACGTGGTGCGCTCGCTCGCCTCCCTTCCCGCAGGCGGCGACGGTTCACGATTCGCTGTGGAATCGCTGACATACGTCGATGACGAAGGCGACGCAGTTGCCATTGGCTCGGACCTTGAGCTTGCGGAGGCGGCGAGCTGGATCGCGCAACGCTCGCCATTGAACGTGCGCTTCGTCGAAAAAGATTCACAGCCCTCGACGCCAAGCGACGGCAGCGCGTGGACCGCGTGGAATGGCGACATCTCTTTTGCTCTCAACGGTGAGCAGATCGTGCTGCCGTCGGGAACGATTGATCCTTCAATCACCCTGAACGCGTTCCTTCGCGAGCACTCGCCGAGGCGCTTCACGGGGACAAAGCTGAACTGCGCAAAGGGGGGCTGCGGCGCGTGCGCCGTCGTCGCGTCTTTCCCCGGCGCCGCGACGACGCCCAACCGCCAGTTCTCCCTCAACAGCTGCCTACGGCCGCTCTGCCTCTGTGATGGTCTTGTCATCACAACGACGGAGGGGCTGGGCAAGGTGGGAGCGTACCACCCCGTGCAGACGGCGATCGCGGATGGAAACGGCTCGCAGTGTGGCTTCTGCACGCCTGGCATGGTCATGGCAATGTATTCCCTTCTCTCCGAAAAGGAAGCGCAAGGGGAGGACGTGCTCGCGGAAGACATTGAGCGACGGTTCGATGGGAACATCTGCCGGTGCACGGGCTACCGGCCTATCTTGCAGTCCTTCCGCGCCGCGTTTGCAACCGATGCGGCGGCGGAGGGAGGCGAAGACGCTGCGTCGCGCTCCGCTTCGACGGGCGCTGGCGGAGGATGCTGCGGGGCGAAGAGCCGCTGCGCGCCGCCGCCGCTCAGCGCACCGTCGGCGGGCATCATCGCGGCGCTCGCGGCGCGGGCCTCGGAGCCAGCGCGATGGGGAGACGGTGCAAGCGGCACCACGATGTGGCTGCGGCCGACAACGATCCCCGAGCTCGCTGCGATTATCGCGAAACCGCCGAGCGCCCCTGGGGCGATTGAGATAGTCGGCGCGCACACTGGAATTGGCGGCGTCTGGCAGTCGCTGAAGCACGTCGACGTCTCGACCGTGCGAGTGCTGACGAGCGGCATCGCAGCCCTGCACGACATTGCGCAGGCATCAACTGCGGGGGTTGTGAGTCTGAACGTTGGCTCCGCAGTGCCGCTCACGCTGCTCGCAGAGGCGTTGGGGAAGACGAGTGCTGCGCTTCGCCCTGCCGCGCTCGTCGACGCGCTCAGCCGGATCGCGTCGTGGCACGTGCGGAACGTCGGCTCGTGGGCGGGCAACATTGCAATGGCTCGTAACTTTGGCTTCCCCTCTGATCTTGCAACGACTCTCATCGCGCTTGGCGCGACGCTGACCCTCCTCGACGCGAGCGGCGCAACGACCGCAAACGTCGCGGTGCAAGACTATGTCGCGCAGCCACCACCGCCGCACGAGCTCACGGTTATCCTCGCGCTGTGCATCCCGCTGCTTGAGCCCGATGAAACGAGTGCTTTCTTTAAGCTCGCACTGCGCCCACAGAACGCGCACTCGCTCATCAACGGCGCAGTTCGTGCTCGACTCGGCGGAAGCGCGAACGCGCCAATCTTCTCGGCCAAACCTGGCGACGTGCGTCTCTGCTTCGGCGCACTCGACACTCTCCACGCACATCGTGCACCGAAGACGGAGGCGTTTCTTGCTGGCAAAGCGCTCCTCGATCCCGCGACGCTCTCCGGCGCGCTTGCATCGCTCGCTGTGGAGATTGTTCCGCTCTGTGTCACCCTCGACGAGTTCAAATCTACGAACCAGCCGACGGGGAAAGTGGAGTTCCGGAAGACCCTTATCGCGTCGAGTTTCTATCGCTTTTATCTCGCCCTGATCGCGAAGTACGCTCCAACGCACGTCCCCGCAGCGCTGAGCAGCGCGTGCGTAGCGATGCCCGAGTCGCGACCGCTCTCGGAGGCACGGGAAACGATGCCAATCCCTGATCCTGGCGCGTTGCCGCTCACGAAGCCGATGACGAAGCTCTCGGCGCGGCGTCAAGCGGCAGGCGAGGCGGTCTACACCGCGGATTTAGTCCCTTCGAGTGGCAATCACATCGCGGCGATGGGTGCTCCTCGCGCTGCGACGCCTCCGCCGCTTGGCTGCTGGTTTGCTGCGTTCGTAACGTCGTCGGAACCCCACGCTATCGTTGCATCGATCGACAGCTCCGCGGCGCTTGCAATGGATGGTGTGCACTCCTTCGTCGGTGCCAACGACGTGGCGGGGGTGAACGATGTCGGAACAGAGACGGCATCGCCCCTTCCAGACGATGGCGACGCGGTGCTCCCGACCACCGAGCCTCTGTTCGTTTCCGAAGGCGAAGCGACGATGTTCGCGGGGCAGCCGATCGGTGTGATTGTGGCAAATTCACGCGCCCTCGCGGAGAAGGCCGCGCTTGCAGTGGTGATCACATACACAGCCGCACTGACCGCAGCGATCCTTACCCTTCCCTCTGCAATCGCCGCGAAGAGCTTCCAGAGCACAGATTTCGGATCGCAAACGATTGAGAGCGGTGATGTCAACGCAGCGCTTGCGTCGGCTCCGAAGAAAGTCACCGCAACCTTGTCGACGTTCGGCATGCGACACTTCACAATGGAAGCACAGACCGCGTTGGCGTACTCTGATGAAGGGCGGCACGTTGTTTTCACGTCGTCCCAGAATCCAGACGGCGCGCGTCGCGCCGTTGCGCGAGTTCTGGGCGTGAGCGGCGCCGCAGTAAGCGTCAAGATGCGTCGTGCGGGTGGGGCGTATGGATCCAAACTGACGCGATCGCTGCCCATCGCCGCGGCGGTCGCCGTCGCGTCCGATTCAATCGGTGCGCCCGTCAAAATGCAGTGCGACATGTCCACGCAGATGCGACTGTTTGGGGGTCGTCACCCGATTCAAGCAGAGTATACGGTCGGCTTCACTGCGAGCGGGCAGATTCTCGCGGTTGATTTAGCGACGTACTTCGACGGTGGTGCGTACCTCGACACATCTATCGACTCAGTCCAAGAGTTCCAACGGGCCGTTGATGGCGTTACATTTTGGCCAACGTTCCGCGCCGTCGCAACGCTGTGCCGCACGAACAGCGCGCCGCGCACGAGCTGTCGCGCGCCAGGTCACATGACTGCAAGCTACGTAAGTGAAACGATCGTCGAGCGCGTTGCACAGGAGTGTGGCCTTGATGTCAACGCGGTGCGCCTCAAAAACATGTACACGGCACGGAACTGCATCACGCCGTTTGGCGAGTTTGTAGACGGGTACCCACGCATGCTGCAAGTGTGGGCTCAGCTGCACACCTCGGCGGATTGGGACGCGCGCGTTGCCGCGGCGAAGGCGTTCAACGCAGCGAACAAGTGGCGAAAGAGAGGGATATCGCAGCAGGCGGTGAAGTAAGTTGAAGTGGTGGTGCTACTACGGTATCAGTGACTTTCACTTACCTTTGATATTCTCATTTTCTTTCTTTCTTTCTTTCCATCGGCAGGTACGGGGTGTGCTGGTTCACGGCGCAGGCGCTGATCAATGTGGAGAGCGATGGGAGCGTCACTGTTGCCCACGGACAAACAGAGGTGGGGCAAGGGATCCACACGCGCATCGCCGCCGTCGCCGCGCAGACCCTCGGGTGCAGTATGGACGACATTCACGTCGTCGACACGAATACCGAGGCAGTGCCCAATGCACAAATGACGGGCGGCAGCGTCTCGACAGGAAGCGCAGCGGAAGCAGTACGCGTGGCATGCCTCAAGCTGAAGCTCCGTCTGGCACCGTTCAAAGACGCTTTGTGGAAAGCTGCAGTTATGACGGAAGAGCCGGGGTGGAAAGCGATTGTTGCCGCCGCGAGTTCGAGTGGGATGTCCTTTGCCGCCGAGCATTGCTTCGCGGGTGGTCCAGGCGAGAGCGCACTCATGCCAGGGTGGGGCGATGGTGTGGACGGAGCGTACGCAGGTGCTACATCAACAGAGTTCTTTTCGTACTACAACTTTGGCAGTGCGGTCACGGAAGTCGAGCTCGATGTCCTCACTGGAGAGCATGAGATCATTCGAACAGACGTGCTCTACGACTGCGGTCGTTCACTCAATCCAGAGCTCGACATTGGTCAAGTCGAAGGTGCCTTCACCATGGGACTTGGGTGGTACACACGGGAGGAGGAGATATGGGGGGACGATGGATCGCTGAAGAGCGACGGGACGTGGCAGTACAAACCCCCGTGCTCGATCGATGTCCCGCTCGCCCTCAACGTCGAGCTGCTCCAGGACTCGCCAGAGCCAAAGGGAATCTTGCGGTCTAAAGCTGTGGGCGAGCCCCCTGCGATCCTCTCCTTCACGGTGCTCTCCGCGTTGAAGCAGGCCATCTACGCGACGCGCAGAGAGCGCGGGCACATGGACCTCTTTGAGCTCACCGTGCCCGCCACTGTCGATCGCATCGGCGCGGCGTGCGCAGTGGAGCCGCAAGAGTTGGTGCTGTAAAAGTTTACAAAAATATTCTATGTTTCACTTTTCCTTCACTTTATTTGCTTTACGAAAACACCGCGGCCCGCGCAGTGTCAGAGTGAGGGTCCAGATCGCAAAGAGCAGAGCGAGGACAGCGCAGTCGCCACCGCGTAGCCGCACGAGCACACCGTCCTCCACAGCGCTCTCCTTCGCCACCAATGCATCATCATAAGAGGACGTCTCGTTCCTCTGATCGTCAGCGCTACGCGTGGCAGCCGCTGCGGAGCCAACGACGTCCCATTCTCCGAGCAAGCCAAAGACAACCGCGATGCGGACTCCGTCGGCGGGAGGCCACGTTCCGCGCTCAACGCGGTGCGCGAGAAAGCCGGGGAAGACGACAAACTCGCCTTGCGATGGCGCGATGGCGAAGGAGCGCACAAACGGTGGAGAGGGTGGCGCAGCCCCTTTCGCACCACCGCCTCGCCACGCGAGTATGCTCTCGATCGGGTTGCCGCGCGGGTCTTCGAAGACGAGCGGACCGCCGCCGTGCGGGACGCGCGCGTAGTACGCCGCAACGAGCGTTTGGTCCCCGTGGATGTGCCGCTCCGAGCTGCCGCCGGACGCGAGCACGCTGAGCCAGGACACAACGCGCTGCGGCGGTGAGACGATGGCGCGCGCCGCGGTGGGCGTCGCGCCAATCGCGTCGCAGAGGTAGCGCTGAAAGGCGCCGCGCGCCGCGACCTCGAGGCGATGCCACGCCGGGAGCGCATCGACCGAGGGCAGCGGGCGCCCCGTGCGCCGCTGCGTCTCCATTTGGCGCTCATAAAACGCATTGTTCACACCGCTCGACTCGGTCCCAACATTAACCGTTGCCAGGGTTGCGGAATATTCAGAGAGTGCAACCGCGCTGAGCGCCGCGTTGAAGGCGGTGAATGCGCTGCTCGGCGCGACGCGAAACTCCGCCGCGCTCGCCAGCGACAGCCGCAGCACAGGGGTCGCGAACGGCGAGTGCACGATCGCCGCGCCGCCCTCTATCGTGACGGCGGCAGCGGCTACGGTGGTGTCCTCCTCCTTGAGCTTCGCACGCACGCGCTGCAGCTCGTCGGAGACGAAGCGGTCAAGCAACGTAGCGTCACCACCTCGAGCGCGGCTCGCTGCCTCGGCGCGCTCGAGCGCGCGGAGCGCCAGTGCGCCGCCCTCCGTCGCTGAGTAGTGCGATACGATCTGCTCGAGCGAAGCGCGGTGCAGCGGATCAATCGCCTGGGCCATCGTTACGTAGCGCCACGCCAAGTGGCCGCTGACTTCAAACGCGCGCGCGTAGGTTTGTGCCGCGAGGTCTCGTCGCGCCGTTGCGTCGCGAGGGTGCCAGTCGTCGAGCAGTGGAGTGGACGATACGCCGATGAGCAGCGATAGAATTGATATCATATTTCGGTGGCCATTTTAATTTTTTAGTTTGAAAATTTAAATCATTTTGTCTTCATCCCCGATCGATGTCGTCGCTCGAACTTTTCGTCCCTGGCCGGGTCTGCCTCTTCGG
>TARA_B110000208_G_scaffold174617_1_pt1 | contig 17366 bp, 10 predicted proteins | sample TARA_B110000208 | Tara Oceans TARA_B110000208 (sample SAMEA4397426) | marine metagenome | biome: Polar Biome; feature: [SRF] surface water layer (ENVO:00010504); material: water (ENVO:00002006), including particulate matter (ENVO:01000060) such as... | depth 5 m
TTTTTAATTTTGTTGTAAATATAAATCAAATAATTGCTTCTTTTAAAGCGCTTAGCAATCTTTGGACATCTTTTTGATCATTATAAACATTCGGTGAGATTCGAAGTGCTTTTTCACGAACAGAAATGTTCACTCGATGCTTAGAAAGTGCTTGTTCTATTCGTTCCATGGTCGTGTTTTCATTGAAATAAATACCAAATAAATGGCTAGCCCTTCCTTCCGTGGCCTCAATCGTATACCCTTCTGAGCGTAAGGTTTCGATGGTGTCATGACACAGCGTTTCGCAATACTGCTGAATGCCCAAAGGCGTCCATTTTAATAATTGTTTAATGGCTGCGATGAGCATGGGCACCAAGATAAAATTACTGTGCTCTCCCACTTCATATCTCAGAGCTCCTGGCAAAAACTGTTCCTCATAATGTGTAAGTCCAGAAAATTGATCAGAACCCTGTCTATTCATCCAGTTATTCTCAATGGGTGTCCCTTGATCAAACATTTCCCCGTAATAAGCCATGCCTATCGAATATGGACCCATCAGCCACTTGTATCCCGCCACCACCAGCGCATCGGGTTGAACCGCTTGCACATCAAAAGGCAATGCGCCAACCGACTGGGTACCATCTATGATCAATGCTGCCCCCACCGCTCTGGTTTTTTGACGAATCGCTGTCAGGTCAAACTTAATGCCATTGACCCAATGAACCTGTCCTATGGAGACGGCTGCCGTTTGATCATCAATGGCCGCGAGAATACGTTCATTCCAAGACACCCCAAGATTTTTTCCCCCTGTTGGGGCTGCTACAAATTTAAGTTGATAATTGGCCCTAGATGACCAGGGATACACATTGCTCGGGAATTGACCCGCCGCCATGACGATGTTTCCTTTTTTCTTTTCCAAATTTTGCACGACGTTTTCAATTCCATAAGACACCGAAGGAATGATGACGTGTCGTGCTGACTCTGAACTATTGATCAGCTGGCCAAAGAGGTTTCTTAGGACCTCCGTTTCTTTAAAAAAAGCGGCTGGTGAAATATGGAAAGGTTTCCTTTTTTGGATCAGGCCTTTGATCCCCGCCTTTTCCACTTTTTTCAATAAAGGAGACATGTAGGCTCCATTCAAATAACTGATCTTCCGTTGTAAAGAAAATTTATCTCGTTGACATTTCATAACCCAAATTATTTAGGAAAGATAAGGTCTTTAACGATTAAGTATAATGAAATTAGAAAATTAAAGAAGGGTTTGATTCACAACTCGTGAACTTGACTGATAAAATAGAGGAGTCCCCCTCAATTGATATTGAAGTAATGCACCACGGATACCAACCAATCAGCCATCGATTGGGCCCATTCATTTCCAGTGCCTCTACCTACGATATAAGTAACAAAAAACACATAAATGCCCAATAAAATAAAGGCTTTGCCTCGTCCCATGTATTTTCCTGTAGTAAAAATCACAAGGGCTGCTACAGTGGATAACAGCAGTAGTAATCTCAATTCACTACTTAAATCAATGATGTCTTCAGACATGACTATAGGCCCGTTGATTAACGTGAATACAAAAAGGGGAAAGCCCAAGGCAAAACATACATCAAAAATATTACTCCCAAGTGCGTTGGAAATGGCATCATCATAATTGCCTTTCTTAGCGTCTTTAATCGAGATAATGGTATCTGGAAAACTTGATGCTGCAGAAGCCAAAATCAAGGCAACAAACATAACGGGAATGTCCAATCCTTCAAAGGTTCCAAGATAGGGCACTTCATAGGTCTTTTCACCCAACCATTCACAGGCCAAGACCAACCAGTAACAAACCCCCGCAATACACATCGTGGCAGTAACCAATAAAAACCAGGCTCGGGTATCATTAATTTTGTCTTTTCCTATAAAAACTTGTTCCAAATCCAAGGTGATGATAGCCAAAAACAAGGAGGAAGATCCCTGACTTTCTTCGGCTTCATTGTTGACTTCATGAGGAGCGGATGCCATCAAAGCCGCTTTGGTCTTTTTATCCATAGAAACAAACATAAAGACGATGTAAACCACATAGACCAACATCAATAACAAACCATGATACCAGTCCAATGAGGATCCACTGATCAAAATGAGGAAGATAAACTCAGCAATAATTAAGGCGATGCCGTCACGAAAAAGAACTTTGCGAGAAATTTCAATCTTTTTAACGGCTCCCATAGAAATCACCGCGATGATGGACACGGCAGGTATGACCATGCTGTTGAAAATGGCACTTCCCGCTGTCGTTCCGATGCCTCCCGAAAAACCGGTCGCATCATTGAGCACAAAAAGAAAAAAGAAAGAAGTAAATACCTCCGGCATAGAACTCGCAATGGCATTTATCGTCGCCCCCCTGACACCTTCTGAAAGATTCCTTCCGACATATTCCGAGGCGACCATAAAGCCATCTCCGGCGCGCCAAATAACCAAACAACACAATGCAATAATTATTAATGGAATCAACAAGCCCATGGGTAAATTCTCTATTTAGTTTTCTTTTTAACCGTTTTTAGTCAAATAATTACTCCACAAGATTACCTAAATATGTGGACTTTTTAATGCATTTACTTGTTATTTTTTCGCCTCCTCATTTTCTTGTTTTTACTGATTATTAAGAGCTCTTCAACTCTTAATTAAAGCAACTAAAAAATTAATCCTTCAAACCATGACAAAGGTTTACACTTAATTGTGCTAATTTGACCTTTCATTTTAGATGACATCATGTATATAAATCTTTCTGGTTTAAACATTTTAGTTACTGGGGCCAGCCGTGGACTAGGAAAGGCCATTGCTACGAAACTCGCCGAGGCTGGGGCCACCATAGCCGTTCATTATAATAAGAACATGAATGATGCCGAAAGCTTGGCTCAAGTATTGGGTAATGAATCCAAAGCTTTTCAAGCAGACCTTTCAGATCCTGGGGAAGCCGTAAAGCTTTTTGAACGCGTCATTTTGGAACTCGGAAGTATTGAGGTCTTGATCAACAATGCCGGCGTAGCGGAACCCGCATCCATCGATATGGTACAAGAAGAATGGGATACCCTTTGGCATAAAACCATGACCGTCAATTTACACAGCCCTGCCATTTTATGTAAAAAAGCGGTTCAACATTTTATTCAAAAAAAAGCCTCTGGAAGAATCATTAATATCAGTTCCAGAGCTGCTTACAAGGGAGAAACCGCAGATTATCTGGCTTACGCCAGCTCTAAAGCAGGTCTGGTGGCTTTGACCCGCTCCATCGCCAAGTCCTTTGGAAAAAAAGGAGTCAAAGCCTTCAACATTGCCCCTGGTTTTGTCCGAACCGATATGGCCAAAGCCTTTATGTCACAATATGGGGAAGAGCATGCCAAGGGAGACATTGCCTTGGAGCGACTGACTGAGCCTAAGGATCTGGCCCCACTAATTACGTTTTTGGCTTCTGGAATGGCCGACCACGCTACGGGAGCAACCTTTGATATCAATGCCGGTAGTTATTTGCACGAATCCTGATTTTTCTACTCCCCCCGCTTCTTTTTATTTATTCCTTTTTTTTGTTCCCAATTCTTTGAATAAATCATTAACTTTGATAAGATAAAAACAATCCAATAAACAAAAAATTAGAATTATATGAGTACCATCAAAGCACAACTAAGCACCTTAATAGAGTTGGCCAAAATAGACGGTGAATTTGACGGTCAGGAAAAATTGCACATTTTGATGCTGGGAAGAGCAAATGGCCTCTCCGAAATTGAAATAAAAGACATTGTCAAAAATCCAGTCCCTATGCCCGACGTCAAATTACTTACTTCGGACGATAAATTTGATTATTTATTCAACATCATTCAGCTCATGAAGATCGATCAAGAAGTGTACAAAAGTGAAATTCATCACTGTGAAAAATTAGCGACAAAGCTGGGCTTTAAAACTAAGGTCGTTTCGGCAATTTCTTCACAGGTATATTCAGATCCTTCCATCAGTGCCGACATTGATGCACTTAAAAAAGCAGTAAAGAAATACGAAATATAATGCGTCTTTGCCAAGAACTATGATAAAATACGATTGGCATCCCTTACGTTACGTTCCCCTTAATCCTTTTTTAATTCTAAAGGCAAAACTTCATTTGGCCGCTCAAAATGTGGCCTTAGTAGGTATTCATTATGCCGAGCAACCCGATCAAGGCACTCACAATACCTTGAGTTGGATTCCTGGCCTCTGGCGAATGGCTGGACATTGGGTAAAGGGTACTAAAACGTTTCGCTCATCACTCTCTCTTACCTCATTTGAACTCTTTCTCGTAGACAAGAGGCTCAATACACTGGGCCGGTTTTCGTTGATCGATAAAAAATTCAATCAATCCCTCCTTTGGTTAGAAGAACAAATGGGCTCGCTAGACTTGGGTCATCAACACCTGTCACTTAAGGTCCCCTACAAAATGAAGGGCCTCCATCAAAACCTCCCCTTTGATGGGATTGACCTTGATCTATTGACTGATTTGGGGGCCTATTATCACAACACATTCATCCTTTTTCGTAATTTTCGAGCACAATCGGGAGATGCTACTTCCGAAATCAGAATTTGGCCTCAATTTTTGAATCAAACATTAAATATTATTGTGAAAGAATCAGGAGATGAGCATTTAGATACTTATGTAACGCTCGGCTACATGCCTGGAGGCGTATATGCCAAAGAACCTTGTTTTTATGTCAAGTCATGGCCCCATACCGAAGTGGCCCTATTGAAGCCCTTACCCAAGGGGGCTCATTGGAACCAGACCGATTGGACCGGTGCCCTACTCCCCATATCTGCCATTTGGGATCTCGAAGATCAGCAGGAGTTTATCTTTACCTTTTATAAAAAAGCTTTTAATCAGTTAAAAAAAGCGCTTTTAGGCTGATGCTTTATTTTTTAAATTGCGCCGTCATGAGTGATTTAAAATTGTACAGGGCTTCCTCCCAAGTTTCATCTGCATCATAATAGCGACCGGTGTAAAGATCGCCATTGGCGGTTTTCTGAACATAAAATTTATACACTTTTTTTTGCTTGTCTAAGGTCTTCAACGTTCGGTTTCCCTCCACGGGGACCGTCGAAATGTACTGGGTTTGAGAAGGGTCCAGCTCATAGCCCAATGCCGTTCGCAACTCTTCGCCAGGCATAAATGCGTAACGCAAGACGTATTGATATCGGTTTTCAAAATACGCTGCGTCTGATTGATCTTCAAAAAATTCAACTTGATAAGGATAATCTGCAAAAATCTCTTGGATGCGGGCATTTTTTACCGCTATCTTTTCGTTGTATTCAGACAAATATGTACGTTGTGCTTCGTTTAAGAAAGTCCCCTCGGTAGGGAAGATAGGAAACAAAGAAACGGCCAAGGAAAACCGCTTGAGCTGAGAAGGGTAACGTGGAAAATGAGTCCCTTCAAACAGCCGTACTTGGGTACTGAACTCGGGTCCCTCTGAAATTAAATAATTGCTATAGGGTAAATCCAGGGTCCTCATTTTGTTGGCCAGTCGAATCAAGACCTGATGCATCGTCTGGCCCTTTGTTTGCCATGCTTTAACCTCAAAGTCCACCAACGTATTCGTCCCCATACGCGCCAGCGTCAAGGTAAACCCTTGGTCAGATACCTCCATAAACATCAAGATCCTTATTTGCCTTTTTTGTAAGGCCGCAAGGGTCTTTCTGTAGACGTCTTGTCCCCCATACAGCTCATCGTAATAGAGGTAGCGCATGGCATCAATACCCATCTCTTTCAAGTTTAAATGAAGGTTTTTCGGCAGTGAGAGATCCACCATTTCAGGCGTTTGATGGATGATGACGCAGACCCGATCCGAGGTAATACCCATAGGTAAGCCTGCCGACATAGACATCAAATGGGTTTCAAATACCTGCGCCCAACCCCCTTGGGTCAGCACACACAAAAACAACATTATTAATTTTTTATTTACCATCTTCTTTCGCCGGAGTTAACTAAATTTATGAACCATTTATGATCCCAAATAGTCTCTCATGAATAAAAAAATTTGCCCTTGGGCTTCCCATACCTATCCCGATTACATCTCTTACCATAACGAAGAATGGGGGGTTCCCGTGCACGAAGATAAGATACATTTTGAATTTTTAATTTTAGAAGGAGCACAGGCTGGCCTAAGTTGGCGAACTATTTTAAACAAAAGGGCAGGGTATCGCGATGCGTTTGCTGAATTTAATGTAGCATTGGTTTCAAAATTTACCTCCGCACACTTGCAATCCCTCACAACGAACCCCAACATTGTCAGAAACCGGCTTAAAATAGCCTCTGTGGTTGGAAATGCTAAAGCGTTTATCCAAATACAAGAAGAGTTTGGCTCCTTTGATGCTTATGTATGGCGCTTTGTAGATCACCGACCCATTCAAGGCCAATGGCATGCAAAACAAGAGAGTCCACCCAGTCAGACCAAAATCTCTATTCAATTATCTAACGCCCTCAAAAAACGCGGGTTTAAATTTGTAGGTAGTACCATCATGTATGCCTACATGCAAGCCGTCGGCATGGTCAACGATCATGATTTCGATTGTTATCGCTACCAGGAAATCAAAGCCCTCACAGATTCTTGATGATTTCCTTTTTGGGTATTATGATGCGCCAAAGGCCCATCAGTGCGCCCTCCTCAAAATCATATGATTGATCCTCAGGAAACTGCTCTTGAAGTAGTTTTAAGGTTTTATCGTCTATGTCCACCCTTTTTTTACCGTGGCAACGGTTGCATGCTTGGTTCATAAAAATGGGCGCCCAATAGCGCAGCGTTGTCTCATTTATTTCCTCTAAACTGGGGACCATTTTGAGCTGCCGTTGGGTAGCGTATTCAAAAGCTTCATAGACGGCCACTTCCAAAGAATCCAATGGGCGTCGCTTTCTTCTTGGGTTTAATGAAATTCTAGAGACGTCGATGCCACGTGCTTGGGCCTCCACTACCGCAGGCAGTGATTGGAGGTCGCATGGCCCAATCCCGTCCTGACCAACAAGCAAAGACGCCAAATGCTGGCGGGTCACTTCGGCTTGTATTCCTTCTCCTGTAGTCAGGGCGCGTGTCATGATGTCGGAGGCAGAAACTTTTCTGATCTTTCGAGACTGAATCTCTTCTTTGACGGCTTTGCTGTCAACAGGCGCCCCTGGATCACAAGCAGCGGTGATCATTATGACCATTAAAAGTAAGCCGTAGCTCAAATCCCTTATTTTCATCATCTCATTTAAGGTTCATTCAATCGATGGGTCAAAGATAAATGGTAAATGTTTATCCCTCTCTTATAACTAAGAACAACGATTGATGAGACAAAGTAAAATCAACAAATTATACTTATTATATGCAATCCATTCATATATAATAGAATTTATCAGTTTGTCCTTTTATATTTGTTTCAATGAATAATAATTGATTGTTCAGAAAAACAACCTATATGAGATTTTTTCAACTATTTTTATCTTGGATAACCCTCCTGCTTTTTCTTCCCTCCATGAGCCAAGACCTTGGGTTTTCACAATACTACAATGCGCCCATTTTTCTAAATCCTGCTTTTACCGGCACTTCCGAATTTACTCGCGCCGGTTTAAATTATAGAATGCAAAAAGTAGGCTCGCTCTCGGCCTACAACATTTCTCAACTTTCGTTGGATCACAGCTTCAAGGATTATCACAGTAGTGTTGGTTTAATGGTCATCAATGAAGAAGATGAAGCCAGTGGCTATACCCACACCAAGTTGGCCCTTCCTCTCTGTTATGACCTCTCTGCATCCAAGAATATGCAGATCCGTTTTGGGCTTGAGGCTTCTTACAGTCAACAAAATTTCAATGTGGGAAATTTTATATTTTCAGATCAATTAGATGCCTTTGGCAACATTACGGGTTTGTCCGCTGAAAGTTTGAATACGGGCAAGGTCAATTATTTTGATGCCTCATTTGGTGTGTTGGGTTATTCCAAAGAGCTGTGGTTTGGGTTTGCGGCACACAATCTATTTAAAAACAATATCTCTTTCATGGAGGGCAGTGAATATCTATTGAAGACTAGGTTTTCTGGACACATGGGCTACCGGTACCGCTTAAAAAACCTCTCGCGACAGTCCCGCCGCAACATCGCAATCATGCCGACCTTTAGTTTTACCAGTCAAGGTCCTCTGAATCGATTGGATGTTGGGGTATACAATGTCATCGACCCCATCATTCTTGGAGTTTTCTACGGTACGGATCCCTTTGCCTTTGAAGATAATAATTTTCTCAGTTTGATGATCGGCTTAAAGAAAAGCACTTTTACCACGGTATACAGTTATGATCTGTCTTTGACCCAGGGTGCTGCCATGCAAGGGTTTCATGAAATTTCCTTCAGTTATTTGTTTGAACTCTCTAGTGGTAAACCCCCTTTATCCATGCGAAGAACCAAATGTCCTGTCTTTTTATAAAATTCTTTACCTAAGTTAAAATGAAAACAACACAGCCACATCTTTCGTATTTAATTTTTATCCTCTTTTTTCTGATGAGTTTTCGGAGCTGGGCCGCATTTGATATTGCTTCAAGTTCTCATACCGATATTACTTGTAATAACATTGATGAAGGAACGACTAATGACGGAACCATCACCCTTACTTTCGATGCGGCTTCCGCTGCCGAAGGGAAAACCATCGTTTGGTGGAAGCATAATGGCACTGCTTTCGTTGCTTTGGCTGGTGGGACCATTGTCGAAATTGCCAATCCTACTACTGTTGGAAAAGTAGGGGCAAGTTCCATAAAAGCGATTAACCTCGGCGTAGGTTCCTATTTTGCCGTGGTCACTGGCGCCTTAGGGGAGGTGGAAGCCAGTGCTACTTTTTCCATTACCAAGCCCGATGCCATTTCTTTGCTCATCAACGATAGTTATACCATCGATCCCCTTTGTAACGGTGGTGCTACAGGACAAATCAGTGCCGCTGCCTACGGTGGCCAAGGGACCTATAGTTATGCGATAAGTACCTCAAACGGTAGTTATACTTACAATGATCCCGATGGCATTTTCACAGGTCTTTCTGATGCCTCAAATCCTACGTATCATTTTTCTGTTCAAGCAACCGATGGATCCAATGTTTGTACCTACGACTACGCCTCCGGCGGTACACTCTCGGGAACTGACATTACTGAAACACTAACAGAGCCTGACGCACTGGTTTTCGGTGGTCCCAGTCCCGTGACAGCAACAGATGTCGTTTGTTTTGGTGAGTCCAACGGCACCATTATCGTCGCTGGGGCCTCCGGTGGGATCGGTGGTACAGGTGTGACAACGGGCCTTAGTTATGGTTATATTGAAAGTACGACTGCTTCTGGGACGCCTGCAGCAAGTGCTTTTTCCTTCAGTGAAAACTCAGATACAGGGGGTATTACTTTTACTGGAGTAAACGAAAACACAGCGAGTACAGAATCTTATTATATTGCCGTTCAGGATGCCAATGGATGTGTTACTCCTTTTGGATCTCCCGTCAGAATCAATTCCCCTGCAGCTGATATCGCCATTTCAAGCTTTACCCGCGACAATCCCAGTGATCTCTCTGGTATAGACGGAAGTATCGATGTCACCGGCGTAAGTGGTGGTAATTCAAGTAGTTACTCCTTTAACTGGATCAATGCGTCTAACACGCAATGGAGCACAACAGAAGATCTTGATCCTACAACAGTCATCGTAACCGCGACGGGTGTTCCTGCCGGCATTTATACCCTCACCGTGACCGATGCCAAAAGCTGTGAAAAAACCTTTACACAGCAAACCTTGACCGATTGCTTTGATGTGGCTGAAACCCTCGTCAATCTTTCAGGGTTTGAACTCGGAGATGGATCCATCTCCTTACTCCCAGTCACCGATAACTCCTCGGCCACCTATACTTGGGGGGCTATCTGGAAAAGCGCCACGGCCACAGCCGCCGTCAATGGCGCCATCTCCGGAGTCAATACCTTGGTCGTAGACGCCATCACTGGGTCAACCTCAAGTGCCACTGCGGCGGTCAACATCATCTACCCAACGGCAAATGTCAATGGGGCAACGGCTTCAATCACAACATTGGCTATAAATGGTAATGCTGGTGGTAATATTGAAGTTGGAGATGTCGTAACGGGAACAGGGATCTCCGGAATTGTTACGGTCGCTTCAGTAATAGACCAGAATAATCTAATTTTATCCAGCCCTCAGACATTGACAAACGGCATTGCTCTGACCTTTACCCACTCACCTCGAACCAGTACTTCGATGGCCATAGATAACCTTACGGGTACCCTCAGTGGTGGCGAGATCGTCACAGGCAATGATGTTGTTGGTTTTGTTACGGTAATCGCCGTTTCGGGATCTACGATTACGTTATCGAGCGCTCAAACGCTCAGTGATAACATGTCCTTGACCTTCTACCCTAGTGGCGCGATTAACAATGGAGACATTGTAACTGGAACGGGAATTGTTGGAGTGGTTACGGTTTCGGGCGTTTCAGGAACTACGATTACTTTGTCTAGTAATCAAACCCTTGCCAATAATGTCGATTTGACCTTCTCCGGCCAAGCTGTCACGCCATCGGCAACGGCTTCAACGGCCAATGTCAATGGGACAACGGCTTCAACCACAACATTAGCTGTAAATGGTAATGCTGGCGGTAATATTGAAGTTGGAGATGTCGTAACGGGAACAGGGATCTCCGGAATTGTTACGGTCGTTACGGTAATAGACCAAAATAATCTAATTTTATCCAGCCCTCAGACATTGACAAACAGCATTGCTTTGACCTTCACACCCTTAAACATAAAAACGCTCGGTGCCAACACATATGCCGCCATCATTACAGGAAGCACTGGCGGCGGCGCCTGTACACAAGCCATTGAATACGTCATCACTCAACCCGATGAATTTTCCATCGCTTCCTCTACCACACCCAAAAGTATCAGTGGCGATGCTAATGACATTATTTGTATGGACACCAACGACGCCTACATTACCGTTGTGGCCAATGGGGGCACGTCTCCTTATAAAATTCAATATAAGTATTCTACCGATGGCGTCACGTATTCAACTAGGTACGGGACCAACACAACGACTACTTTTACTGATGACCTTTCCTACATCAATGGCTTGAACTTGAGCAATTTACCAGCGGGCTACTATAAAATACGCCTTCAAGATTACAACAGCACCAATACCGATGATGTCATCGTTGAAATCACAGAACCCAGCACAGGTTTCTCCATGCCCATTGTCGCAGCCACGGCCTCGGTCAATGGTGCCATCAGCGCCCCTACCACGAATTTAGTGGTGGATAACAATGTGGGAACCATCCTGGTAGGAGACATCATCACAGGCAAACAAACGGATAGGTCGGACTTTAGGGCTATCGTTCAAACGGTGACCGATCAACAAAACTTAGTTGTTACCGCCGCTACTGCCATCTCCTCCTTAGAAGACAATACGGTCCTGACTTTCACTCATGAAAACCCATCCACATCGACGGCTCCTCGTACACTTAGCCTGACAGATGTAAGTTGCAATACGCTCGACGATGGCAAGGCAGAATTTGATCCCATCACGGGACATACAATCGATAGCATAAGATGGTACAAATGGACAGGAAGCACAAAAACCAAATTGGACAACTATGATGATCTTACCTCCATTGATACCCTGGTAGAAGGGTCCTACACCCTAGAGATTGGAGACCCCTTTGGCTGTCTCCAATCCACCAACTTCGCAATCAACGAACCTGAGGTGCTGTCCCTAGATGAGACCATCACCAATGTCGTCTGTCCTGCAAGCTCTACAGCTGATGTGGCCACTTCCTCTGGAGATATGATTCTCCTTCTAACCAGTAACCTAGGAACGATTGCCTTAGGGGATGTCGTTACAGGAACAGGAATCTCTGGACATGTGACCGTAACCGCAATTAATGATCAAAATGATATAACTGTTTCTGCTAACGTTACCGCTTCAGGAAACCTAACCTTTGCCCCTCCCGGCATCGTCTCTGTCGTCGTGGGTGGGGCCACCTCCAACTCTCTCAACAGTGAGTTTTATACTTATACCTGGGATCAAGGGGGCATTCTCATGCCAACGAGTCAAGTTGACAATACGGGAGGAACCTCAAACACACAACTTACCGTCACAGAAGCCGGTAATTATACCCTTACGATCACGGATTTCAATAATTGTACCTACACCACTGAAACCATACAATTTCAAAAATCGTTTCCCGTCAATGTGCCCGATGTGATGACTGTTGCCTTAACTACTGTAAGTGGGGTGAGCGCCTATGGCATAGATTCTACCAATGTATCCCATCCCTTCTGTAAAGATGGGGATGATGGCTACATCCTCATCGACGTAGCAGGAGGAACACCTAATCCTACCTACGGCTACCGATACAGCTGGTACAAAAATAGTGCAACCACCGTCATGGCCTCCAGTCAAGATGTAAGTGGCCTCGATAATGGGAACTACGATGTCATCGTTACCGATGGCAATGGCTGTACCCTCAATTCTCCCGATTATACGATCGCTTCGCCCACCTCAAGTTATCACATAGAGGATTTATCAACTATAACACCCACAGTATTAACGAATCCTACGTGCAACGGTGAAACGGGTAGCATCGCCATAGAAATTGATGATGATGACGATGGAACACATCCCAGTGGTTATACCTATGACTGGTTTACCGGACAAGCTGCTACGGGCACCGCCTTCAATACGACCAATACCAAAACTGTCTCTAACCTTAATGCTGCCTACTATACTTTTCAAGTGACGGATTATTATGGCTGTCGGCAAACCGAAACATTCCGTGTTGAAGAGTCCCCAACAATCGTCATCACCTCGGACATCACACAGCTTACTTGTCCCTCTTCAGTTGATGCCCAAATCGAAATAGAAGCCAGTGGTGGAAACAGTGTTTTGGCAACGGATTATATCTATTCATGGAAGAAAGACGGGGATCCCTTTGTGATTACTGCCCCTGCTACGGTCACCGACCTTGTCAATCTCGACTCGGGTATTTACATTATAACCGTTTCAGATCAAGCGACAACGGCTCCTGATAAGGCCGCTTGTGTGGCCACGGATACTCTCCAGGTAAATTATTTAGCCGGTTTCCAAGTAACGGAAGTCATCACTCCAGCTGCTTGTCAAGCAGGAGGCACCTCTGAAATTTCTGTTGTCCTCTCAGGCGGTACGGCTCCCTATACGCAACAATGGAAAACGACCCCCGGTGCCGTTTTTGTGGGGAATGGGACAACGATCGCTGATCTCGACGATGACACGTACCGTTTAATCATTACGGATAACAATAATTGTAACTCTACTGCCGGCGATTTTGATTATGTGGTAGCAGCACCTACGACCTCTTACAGCATCAATGCCCCTACAACCATCAGCGAAACAGTCACCGCTTCCGCCACGGCTACCGTAATTTCTCCTGTAACGTGTAATGGAGAAAATTCCGGCTACATAGAAGTAAAGCTTACCGCCGATGTCGGCCACCCCACTGACTTTACTTATGCTTGGTTCGCAGGCCAAACCGCCACAGGTGCCGTTTTGGATTCTGTAAAAGTCATTTCTGGACTCGGTGCAGGTTATTATACCTTCCAAGCGACTGATGCCAATGGTTGTGTAAGAGAGGCTACCTATGAAATTACTGAATACAGTGCCATGCAGATTTCCTCAACAGTGTCTGACAATGTTTGTGGAGGAGATCAAATCGCCTCCATTGACATCGAAGCCAATGGAGGAAATTCCCTCAATTATGCTTATCAGTGGTCCAAAAATGGAGTGGCCTTTAATCCTGCAGACAGCTCTTGGACGGACACCGAAATCTCCACGTTGGCCAGTGGTATTTATAAGGTGATTTTAACCGATGAACAGGGCTGTGACTTCGAAAAAAGCTTTGAAATCAGTGATATTCCCCTTCTTGCTGTAGATACCACCTTGACACATGTGGTCTGTAAAGACAGTGCTACAGGAAAAATAGAGCTCGATATCTCCGGAGGTAATGCTCCCTATACAGTGACCTGGTCCAAATCAAATGCTTTTGTCGATGACACTCCCACCGTGAGCGATCTTACTGTGGGGATCTACCGCTTGACTGTTGTTGATTCACTCAATTGTCCTTCCCTAGAAAAAGATGTCGAAATAAAAGAGCCTCTTACCGCCTATGCCATCGATCCCCTCGGAACAGTCCCCACTTGCTTTGAGGCTGCAGATGGGTTAATCAATATCAATGTGACGGAGGACGTTGGACATCCAACTACATACCAACTCGATTGGAGAAAAGATGGCGAACTCTTGTACGCGAACGAAGAAGAATCTATTACCTTCCTTAACGGTGGCTTTTACGAATTCTCCATTACCGATGAGTATGGATGTAAGCGCTCCGATACGCTGACCCTGATCGAACCCAATGACATTTATTTACACCCCTTCATTGATACGCTCGAATGCTACAATGCAAGTAATGCCATCATCACCTTGGACCCCACGGGTGGATCGGATCTCTATCCTTCGATCGTATGGCAATACAATGGCTCTACCACATCGGACATCGCTTTCGAAGCGTCTTATTTAGCATCCGGAAATCATAGCATTCGGATAACCGATTCCAAAGGCTGTATCAAGGACAGTACGATAGTTATAGATAATCCTGCCAATATGGCCGTCGATCCAACCATCGCCAACGTCTTATGTAAAGATGCCAGTACCGGCACTATCAGTGTAGCCATGATCAACGGACAACCGAACTATAGTTATGCCTGGGTCGCTAATAATAAAGTGTTCAGTACCTCTAATGCGATAGATAGTCTCGCCTCTGGGGATTATTTCTTGGCAGTACAAGATGATTATCTCTGCTTGTCAGATACATTTACCATCAACGTAGCCGAGCCCAACAATCGGTTCAACATCAATGGAGATATCAGCCGGATCAGCTGTAGAGATTCTTCTGATGCCAAAATACTGGTTTCTATTGAAATACTAGGTGAGTCCACCGACTTCACTTATGCCTGGGAAAAAGACGATCTCCCCATCAGCGAAAGCCGAGATCAAGTAGATATCAGTCCTGGGACTTACACGATTGGTGTCACCGACAACTTTGGTTGCCTCAGATCCAATACCTTTACCCTCGAGAACCCAGATGCGGTTAACGTTACGAGCACGCAAGAAAATGTTCTCTGCTACGGAGACTCCACCGGATTGATCGCCCTCTCACCCACAGGCGGCTGGGGTAATTTTTCCTATGAATGGGAGCGTAACCTGGTTTCCCTTCCCATCTCCGAATCATTTGGCAATACCCTCCCCGTGGGGGATTACATCATAGACGTCATCGATGATGGCCTTTGTGTAACTCCGGTGTATATCACCCTCTCCGCCCCAGATACCATCAACTTCAACGCCATCAATTCAAATCTGACCTGTTATGGTCAAAGAGATGGGGCCATTAGCGTCTCGGTCACCGGTGGTGTTCCCGAATATACTTACAACTGGGCCAAGGACGGGGATCCCTATTCGCAAGACATCAATCTTTCGCGGCTAGGCACAGGCAACTATGAGCTCATCGTCACAGATGGGTCCCTTTGTGAATACTCCTCGGGTATCCTTGAAATCACAGAGCCTGATATTCTCTCTCTAGATGTGCTTTCGTTTAATAACAACTTGTGTACTACTACCAACAACGGCGCCTTTGCAGTAGAGGCCAGAGGAGGTACAGGAGACTATCTCTACCAACTCAATGACGGGGATCCCTTTCCTAATGGGGACTACGACGGCTTGGTGGGCGGCAACCAAAACATCAAGATTACCGATGAAAATCTATGCGCCTTCGACACTATATTGGTCGTCGACACCGATTACCTCCTGGTTTCGGCCTTCAATTGGGATTATGAATATCCATACATTGACTGGCCGATATCATTTTTTGACGCCTCCTTGGGGCCCGATATTGTCAACTGGTCATGGGACTTGGGCAATGGTGCGCTCACCAACGATGTCAATTCTGGCTTTACCTATGTGAGCCCCGGATCGTATCCTATTACTCTGAAAATCACCAATATCGTGGGTTGTGAAGCCGTCACGACCGAAGTCCTAAACATAGAAAAAGGCTTTCGCGTCACCATGCCTTCCGCTTTTACACCGAACTTGGATGGCCTCAATGACTATTTTAGACCTACACTTGAGAACGTCATCTCCATGCATTTAATCGTTTATAATAAGTACGGCAGCGTCGTCTTCGAAACCAGAGATCTAGATGGTGAGTGGGACGGCTCTTTGAATTTTGTGCCCTTACCCCAAGATTCTTATTTATATGAAATTACCTACATCGCAGAATCGGGCGTTTCGAGAACCTCTCGTGGCAAGGTGGCCATGTTGAGATAATTTGTTTAACAAATTCATACAGACATGAGCGCCCTGCGACCTCCTCTTATAAATAACCTCCCAAGATCCCTGCCACTTTCGGGCCTGATCGATCTCGGTATCACTATTAAACCCAAGGCCTATTGAGTGTGTATAAACGACATATCCTGCCTCTTTTCGCCTGCCTCTTTCTTGGGGTGGGGTGGTCGGCTATGGGGCAAGCTCCTGTGTTTTCATCCGTAACACCTGCCTCTAACAGTTTTGTCAGAGTCGCTGATGTGGGATATACCCTTTCTGAAGCTATTACCAGTGGTTCAGTAACCTTTGAAAGAACAGGGGGCTCCTCTGATAGTGACCGCACTATAGCCCTCGCAGCTGCCGAGCTCAATGCCGGTGCCTTCTCAGGGGCGCTGACCAATGCGCCAAGTTTGGTCGATGGGGCCATCTATACCCTCAGATTTAATGGTACTGATTCTGATGGAAATAATGCGACCGCTGTCGAAGTTACTTCGATTACCTTTGACACCTCGGCCCCAGGTTTATCTTCGGTAACCATCACAAGTAATAATTCTACTACTACGCTTGCCAAATCTGGTGATGTGATTACTGTCTCCTTTACCTCAGACGAGGCCATTGCAACACCCAACGTAAGCATTGCAGGACAATCGGCTACCGTCACTAATGTGTCTTCTTCAACGAACTGGACCGCCTCCTACACCGCAGATGGTGCCACCACAGAAGGTACTGCTGCCATAAATATTGCCTTTGCTGATTTGGCGGGTAATAGTGGGACGACCGTTACCGCTGTAATGAGTGGTTCCAATGTGACCGTCGATACCTCTGCCCCCACCATCAGTGCCATCGGCACAGGAGACTTCAGCTGGGGCGCTTATTTAAACGCCACAGAAGATAATAGCAATGGCACCGTAACCATAACTACCTCTGGAGCAGAAGATAACAAAACAGTGACCATTACTTTAAATAGCGCCTCCTATACCGCTCTTGTGA
>TARA_B110000208_G_scaffold29902_1_pt1 | contig 17338 bp, 17 predicted proteins | sample TARA_B110000208 | Tara Oceans TARA_B110000208 (sample SAMEA4397426) | marine metagenome | biome: Polar Biome; feature: [SRF] surface water layer (ENVO:00010504); material: water (ENVO:00002006), including particulate matter (ENVO:01000060) such as... | depth 5 m
TTTTTTTACCTATGACAGGAAAGCGCTTCTTTGGATTGTCACTGATAAATATTTCAGGAAGCCCGTGAGTGTTATAAACAAGTATTCTTAATTTCTCACTTTGTTGTTCGAGTGAGAAAAGGTTCATAGAAAGAATTATGGTGCTAAGAAATAGAGCTTTAAGTTTCATAATTTAAAATCTCGTTTTTTAATTAGTATGGAGTTAGTGAAAGATAACATAAGACCGGAGAAACAGCACAGTAAGCGCAACTCAGCTTGCGTCCCAATAATCAACTAGCCGCCGTTACTGGTGATTTTAGATTTATCATGACTCATTAGTGAATATTTCTAGGAAATTAACTCACAGACCTGAACCATATACATCGGAAAATAGACGACAGTGAAACACTAGATACTATTTAAAAATAATTCATAAAAGATTTATGAATAGTCACTATTAAATAATTATTAGCTGTGCTAATATTCCGACCGTCTCATTTTCCGATCTGTGAAGCTGGGCTGTTGTGAATATTAGTGGTCATGATCCTCTACGGTTCGTTAATACGGTTTTTGGGTGAATCTTTTATTTAAATATATTTTTGGAGTTAGATTATGTTGAAGAACAAAAAAAAGCAGTTAGGTCAGGGTATGACTGAGTACATCATTATTGTAGCGCTTATCGCGGTTGCAGCCATTAGTGTCTACAACTTGTTTGGCCAGACTGTGCGTACACAGGTTGGTGATCTGGCTGCAGAACTTGGCGGCGGCACGACTAGCAAAAAAGCAGTTGACCTTGGGAAGGCCGCCCAAACAAAGGCAGCTAAGAGCGAGACTCTCGCAGATTTCACGCAAGAAGAAGACTAAGGTATTTTTCGCAAGACCCATTGTATTACTGGCTTAAACTAAAGACTAAAGACTAATGAAGAAAGGCAGTTATAAGCAAGGGCAGCAAGGGCAAGCGATGATTTTCGGTTTGTTGTTTCTTGCCGCTGTTCTTATGGTTCTGCTGTCTTTGTTCAATAAAGGGCAGCTCATCAAAAACCGGGTGCAGTTAGAGAATGCTGCAGACGCGACGGCCTATTCGCAGGCCAAGCTGTCGGCTCGCAGTCAGAACTTTACTGCCTATACCAATCGCGCCATGATTGCCAATGAGGTCTCCATTGGCCAAATGGTGGCACTTCTCTCCTGGGCTAATCATTATAAAAATATCGGTGCATTTGTTCAGTTTCCGGTGTATCAGGTTCCCGTGGCGCCACCTGCGCCTATGACATATTCCAACCTTCTTCAAGTTATGTTGCTCCCCTATCAGGTGATGGGGGGTGCAGTTAGTGCTCCTACCAAGGTTATGGTCGATAAATGGCCGACAGTAGTGTCAACATTTAACAGTTCTTTAGGCGTATTCCAGCAGTTGTTTGGGCTTGCAACACTTGCCGCACAGTTTGAAATGAATATTAATATTGTCAATGGCCACCAAGTGGGTGAGCAGGATAATAAAATGTATACGCCACCCTTAGGGTGGTACTTCATGGCCCAGAACTACTATCTTACCTATCGCGGTAAAAGTGTTGATGTCTCAGGCCTAACGTCGGCATTAAGTTTATTTAATTCAAGTGATGTCAGTGAGGGTTTAGTCGGCGATTTCTTGGGTGGGCAGTCGGGCCAATTAGAAAATTTCGTTAATACTAATTCGCCTAGAACCAATAATAGCAGCCGCAATGATAATGATGCAGTTGATTCCTATAAGCGTTATGCGGCGATTGTTAATAACAATCGGGATGATTTCACCAAAGACCGTCATTGGGAGTTATTCCCCCGATTCGGAGTGGATCCCCCTGTCTTGCCAATTCCTCTTGGTCTCGCCGTGCTCTGGATTGATCTTGATTTAGAATTCGGGTTTGGTCTTAAAAATGATGGTGGCGCCGCTTATGTTACAAAGAGCGCCTTAGAGGATGATAGAGATATTGAAGGCTTAGGTTGGTCTGCAATTGATATGACGTCCTTAGCCTTAGAGATTAATATCGGCGTAGCGATCAACGTTGAATTCTGTTTGCCTCTTTTTGGTTGCGAAACCTTCGAATTGCTGGATCAGAATATTCCGTTAAGCTGGGGGCTTCCGATCGCGGGTGCCACGCATCAGCTGGTCAGTGATAATCGTTATGCCAAGAAAGTTCTGCCAGACGGTTGGGGGTCTATAGGAACTAAAGATGGGATGTATGGAGGGGACCCTCAAGATAGTTCTAACGAGGGTCCACTGGATATTGTGCATCTTGCGACACTGGGTTGGGCACAGACTGTGCTTGGCACTGGAGTATTTGGTGCGAACATGGTTCAGGATGTAACCGATTCCTATGGGGGTCCGCCTGGGTTTTATTCTCTTGGCGATCATTTTCAGGAAAGGGGCGTCGGTTACGAGTTTACCGTAGCGTTGGCTAAGCATCTTGACGACATTGCCACTGCAGACAACTCGGGAACCTTTAATATTGGCGGCGCGCGCAACGAAGGCGATTGGGATGAGGCTGGTGATGCCATTAAATATACCAGATTTGAGACTACTTCCCGGTCCCGAGCCGAGGGCCGCGGCCTTGACGAGGCTGCCTATCAGAGGCTAGTTTGGGACAGCGATCGGCCTATGATGACGGTCAGTGCTGCCGAGGTCTACTTTGCGAACCCGATGCAAATGAATGCCGATGGCAGCCCTGAGTCGGCGAGTTTATTTAGCCCATTTTGGGATGCTCGGTTACGTGAACCCAGCGATATTTCACTATTTTTAGCGACTGGTGAAGTGGATTGGCAGGCCTTGTTCGATACACTTCCGACAGATTCAATAGGCATTGTTAACTGGTTGTTAGACTCCGTTGCAAATGCTGTCGTAGACGAGAGTGTGGATTATGTAAAGGCTCAGATCGATTCACCTTTCGATATGTTGCTGGAGCCTCCCTTGAACACTGTTGCCACTGAGACTAAATCCTATTTGGGCCAAGCAACCAGTGCGATTACAACTGAGCTGAGGGATCTTTAATGGCAGTTAATAGACAGCCCGTGAAATATCACAGATCCAGTGGCCAGGCGATGGTTGAATTCTCTGTAACCGTTGCATTCATTTTTCTGGCTATGTTCGTTTTCGTGCCCACTTTTGGCAAGCTTATGGATTTGCAGTTCCAAAATCTTATGGCTTCGCGTTATATCGCTTGGGAGAGAACAGTCTGGTTTGATCAGATTAACGACGACAACAGAGATGACTTTGTGATTAGCCGAGATGACTTTGAAAGTGTTGCGGTTCGCAGTGATGGCGAAATAATGAATAGTGCCGAAAGTCGTTTTTTTTATGGTCATGGAAAACTTTTGCCTATTATGCTAAGTGAGCTCGACGTCGAAAGTCCGAGTGGGCTGACAAGTCCGATATGGACGTATGTGCAAAGTAAGAAGTCGATGTATGGTGGCTCGACATTAAGATCCTTTGATGCCAAGGACACGCCAAGTATCGCCTATGACATTGGCAATGCGTTGGCAACAGGCGTTAAAGCGATTAAGGCGCCAATTGATTTCTTGCTTGGCGCAATCGGTAATGATAATGAAGATATGTTTGAGTTTCCTCTGGTGGCCAGCAAAAATTATTACACGCCAATTTTAGCGACGAGGCTCAACGTAGGTAATGCTCATGGGGAAGGGCAGTCGGTCTGGGAGCGAACCGATGGCTCAGGAGGCTTTTCACCAGGCATAGAAAGCGCTTTTTTTATGCGAGATGGAGCGCCTGAATGGAATACTTTTGAATCTCGTTCTGCAATCCTCGCTGACGGTTGGAATGCTCAGAGTATTAAGCATTACAAGGATCGGGCCGATGACTATGTGCCCTCGACTCTGTTCCAGAATGACTTGTTTGAGGTCATTATTGATGTGGCATCGATTTTGGAGACCGGCCGCAGTAGCAGCGCTATAGGAAAGCTTGGCTTTGGTGAGGTTGGTGTAGAGCCTATGCCGAGCGTGAATGGTCAACCCACCCCAGTAAGCTGTGACGATGGCTTTTGTAGTTTTGACGGTGGAGACTAATGAGCATCTTTTATCGTTTATGGCTGCGCTTAGTTGCCACCTTATTTTTGGTCTATGCCCCAGTGCTTCAGGCAAACTGCGATTTTAGCGACTTCCCTACGATGTGGGGTATGAAACTGCATTCAGTCATTGATGGCTCCCAGCATAACAACCGACCAATTATGGTTAAAGGCTTTACAGTTGACTCTGAGTTTGAAGAGGTTATTAACTTCTACCATCATAAATGGAAGGGTCGTTTTGACGATTCCACTATTGGTCCTTGGTATCAGGTGTCGACACTGACAAAGAGCTGCATGATGACAGTGCAGGTTGCCAGCATGAATGACAGTTCTCAGGGACGTCTGGTTATTAGTAATATCCCCACTGCTGACCCTAATGCAGAAATAGGTGTTGGCCTTATTGCTCCTTCGGATGCAATTGTCATTTCTGATCTAGTTACTCAAGATGGCGCGAAAAAAGGCCGTGTAGCCCTCTTGGCTAGCGGTAGTTCGCCCGCCGAAGTGAGTGGTTTTTACCGTTCGGCCATGTCTGCTGCGGGCTGGTTAGTTGATCATTCATTTGCCGAGGAAAGTTCGCATGTATTGGTATTTCGCAAGGGTTTAAATGTCATGAATGTATTGATTATGCAAGCTCCTGGATTGACTCAAATTCTTATTAATGAGGAGACTATTCGTTGATTAATAAGCATTTAGGGCAGGCGATGGCTGAGTATTTAGTAGTTGTGACGGCACTGGTGTCTACTATGTTCTGGGGGGCTAACGCTACCTGCCCAAACCCCAATGGTAGCCTGCAATATACTAATTGCATACAGAATTTGTTAACCACAATGCATGATAAGTATGAAGGTTACAGTAATTCAATGACCGCCGTACATCGTTACGGTGAGCCGAGAGGTGATGTATTTGTTTCTCAGTGGGTAGAGACTTCCAGCGGCGGTTCTGGTCCTGGGCCCGTCGATAACATCATCCCCGTTATTCCAGTGGGGAGTCCATTAAGTCGGTCTTCACAGGTCTTCAGTGCGGATGGAAGCATAAACTATGGAACGCGTGCGGATGACTACGTATTCGATACAGACGGCAACCCAGTAGGCGGTTTTATAAATGGGCAATTTGAATTATTCAACGGAAATATTGTCCCGGGGGCAGTCACGCGCGATGTTATTGTCGATAGTGAGGGCAATATTATGCCGCCCCAGGCCGTTGTTGATTGCAATGATCGTTCTTCCGTTTTGGGCTTTGGCTACCAAAACTCATCAACGGGTAAATTCTATGATTCTCTCACACTTAGCGAATATGACACGATACCGCCGTGTCGGGAGCCCATATATCGTATTGTGGATGTCGACGGAAATACTACCTCTGGTGTAATTGTGGGTACTAAATATTACAACTCCACGCTGTCTGCGCAAGTGGTTGGAGATACTGTTATAAGGCCTCGAGGAGAGGTAATTAACTTTCTTGGCGAGCCTTTGGATTGCGCGGTCTTGATAGACCCAACCTCGTTTGACCCGATGCCACCACTGCAAAGCGGTGACGATTTCTCAGATGACAGCCTGAGAGATTGGTACAACGGTATCAATCCTGAGGCCCCCTATGGTGATGCCACCGCTAATCGCATGGGCTCTTTGGATCCGAATGAGAATGTTGCCTGCCCAGGCCGTCAGGTAGCCCCCCCGGTATTTCCGCCCCCCTTTTAATGGCGGCAGTGACAGATATTTTTTAACAACTAACGATATGTCTTTAGGAGAATAACAGTGAAACAAATTTCAGGTGCCACCCTACTTGCCGTGGCAATTGTTTGCGGTCTTATCGCAGCAGGGCTAACAGTATTCTATATGGAGCAGATCGAGAGCAAGTATAGGCTAGCCGCCCAACCTCCCAAGCTAGAGACGCAGAGGGTGGTCATGGTTCGCAAAAATATGCTTAAAGGCGAGAAGCTGCGAGAAGCTGATATAGGCGCATTAGCAATCCCTGTAAAGTATCTTCCTTCTAATGCAGTGTTAGCCAAAGATTATAAAAAAGTGATTAATCGTACTCTTATGCTTCCAGTAGAGGGTGGGAGACCTGTGACATGGGATCTTCTAACTGGCGTGAATACAGATACGTTCTCTGACGTTATTAAGCAGGGACGAAGAGCCAAATCAATTAAAATCAAGAAGATAGATTCATTTGATGGCTTACTGAGACCCGGAGACATTATCGACATCATGGGCACTTTTGCCATGGTCGACCTTGGCATGCCGATATCGAGTTCGTCTAAAGGGTCGACTGATATCGTGATGCCAGTGCTTGAGAGAGTCGAAGTGCTGGAAGCTGCTCGTGTAGATATAAATGGTACTCGCTATGAAGTGAAGGCCAATAAGAATTCTGCTGACGGTGTTAATCTTGATTTTACATTGATTACTTTGAATTTGACGCCCCGCCAAGTTGCGCGTGTTGAAATGGCTAATATCACTGGCCAAATTTCGGCGGTTTTGCGTAATGCCTTAGATACGAGCACCGCTAACTATGAATATCTAGGTGTTGAGCTCCTAAGAGAAGCTGATGTTGCTGAGTTAATCGATATTGTTTTGGATGCCAATGGTAATCCTATCGGACGTGTTATTGGCGACAACGTGGTTGATAGCGAAGGTAATGTTGTTGGGAAAATTGTAGATGGTAAGGCGGTGGGGTTAGATGGAAAACCGTTGGGTCGTATTGTAGAGAATGTTAGTCCTGACGATGCTATTAATCGGGTGGATCAAATCGCCGATGTGGTTAGAGACGAGGATGGCAATATTATTGGCACTGTATCTAAAGTGGTTCGGGATGCGGATGGCAATGTTATTGGCAGAGTGATAAACGGCAAGGTTGTAGATGCCAATGGCAATGTGGTGGGCCGACAGGCAGAAATAGTCCGCGATGCTGATGGTAATGCAATTGGTCGTGTTGTAGATGGGAAAATCGTGGATGATAACGGCAGAGTTATTGGAGAGGTTGGCGCCGATGGTATCGCACGCAGCTTGAACGGCGAGACTATGGGTTCCATTGAGACTGCGATGATAGGCTCAAATGGTAGAGTGCTTGGAACTATAGAAGAGGTTGTGCTAGACAAAGCAGGTAATGTCATAGGTACCATGAAAGACGGAAAACCTACGGGAGCCAATGGTCAAGCTCTAGGTACTATTGAGCGTGGCGTTGCGCTTGATAAAGATGGTAGGGCGGTCGATATTAATAATTCTAGGGCAGCTTCGGGTGACTCGCGCCTCGGTAAAGTGGTTCGTGATGTCAATGGCAATGTCGTTGGTCGAGTCGTCAATGGTCAGGTGGTAGACAGCAGTGGCAGAGTTATAGGCAAGATTGGTACAAATGGTACTGCGGTGGGCATAGATGGTAAGTCTTTGGGCACGGTAGAAGAGGTCATTATTGACCGAAGTGGCAATGTAGTCGGGCGTGAGCAGCGCGTAGTTCGTGATGCCGATGGCAATGTTGTGGGTTCTGTATCTAGAGTGATTCGAGATGCCGATGGTAACGTTGTTGGTCGAGTAGTTAATGGTCAGGTGGTCGACAGCAGTGGCAAAGTTATAGGTAAGATTAGTAAAGATGGCTCCGCGGTGGGCATAGATGGCCAGTCTTTGGGCACGGTAGAAGAGGTTGTTATTGATCGAAGTGGCAATATAGTGGGCGTCATCGATGTCAATGGCGTTGCTCGTAGCTCAGATGGCACCAAGCTAGGTTCTATTGAAACCGTAATGGTGGATAAAGACGGCACCAAGCTAGGTTCTATTGAAACCGTAATGGTGGATAAAGATGGCAACATAACAGCCACTGTTTCTGAAGTAGTTAAAGACGCTCAGGGTAATGTGATTGGACGTGTAATTGATGGCCAAGTGATCGATGCTAATGGCAATGTTGTTGGTCAAATTGTTAATGGCCAAGCGGTTGATAGCAACGGCAATGTTATCGGTGAACTAGAAAAGGTGGTAGTTGGAGAAAATGGCCGCGAATTACAGTCATCCGTCGAGGTCATTCGAGATGCTGAAGGCAATATCATAGGAACATTGATTAATGATGAGGTCGTTGATAAAGCAGGTAATGTCATTGGTCAATACAAAGATGGTCAGATTGTGTCGAGCAATGGAAATGTCTTGTATGACAATGTTTCTCTAACATCCGAAGCCATCAACGCGGTCGCAGCGGAGCTCCGCACTGTGTCTCTCGATCGAGGTACTTCTAGAATTCGAATTGTTGACTTCATCCCGGGCGGGTCGGCTAAAGACGGCATTACCCCGGTAATCAAGGTGAGGGTCGAGTAGATGAATCTATTTTCTATGCAAAAAATTAGGCTTTATGCCAAGTGGCGTAACGCATTATCTCATTATTTTATCGGCTCTCTGAATCGAGGATATTTTATGCCAAAGTTGTTACTCTCTGGACTTTTAGTGCTGCTATCAGTTTTTTCATCTAGCTCATTATTTGCAGCTTCGAATAAGGTCCTAGAAGACTCAATAATGCTCTTCTCTGGCGAGTCTAAAGTGCTGCAGGCTGCTGATGTGTCACGCCTGTCCGTGGGCAATTCAGGCATCATATCTTCAACACTGCTAAAGAATGGTGAAATCGTTTTGATCGCAGAAGAGGTCGGTGAAACTAATATGCAGTTCTGGTTTTCAGATGGGCACCGTGAAACTGTATCGGTGATAGTAGCGGAAGGTAATGGTGTGTCCCGTGGGACGCGTCAAGTTAAACAGTTGCTGAAAAATATTCCTGGGATAGATATCAGTACTGTGGGCCAGCGAATAGTGATTGATGGCAATCTGGAAGCCCGTGATTTGGAGCGAGTCAACAAACTGAAAGAAACCTACCCGCAAATGTTAATTTTGGCGCGAGAAATTACAGATTACGAACAGAAGATGATTTACTTTGATATTCAGGTCGTAGAGGTCAATCGCGATACGACTGAGGAGTATGGCATTAATTGGAGCAAGAGTTTTAATGGTCCTACATATGCCTATGAAAATACGTGGAACGGAAACGCATTTGAAAATCAGCTGTACGAAAGTACATCCGCTGTTGAAATGGCTCTTGGTAGGGTTCTAACGGATGAAAGTTTGCCCATTGCGGACCAGAAAACTCTGATTGATAAAGCAACAGGAGAGTTTTATGGCTTTGGTATTGGTTCCAAGCTGCTCTCTGTGATTAACATGCTTAAACAGACAGGTTCGGCTATTACCCTTGCTGAGCCTCGTCTCAGCTCACGCAGTGGCGGTATGGCAGCATTGACAGTGGGTGGTGAAGTGCCTGTTGTGACAAGCACTATGAGTGGTCAGTCAGTCACTTATAAAGACTATGGAATTATCCTCGGTATCGAGCCGACGCTTGATATCTATAACAATATTATAGCTCGCGTTTCAGTGTCAGTGAGCCAGCTCGACTTGGCTAACGCAGTTGATGGCCAGCCAGCCTTTAAAAAGCGTTTTACCGAGAATGACGTCAGACTCAAGCCCGGCGAAACACTTGCTCTATCAGGGTTAATTACTCGCGAAGAGCAAATTGCTTATAGTGGTCTCAAGTGGTTATCGGATATCCCTATTTTGGGTGAATTATTTAAGTCAAAGAGCTTTGTCGAAGGCGAGACTGAACTCGTTATTTTAGTAACACCTACGGTGATCGAGGACCTATCTAAAGGACTAAATGACAAGCTGGTTAAACGCTCAAAAGAGATGATTTCAGATTTTAATGATGCATCGGATGCACTCAGAGAGTGAGACTGAGACTGAGACTGAGACTGAGACTGAGAAGCTGGAGCGGAAAACATAGTGTTTGAAATAACAGTTGAACGTAAAGATGGTAGTGATCCGGAGACAGTTCGCTGCGCACTAGATAGCTGCGAGCTAGGAAAATCTAAAGATAGTATCGTTCCCATGCGAGGCTGGAAGTTGGCTTCGAGGCACGTGTTGCTAGAAAAAAATCTTGCCGGTATCTTTATTAAAGATATCAGTCGAGGTTTTGGTATTACTGTCAATCGGACATCGTGTGACGAGTTTGGTCCGATGCAAGATTCGGATGTGCTCGAGTTTGCTAGTTACAAAGTCAAAGTCCGATTGGCCGAGGTAGAGGAAGAGTCTGACGCTTCTAATCTTCAGATTCAGACTGATAATGTTGAAATCTCAGGTGAGGTGTATGTTGTAGCTGAGGAGTCTGCTGGCTTTGATCGCTCCGCCTATATGGAGTGGACAAAATTTATCCACAAAGAGTTAATGAAGCAGCTGGATTTACGTCGGTTGCACCTTGATGAATTGAGTCCAGATCAGGTGCGCGATCAATTATCTGGCCTACTTGAGAAAATTATTGGTGGAATCAAGGGTCAACTCCCCAGTACGATTGACAGCACCAAGCTATTAAAAATTGTGCTTGATGAAACTGTAGGTCTGGGTGCTCTTGAAGAACTGCTCGCGGATAAGGATGTTACTGAGATAATGGTAAATTGCCATGATGATATCTATGTTGAGCGTGCAGGGCGTTTGGAAAAAACTGATGTCACTTTTAGTAGTCCAGATGCGGTTATGTCGACTATCGAGCGCATTGTGTCTCCACTGGGGCGGCGCATCGATGAAAGTTCACCGATGGTAGATGCTCGACTTCCCGATGGGTCAAGGGTGAATGCGGTTATCCCTCCTCTGGCACTGCGTGGACCGTGCATCACTATCCGTAAATTCCCTGAGCATAAATTGATTGATGCAGACTTGCTCCGGTTTGGCACCCTCAATGAGGCGATGGTCGCCTTTATTCGCATCTCTGTGGAGCAGCGAATGAATATTGTTGTTTCAGGAGGTACGGGCTCCGGTAAAACTACTCTGCTGAACATCCTGTCCAATTATATTCCCCTGGATGAGCGAGTAATTACCGTTGAGGATGCGGCGGAATTAAAACTGGTTCAGCCCCATGTTATTGCTCTTGAGGCAAGACCTGCAAATATGGAAGGTAAGGGGCAGGTCACGATTAGAGAATTGGTTAAAAACTGCTTGCGTATGCGACCAGATCGAATCGTAGTGGGTGAGTGTCGAGGCGGCGAGGCTTTGGATATGTTGCAGGCTATGAACACAGGTCACGATGGTTCATTGACCACAGGCCATGCTAATACGCCAAGAGATATGTTGCGCCGACTAGAAGTTATGGTGCTTATGGCCGGTATGGATCTTCCGGTCATGGCCATTCGTGAGCAGGTAGCATCTGCAGTTGACATTATTATTCAGCAAAACCGTTTTAGCGATGGCTCTCGCCGGATTACCAGCATCACTGAAGTCACAGGTATGTCAGGAGATGTTGTACAACTGTCTGAGATATTCCGCTACCAGCGAACGGGATTCGACAGTGATGGCAAGATCATTGGGGAATTTCAGGCGACTGGTTTGGTGCCTACATTTTATGAAAGCTTGAGAGAGCAAGGAGTCGATATTGATATGGGGATTTTCCAATGATACAAAATTTGGTGATCATTGCCGCACTTGGATTGACGGTGACATTTGTGTTTATTGGGGTTGCGGCGCTGACTGCCGCTTCGGCTAATAGTCTTCAAGCTTTCAGCAAAATCTATAAAGATAGATTTACCGAGACTGCAGATGTTGCAGCGGCAGATATGTTTTTGACCATGAGTCCAACCGTCTTGTTTGCCGTCAATATGCTGGCGCTGATACTGGGACCTTTGTTGGTGCATTCGGTTTTTGATATTTGGGTTCTAACAGCTAGTGTGATTGCCATTCTTTTGGTGATGCCTGGGTTTTTTTGGTCACGAATGCGAAAAAAGCGTCTGGATAAACTAGAAGCCCAATTACCAGATGCCTTTTTAATGATTTCTAGTGGCTTGCAGTCTGGTGCCAGTTTTACGACGGCTTTGGAGGATATGGTACGTCAGGCACCAGCGCCTCTTGGGCAGGAGTTTGGCCTGTTAGTCAAGCGCATGCGGCTAGGTGTGCCAATGGAAGACGGCTTTATTGAACTTGAGCAACGTATTCCTTTGGCGAGTTTTGTGATGGCCAGTTCTGCTATTCGCATTAGTCGTGAAGTGGGTGGAAATCTTGTAGAGACCATCAGTAATATGGCGCGCACTCTGCGCCGAAAACACCAGATGGAGGGAAAAATTGATAGTTTGACTGCTCAGGGTCGCGCTCAGGGCCGCTTTATGAGTGCGCTTCCTCTATTAGTGGGTATTGCCCTTAGCTTTCTTGAACCTGAAGCCATGCAACAACTTTATACCACGCGCAACGGCCTACTTATTCTGGCAGGTATGGTGGTGATGCAGATTATGGGTTTTGTCTTTATCCGTAAATTAACGTCTATAGACAGTTGATTACACTAACAGCAACAGAGATTTGATATGGAAGATATAATTACCGGCTCAGTCGGATTATCGACAGGGGTCGCAGTAACTGCTCTTGTCCTTGCTGTGTCTAGGGTTGCCTATATGCTTGATAGCGCCAACAGGCAGGGTATGGACTCCCCTCCTGGTTTTATGAAGTTGGTATGGCCATTAATTAACTTGGTTGATTTTCTTGTGGCATCTAATCTGCCAAGTAAAATCATAGAAAATATTGATGCCAAGTTACAGAAAAATGGTGTTAGTTTTGCTGTCACCTCTGGAGAATTCATTTCCTCAACTATTGTGTTTTTAATCTTGTTTCCGGCTTTGGGCTGGCTCGCGATGTCTAGTTCGGGTAGTACTGATCCCTCAGTGCTGATTTTACTAGCCTTGATCGGGGCTGTTCTTCCAGAGTTATGGATGCGTGATACAAGAACTAAGCGTAATTTTGAGTTGGTGCGGAATCTGCCTGTTTATCTAGAGTATCTAAGTATGTGTGTTGATGCCGGTCTTAATTTTGCCGGTGCTCTAAAACAGTCCGTGGAGAAGGGTCCAAAAGGCGCAATGCGCAATGAGTTTCGTATTGTGTTGAGAGATATTAATTCGGGCGAGACCCGGGCAGATGCCTTGACTCGGTTAGAGAAGCGGGTGGAACTTAATGATATCTCCATTTTTGTACGTGCTGTCATTCAAGCGGAACGAATGGGGTCCAGTATGAAAGAGACCTTGGTGATTCAGGCTGAACAGCGTTTGACAGAGCGGTTTCAGCGGGCAGAAAAAATGGCAATGGAAGCACCGGTTAAACTAGTAGTGCCTCTGGTTATTTTTATTTTTCCCCTGACTTTCATTATTTTGCTGTTCCCCATCGTGGTTAAATTTCTGGAACAGGGTACCTTTTAAAGGCTTCGCTATGAAGATGTCGACTATTCATATTTTTCGTGGTCCCGAGCAAACATCGATCTGCACGGTGGATGAGGTTAAACGAACCGAAACTATGTTTGAGAGAATGCGTGGTCTTCTGGGGTCAGCAGTATTAACGCCGAACACAGGACTTTGGATTAGTAGCTGTAATTCGATCCATAGCTTTTTTATGGGCTTTAGTATCGATGTTCTGTATCTAGATAAAAATAATACTATATTACGCGTCATTGAAGATATGCCGCCTTGGAGCATCAATGCATGCTGGCCAGCTCGGTCAGTGATTGAGTTGAGACAGGGGCAAGTGGCTGTGCTCGGCATTCAACCGGGAGATTCCATCCAGTGTATATTATAGCTAAAACATTCAGTAGTTCTGCCTTACTGGCTTTGCTGATCAATTTATCTGGTTGTAGCACTATAAAGAGTGAGACGTTTAAGATATTAGATCTTAGTAGCCTTGCAGATCAGGCTTATAGAGAAAAGCGATGTGATGATGCCATTGCACTTTATAGCCGACTGGCAAAGCAGCTACCTAAAAATACCGAAAGTTTTCTGCGTATTGGAAATTGTCATGCACGCAACCTGCGTCAAAATGATGCAATAGCGGCGTACAGAAACGCGGTAGCCAGAGATCCCTATTATAGTAAGGCGTGGTACAACCTAGGACTAATTCAGGCTCAGATGTTAGGGCAGACTATGGCAGAGATGGGTAGTTATCTTGACCCTGCCGATAGTTCGATGGACGGAATGCGAACACTATCTCAAGAGGTGTTAGATGCATTTTCCATTACCGTTAAGTCTGAGTTGCAGCAAACTATCAATCAGCCCCAAGACTCCTCCGGTGAGATGGGTATAAATCTTGATGAAGAAACGGCTGTTACTGATGAATAATAGGTCTGATAGCCGTCAGCGCGGTAATGCAATGACAGAATTTGTTATTGTTATTCCGGTACTCATTTTGCTAATTTTTGGCACTATCCAAATCGGCTTGATATATTCCGCCAAGGTGACATTAAATTATGCGACATTTCAGTCCGCTCGGCTGGGTGCTACAAATAATGCAACATACAGTGCTTTGCGGCGCGGCCTTATCCGGGGTCTTGCTCCTCTATACACCACATCTTCCGATCTTGACGGTATTAAGACTGATATTGCTCTTGGTATTAATAGTAACGCCCAACGTCGTGACGCCAAAAGTGAAGTTGATAGTTACACGAAAATTATTAGGTTGAGTCCTACGACAGATGCTTTTGCCAGCTACTCTGATAATACTAATGTAGATGGGACGGTTCAAATACCCAATGACAATCTGATGTTTCGCCCTAGCAATGACAGCTTCGATGGGGCTAATCTTCAGGATGCAAACTTACTGAAAATTCGTGTGCAATATTGCTACAAACTCATGGTGCCGATTGTAAATCGGATTATTGCTAGTTTGAGTCAGTTAAATGATAACGCTAATGTCGGTGACTCTAGATTCGCCGATCGAAATCGTGGAGTAGCGAATGACGCGGCATCAAGATATGACCATCTAGCGTCCTATGACGATCTATGCGGTGGTCGAGATGGTGCAAGCGATCGGTCGTCTGGATCGACAGGGTTTATGATGTTTTCAGAAGCGATAGTGCGTATGCAATCACCCGCATATGAAGATGATGATGGCGAAGAATTTGGACAGTTAATGTGCGATGGAACCCATATGTCATGTCCTTGAATGAAAAAATAAACCGTAAATTATCGTTGGAGAACAGTATGGAGAATTGATGTGCAATGGAGCACATATGTCATGCCCTTGAATAAGAAAATAAACCTTACAATTATAGATGGAGAACAGTATGAATCAGGCGAATATTAAAAGTAATCTCACGAATATAAATCAGTGGACTCGTATTATTTATATGATTCTATTTACTGTTTTTTTTAATGTTGCAAGTTTTGTTATTGGGGTAATCGTTTTGCTTCAGGCACTATTTGCTTTAGTAACCGGTGGTCAAAATAACAATATACAAAAGCTGGGGACAGGCTTAGCCCAGTATATATCTGAGATTCTTAGTTATCTTACTTATACGACTGAAGAGAAGCCTTTTCCTTTTAAATCTTGGCCTGAGGTGAATCTGCCTGCGCCTACGGAATCTCAGGTTGAGGAAGTTGAAATTGATACCGATGAGGCTAGTAGTGCCAAGTAATTCTGATTAGATGACCCTCCGTCAAGTCCAGAGTTGGTCTTAATGATCAACTCTGGGCTTTTAATGGGTATAGGGCAGTCTTTTCTACGGATTCCACCGCTATGACTTCTGGGGATTCTACAACCTCGCCAGTCGGACTGTTGGTGCTGCGCTGCTCCGGCGATGGGATTTTTTGGCTGCCCAGCAGTCGTTCAATCTCAACCTTTTGGATGGAAATCTGCTCTTCCAGTAGGTTAATTTTTTTTCTAGTCTTAAAATATTTGGGTAAACGAACGATGTTCATAACTAACCAGGTTAGGAATATACAGCCTACCCAATAGCCGACATTGGTTATTTCCGGGCTGGTATAGTCAATATTGATAGGTTTTTCGAGTAACAGCTTGAGACTGCTGGCCTGCAGAAAATAGCTCAGATTAAGATAGCCAATGTATCCGATGGGTGTGCCAACAAGAATAAAAAATAGCAGCCACAATGAAACTTTTAGTTTGGTCATAATTATCCTGTTAAATTGACTGATTAACGAACGATAAACTTTTTTATTCTATTTTAAAAGAGGGTTTATAAAAGCTGTTCGGACGCATTTATTTTAGCATAGGTGCATGCCGGCGTGGCAGTAAGATTTATTTGTTATTCAGTACTGTTGTTGGTAAATTCTACCAAGACTTGTGATAAATCTTTTACTTTAGTTCACTGAGAAAAATAACCACTACCGATATTTTTGTGAGGTTGGCTATTTTTACACGGCACCTTGGTTTGCCATTTTTTTGTCAAAGCCTTTGATGCAGTGGGTATGCGAGGTATTAAAATAGCATTAGACATTTTACCCATATTATTGGCTTATTTATTCTTGCCTATATTAGGCTAATATAACGCTCTTTTAGAGTAGATCTGTACATAGGCTAGCCATGACCAATATTGAGCGATATTAGCACTCAAAAGTAATATGCAAATTTAGATTAATCAAGATAATTAGCTAGGCTTAGCCTAGGAGAAAGTGTGCTTGCAAGCAACAATCCGATGGCTATGTACGGTTTCGTCACTGAGCTCGAGCTGAGTCAGAATATGTTGGATCTGCTTCAAGTACGCCTGTCCAATTTCGGTTACCTTAACCACTCGGGTGCTGCGCTTTAATAGGGTTGTCCCCAAGCTTTTTTCCAGGTCGGCGATGCGCCTAGATGGGGAGGAGGGTGGTACAGAGAACACTTCAGTTGCTCGAGTGAAACTTCCAGTTTCGACCACTTTACTGAAATATTTAAGCGCTTTGAGCTGATTGAGCTGATTGAGCTGATCCATGATGCGGTATCCCTGGCGCCGACGACTTATTGAGTACGAGTAAAATCAGCTCAGAGATTTCGCCATCACAAAATGTTCGAGGTTAAATAAATGATTTTCGGGAAGGCTTCTTCCGATAGGGGCAAGGTAGTGAGCGTTGAGATCCTTCAAAGTCACACTTTCTCTTATGGCGTAACCATTTTGCGAAAGTACGTTGTCTATTTCCTCAGAACTGTAAAATGATACCCAAGGCTCGCCGGATTTCGTGGATAATTTTTTTATTAATTTAACTCGTTTTGCAGCTTTTGGATAACCCTTACCAAAGCAAACCTCAGGATTTTTATTGAGAAGTTCGTCAACATAAGACATGAAAAAAACTGACCTAGCTTTTTGAGTAAGTGTAGCTATTTCTTCAATCTACTGCTGTTGAACGTCATAAGTTCACGGAAGTTTGAATAGACCCTCAACAGTACAGTCGAAGGTTTTAGCAACTTTCAACGCAAGGACTGTAGATGGAACATAAATGCCATTTTCGATTGCATTGATACTTTTGCTTGAAACCTCCGCACTCTCTGACAGCTCTTGTTGAGTTAAACCTGCAG
>TARA_B110000208_G_scaffold92249_1_pt1 | contig 17188 bp, 19 predicted proteins | sample TARA_B110000208 | Tara Oceans TARA_B110000208 (sample SAMEA4397426) | marine metagenome | biome: Polar Biome; feature: [SRF] surface water layer (ENVO:00010504); material: water (ENVO:00002006), including particulate matter (ENVO:01000060) such as... | depth 5 m
GGTTAAAGGCAAATTATGACTTTTCTGGTTTTGATTATGAAACGGAATTCTTCAGTTTTGGTGAAAAATATTTTTCAGATATAAGTATTGAAGTTCGTAAAAAATGGTCAAAACAATGGAATTCCATTTTTTATTATGTAAACCAGTCTTATAACAAAAGATATATTGAAGAAACCTTTGGGAAAATAAATGCAAATATTGCTGTTGGTGAAGCCACTTATAAAATGGGTAAAGGGAAATCACTTCGTTTTGAAGCTCAGTTTTTAGCTACTAATGATGATAAAAAGAATTGGGTTGGTGGTACTATAGAATTTAATGCTACTTCAAAATTAGCCGTTTATATAAACGATATTTACAATTATGGAAATGACCTAGTCGACGAACAAATTCATTACTACAATGCCGGTGGAAGCTATACGGTAGGTGCACATCGATTTGCATTAAATTATGGAAGACAACGTGGTGGTCTAATTTGTATTGGTGGCGTTTGTAGGAATGTTCCAGAGAGTACCGGGATTTCTGCAAATATTACGATGTCTTTTTAATGTAATTACTGTACTTGAAGCCCTAATTGTTGTCCTTTTTGAAGCATAAAATCATATGATTCTTGGTGTTTATTTGGTATTTTACCATCAAGAATCGCTTCTTTTATGGCTTCTTTTATCTGACCAATTTCTTTGCATGGCGTTAAGTTAAAAGCTTTCATAATTTCTTCTCCTGAGACTGGTGGCTGAAAATTACGAACACGATCTCGTTCTTCGACTTCTTTAATCTTGTCACGAACCAATTCAAAGTTTTGGTGATACCTTTTAAATTTCTTAGGGTTTTTAGTGGTAATATCCGCTTCGCAAAGCGTCATTAAAGAGTTAATATCATCACCTGCATCAAAAACTAACCGTCTTACAGCTGCATCTGTAACATCGCTAGCTAACACAATAGGTCGAGAACTCAACAACACCATTTTCTGAACAAATTTCATCTTGTTATTCATTGGCATTTTTAACCGTTTAAACAGTTTAAACACCATCTTAGCACCTACAAATTCATGAGAGTGAAATGTCCACCCTACTTTTTTACTAAATTTTTTGGTTGGAGCTTTTCCGATATCATGCAAAAGTGCCGCCCATCGCAACCAAACATCTTCAGTATTTTTAGAAATATTATCAACAACTTCCAAAGTATGGTAAAAATTATCTTTGTGTTTTTGCCCTTCTACCTCTTCTACTCCTTTTAAGTCAATTAATTCTGGTAAAATTTGAGATAATAATCCTGTTTCTTCTAAAAGTAAAAAACCAATGGAAGGCTTTACAGATAACATTATTTTATTGAGTTCATCGATAATACGTTCACGGGTGATGATCTGTAATCTGTTAGAGTTTTTTGCAATAGCACTCAAAGAATTCGATTCAATCGTAAAGTTTAGTTGAGATGCAAATCGAATCGCTCTCATCATTCGTAGAGGATCATCAGAATATGTAATATCTGGGTTTAAAGGTGTTTTGATGTTCTTATTTACTAAATCATCTACCCCATTAAAAGGGTCCAATAAATCTCCAAAAGTCAGTTCATTCAAACTCAGTGCCAACGCATTAATTGTAAAATCACGTCTATTTTGGTCATCTGCCAAGCTTCCTTCAGAAACTTCAGGGTTTCTACTTTCTTCTGAATAGGATTCTTTTCTAGCACCAACAAATTCAATTTCAACATCTTTATAGCGCAACATTGCAGTTCCGTAGGTTTTAAAAACTTGAACTTTTGGTTTATTTGGCAATAAACTTGCTACTTTTTCAGCCAATTCAATACCGCTTCCTACAGCTACAATATCGATGTCTTTGGCAGTACCTCTTTTTAGGAAAAAATCACGTACAAAACCACCAATCACATAACTCTCTATGGCTAATAATTTTGATGCTTTTGAAATTACGTTGAAAATTTCTAATGAAATTGCCTCTTTGAAATTTGTATTTATATTTGTCACGGATTGACGCCTCTTTTATGTTGATTGTTATGCTCTTAAAATCTGAACTTCGCGACCAACAACTTTTAAAATTGTAGAGGGCTTTGCATCTGTTCGATTTTGATGCAAATTTACTATATAATCAACACCTTCCAAAATTGGTTGGCTAATTTCTTGAAATGATTTTGGTGTTGCTGCTCCACTTACATTTGCAGAGGTTGATATGATTGGTTTTTGAAACCTTTTAATCAATTTTCTACAAAATGCATCTTGTACAACTCGTATGGCAATAGTTCCATCGGAGGCAATTGCATTTTTTGCAAATCCTTTTGGGTTTTCATAAATTATTGTAGTTGGTTTCTTTGCTTTTTTAAGCAGTTCTATTACACTTTGTGGAACAGTAACATGTTTTTTCAACATGGAAATAGAACTCACCAAAACAATTAAACTCTTGCTTTCCGATCTTTTTTTAAGCTCATACACTTTAGAAACTGCCTCAAAACTGAAGGGATCACACCCAATACCCCAAACTGTATCTGTTGGATACAGAATGGTCTTACCTTCTATTAGCTTTTGGAATGCTACCTTTATCAAATTGCTCATTGTTCTTTAATTGTACTTACTTTCAAACCATTTTTTAATAAAACCAATTTTATGAGGTGGACATTGGTCTAAACTTTGCAAGCACAAAAATAATTTATTTTCGTTTTTATCCGCGCTTCTTATCTTAAATTTTAACCATAAGAAAGGCTTCTTATAATTCTGAATGTAAGATAATTTATAATCATTTGACAAAACAGCTGTGTTGTTTTTAATTTCGATATGATTTGATAATGATTCCGGTAAAAACTGACTAGCATGTCTAAATTTGTGTGAAATATTATTGAGATGATCCACTTTTTCTTTATTCAAAAAAGTTTCAATGGTAGATTTTCTAATAGGAAGAGGAACGTGATGCGATTTAAAGTAGTGATGAAAACCTGTTTTTTTCGCGATCAGTTGTTGAGCTTTGTAATGTCCTGCTCTCTCTAGTTTTGTTTTATTAAATAATTGTAAAAAAAATCTTTTTACTTTCTTCAAAAAGACATTCTCATCCAAAGGCTTCCAAACCCCACGGATAACAGGGTTATTATCTATGAAAAAATCTTTTGGAGTTACTTTTTTTATCAAAAACACATCATCGTTAAAAATTATAAAAGACGCTGACAAACCCGGTATCCTATGGATCATGGTTGCGATTGATCTCGAATTAAATGTTGGTAAATATTGGGTATAACCTTCAAAAATAATTTTGTGATCTACAATAAAAACGTTCGGGTATTCTTGTTGTGCTTTCTCTTGATCTTTTAAAAAATCTGGAACCTGGCTGTCTGTAACTATAAAAATATTTCTAACAAACTTTGCATACTTCAAAATTGATTTAACACAGAATTCGATCTCATTGACATGATCATATCGAGTTCTCAAAGATTTAAAATTTACAGAATTCGTATTCTCTAAATAGTTTTCCATTTTTGCTTTATGAAAAGGATCATTTCCATCTACCCACATAATAACAGCATCTATTGCGGGTATCTCATCTTCTTTCATTTAGGATATTTTTTGATTGAATAACCAAAGTTTAATATATCGTGTCAAAACCCCATAAGCGTGTGTTTTTGCAATTAAAAAACCTGAAAAACCATCTAAAAAACCTAAACGAACTACATAATGAACAAAAAAACGTACAGGCGGCTTTATTAAAATATGGTACAAGTTTACAGTTTTACCTTGGGCTTGCATTTGTTTTGCTCTTAAAGCTCCATAATGGTTTAGTTTAGAAATATAGTGATCATAATTTCTGTACGAATAATGATCTATTTTATGCTTAAAAAAACCTAATTCCCCTTTGGCTACAATTGTTTCATGAACATGATTCCCGTTGTATCTGCAAAATTCTTTTAAAAACAAACGAACTACTTTATCTCTTTGAAAACCTCCATATTTAACAATTTTCCCTGACAGATAAAAAGATCTTCGTACATAAAAACCAACATATTTTCCCGGGTTTTTAACGGCTTCCAACACTTCTTTTTCAACTTCAGGCGTTACTCTTTCATCTGCATCTAAAATATAAATCCAATCATGTAGCGCTTGATCTATCGCAAAGTTTTTTTGTGTGGAAAAATCATCAAACTTTCGCTTAATGATTTTTACATTGTGTTTTTGAGCTAATTCTAGTGTTTTATCACTACTAAACGAATCAATCACAATAATTTCATCGGCAAAACCAACAGATTTTATTGCTTCATCAATATGTATTTCTTCATTTAAAGTAGGAATAATGGCAGTAATCTTTTTCATTCATTTTTTTTTAAACAGCTACATCATATTCTCTCAAGGCATCGTTCAGGGATGTTTTTTTATTTGTACTTTCTTTTCTTTTTCCAATAATTAATGCGCAAGGAACATTGTAGGTTCCTGCGGCAAACTTTTTCTCATAACTTCCCGGGATTACTACAGATCTTGCAGGAACGATTCCTTTCATTTCTATCGGTGTATCTCCCGTTACATCAATAATTTTGGTACTCATTGTTAATACAACATTTGCACCTAAAACAGCTTCTTTCTCTACACGTACACCTTCTACAACGATACATCGAGATCCGATAAAAGCACCATCTTCTATGATGACTGGAGCCGCCTGTAAAGGTTCTAAAACACCACCAATACCAACACCGCCAGATAAATGCACGTTTTTACCAATTTGAGCACAAGACCCAACGGTTGCCCAGGTATCCACCATCGTGCCTTCGTCTACATATGCTCCTATATTAACGTAACTTGGCATTAATATTGTGCCCGAAGCAATAAAAGATCCATGACGTGCCACAGCATTCGGTACTACTCGAATTCCTCTTTCTGCAAAATTTCTTTTTAAGGGTATTTTATCATGATATTCAAAAATTCCAGCTTCTAAAGTTTCCATTTTCTGAATTGGAAAATACAAAACGACTGCTTTTTTCACCCACTCATTCACTTGCCAACCAGTAGTTGTTGGTTCTGCAACTCTAAGGGAACCCGTATCTAATAAATCAACCACTTTTCGGATCGTTTGAATTGTTTTTTCTTCTTTCAACAAATCGCGATTGTCCCAAGCTTTTTCTATAATTTCTCTAATATCTTCCATCTAAATTATTTCGTTTGTACAAATATAAAACTAAGGTTAAAAACCGAGACAAATATACATTTTTTAAACATATTATCGATCGTTGTTTAATTTCGTATTTTTGCAGAAAATATATTAATTTGGGAAGAATTTTAGCCATTGATTTTGGAAAAAAAAGAACAGGAATTGCGGTTACAGATCAAATGCAAATCATTGCATCTGGACTAACAACAGTAGATACCAAGGATTTACTATCCTATTTAAAAGAATATATATCTAAAGAAAAAGTTGATTTATTTTTGGTAGGAAAACCAAAGCAAATGAATAATTCTGACAGTGAGAGTGAAGAGTTTATCATTCCGTTTTTAAAAAAGCTAGAAAAGCAAATTCCTCAGATTTCGATACAAAGAGTTGATGAGCGTTTTACCTCTAAAATGGCTTTTCAAACAATGATTGATAGTGGCTTAAAAAAAAATCAACGTAAAAATAAAGCGTTGGTCGATGAAATTAGCGCCACAATAATTTTACAATCCTATTTATACAATCAGTAAAAAAAAGATTAAAATACGTTTAAACATATAAATTCATAATCAAAATTGGCGATTCGTAATTGTAAATCGTACTTTCGTAGCCATAAAAAAAAATAAATGATATTACCAATTGTTGCATACGGAGATCCTGTTTTACGGAAGGTAGGAATTTCAATTGACGCGAATTATCCTGAGTTAGAAAAATTAATATCTAACATGAAAGAAACAATGTACAATGCTTCTGGTGTTGGTTTAGCTGCTCCACAAATAGGAAAAGCAATTCGTATTTTTTTAATTGATGCTTCTCCTTTTGCCGACGATGAGGATTTATCTGAAAAAGACCGTACTACTTTAAAGAATTTTAATCGCGTTTTTATAAACCCACAAATTATAAAGGAAGAAGGTGAAGAATGGATTTTTAATGAAGGCTGTTTGAGCATACCTGACGTTCGGGAAGATGTTTTGCGTAAAGAAAAAATTACCATTGAATACCAAGATGAAAACTTTAAAAAACACACTGAAATTTTAGAAGGTTTAGCTGCAAGGGTGTTTCAGCATGAATATGATCATATTGAAGGGATTTTGTTCACTGATAAACTTTCAACATTAAAGAAAAGAATAATTAAAAAGAAATTAGAAAATATTTCAAAAGGGAAAATAAAAGCAGATTACAGAATGCGTTTTCCAAATATAAAAAAAGGCAAATAATCTTTTAATTAAGATCAAAAAAGACAAAATGGAATTTAATAAAATTATTGCAGTTACTGGAAAACCAGGATTATTCGAAGTCGTTACTCAAACAAAAACAGGCGTTATTGTAGCATCTTTACAAGATAAAAAAAGATTCCCGATTACTTCAACACAAAACATTAGCATGTTAGAAAACATTGCGATCTACACCTATGAGGAAGAGGTATTGTTGCTCAATGTTTTTAAAAAAATATTTAAAAAAGAAGCTGGTAAAGAAAGTATTTCTCACAAAGAAAGTGGTAAAAAACTAGAGGCTTATTTTTCTGAAATATTACCAGAATATGATGAGGAAAGAGTGTATACTTCAAATATAAAGAAGATAATACAGTGGTATAATATTTTAGTGGATGCAGGTTTAGACTTCTCTAAAATTGAAGCAACTTCATCTGAAACCAAAGAAGAAAATACTGAAAAAGCATAATTTCTGTTTTTCGCAATATAAAGAATAACAAGATTCAGATGCATTCATTTTATTGCACTGCCACACTTGTAGGTTCTTCCGTTAGAACATTCTTTTACTGAAACATTGAAACTCAATATAAATGAATTCTAGAAAAGAACAGTTAGCCGCTTTTAATCGATTGTTAGATATTATGGATGAACTTCGAGAGAAGTGCCCATGGGATAAAAAACAAACTTTAGAGAGTCTTCGCCATCTTACAATTGAAGAAACATATGAACTTGCTGACGCTATTCTTGACAATGATTTAGAGGAAATTAAAAAAGAATTAGGAGACGTATTGTTGCACATTGTTTTTTATGCAAAAATAGGAAGTGAAAAAAAAGCATTTGACATTGGGGACGTAGCCAACTCAATTTCAGATAAGTTAATAGACAGACATCCACACATTTATGGTGATGTAGAAGTTGAAAACGAGGAAGATGTAAAACGCAACTGGGAACTACTAAAGCTAAAAGAAGGCAAAAAATCTGTTTTGGAAGGTGTGCCTAAAAACTTACCCGCAGTTGTAAAAGCATCTCGAATACAAGAAAAGGTAGCTGGCGTTGGTTTTGATTGGGAAGAGCCAGCTCAGGTTTGGGAAAAAGTACAAGAAGAATTGGAAGAATTAAATGAAGAAATTAAAAGAGGAAACAAAGAAAATACTGAAAAAGAATTTGGTGATGTTTTATTTTCAATGATTAATTATGCTCGTTTTATCGATGTGAACCCAGAAAATGCATTGGAAAAAACAAATAAAAAATTCATCAATCGTTTTCAGTTTTTAGAAAAAGCGGTTAAAAAAGAAGGAAGGAGTCTTTCTGATATGACCTTGACTGAGATGGATGTGTATTGGGAGAAATCTAAAGAGTTCTTCAAATAAAAAAATTGAAAAAATTCTTAAAACCTACAATTGCTCCTATCAATAATTATTTATTTTTTTAAATGAGGAATTTAACAATTATAGGAGGAGGTCCTGCCGCATTAATGCTTGCTGCACAAATTGATACGAAGAAATATCGAGTAACACTTTGTGAAAAGAAAAAAACGGTAGGTAGGAAATTTTTAGTGGCAGGGGAAGGCGGACTGAATTTAACATACAATTGCTCGATAGAAGAATTGATACGTCAATATTCACCAAGTGATTTTATGTCCCCAATCCTTCGAAAGTTTACCAACGAAGATTTGATAAATTGGTTGCAGCTTCATGAAGTTTCAACATTTACTGGGTCGAGCAATCGAGTATTTCCTGATATGGAAATGAAACCGATTGAGGTCCTAAAAAAAATTACTGATTTGATCGCTGCGAAAGGAATAAAACTCATCCGAGATACAACCTGGTTGGGATGGGATGATGAAGGATATTTGAATTTTGAAAAAAACATCGATAAAGATGCTGATATTGTCGTTTATGCAATGGGTGGATCCAGTTGGAAAGTAACAGGTTCTGACGGTCAATGGAGTCAACCTTTTAAAAAAAGAGGCATTCAGACCCATCCGTTTAGAGCAGCCAATTGTGCGTTTGAAGTAGACTGGAACTCCAATTTCATAACGACACACGAAGGAAAACCTTTAAAAAACATTGCTCTTACTTTTAATGATTTTGTTGCTAAAGGAGAGTTGGTTATTTCTAAATTTGGACTTGAAGGAAATGCTATTTACGCTTTAAGTCAAAAAATTCAAGACAAACTACTTACTGAAAAAAGTACAATTATTTATTTGGATTTAAAACCGACAATGACTGTTTTACAAATAAAGGATAAATACAAAAAATCTTCACGAACTAAAGTGACTGAGATTTTAAAAAAGGACATCAACCTCGACCGAACTTCCATTAGTATCTTAAAACAATTTACTGATAAAGAGACATTTTCAGACTCTGAAAAGCTTATAGAAATAATTAAATCCGTTCCAGTAACAATTAAATCTTCAGAGAAACTTGATAGAGCAATTTCCTCTTTAGGGGGAGTTTCTCTCTCAGAGATTGATTTTAATTTTCAACTAAAAAAACTTCCTAACTCCTATGTTATTGGTGAAATGCTAGACTGGTATGCTCCTACTGGAGGCTATTTACTACAAGGCTGTTTTAGTATGGGTTTCGTTTTAGCAAATCACCTAAATGAATTAAATACTGAGTAAGTAGTAATAAAAAAAACCTCTTTTGCCTGAAAGAACCAGAATCAAAAGAGGTTGTTTTTTTAAGAGACTAATTTCTTAGCGTTTTTTACTTTTTGCTTTGTTAATGCAATGTCAATTACTTCTTTCATCTCGGAAACATAATGAAAAGTAAGCCCTTTTAAATAGCTTTCTTTTATTTCCAAAATGTCTTTTCGATTGTCTTCACACAAAACTATCTCTCTAATATTGGCTCTTTTTGCAGCTAATATTTTTTCTTTAATACCACCCACTGGCAAAACCTTTCCTCTTAAAGTAATTTCTCCAGTCATGGCTAATTTACTTTTCACTTTACGTTGTGTAAACGAAGATAACAAAGAGGTTAACATGGTAATCCCAGCACTTGGTCCGTCTTTTGGTGTAGCGCCTTCTGGTACATGAATATGTACATTGTATTTTTCTAAAACCTCTGGTTCTACTCCAAAATCAACAGCATTTGCTTTGATATACTCCATTGCAATGGTGGCCGACTCTTTCATTACCTTTCCTAAATTACCCGTAATAGAAAGCGTTCCTTTTCCTTTTGATAGTATTGATTCAATGAATAAAATATCACCTCCAACAGCAGTCCAAGCCAATCCTGTAACAACTCCGGCAACTCCATTGTTTTCATATTTATCTCTTTCTAGTCTTGGTGGACCTAAAATATCTTCAATCTTATCTGTAGAAACTATAATTTCATAGGCTTCTTCAAGAGCAATTGATTTTGCTGCAAATCGAACCACTTTGGCAATTTGTTTTTCCAAACCTCTCACACCAGATTCTCGGGTATACCCCACTACTACTTTTTCTATTTGTGCTTTACCTAACTTTAAGTGTTCTGAACTTAAACCATGTTCTTTTAATTGTTTTGGCAACAAGTATTTCTTCGCAATTTCAATTTTCTCTTCAATGGTATATCCAGAAACGTTAATCAATTCCATTCGATCTCTTAGTGCCCAAGGAACTTCTCCGATATTGTTTGCCGTCGCAATAAAAAGCACTTTCGAAAGGTCGTAACCAACTTCTAAATAATTGTCATAAAAGGCTGTATTTTGCTCAGGATCTAAAACTTCTAACATGGCAGAAGAAGGATCTCCTTGATGCCCTTTTGCTAGTTTATCAATTTCATCTAAAACAAAAACAGGGTTTGATGTTCCTGCTTTTTTTAAGTTTTGAATCAACCTACCTGGCATTGCTCCAATGTATGTTTTTCTATGTCCACGGATTTCGGATTCATCTCGTAAACCACCCAAAGACATTCTCACATACTTACGCCCTAAAGCTTCAGCCACAGATTTTCCTAAAGACGTTTTACCAACCCCTGGAGGGCCATATAAACAGATAATTGGCGATTTCATATCGTTTCTCAACTTTAAAACAGCCAAGTGTTCGATAATTCGTTCTTTTACTTTTTCCAATCCAAAGTGATCTCGATCTAATATTTTTACAGCACGTTTTAAATCAAATTTATCTTCCGAGAACTCTCCCCAAGGCAATTCTAAAAGTAATTCTAAATAATTACGTTGCACGCCATAATCTGCCATTTGCGGATTCATTCTTCGCAAACGAGCCAATTCTTTATCAAAGGTTTCTTTAACTTCTTTATTCCACTTTTTAGTTTTTCCCTTTATGCGCATCTCTTCTAACTCTTCGTCATTAGAAACGCCACCCAATTCTTCTTGAATTGTTTTTAATTGCTGATTTAGATAATATTCTCTTTGTTGCTGATCTAAATCTTCTCTTGTTTTAGATTGAATATCATTTCGCAATTGTAATTTTTGAAGCTCTTTGTTTAAATTCTTTAAAGCCAATAAAGCACGCTCTTTTAGATTGTCTTTCTCTAAAATAACTTGTTTTTGAAGCACACTTAAATCCATATTTGATGAGATAAAATTCACCAAAAAAGAATCTGATTTTATATTTTTAATTGCAAATGAAGCTTCAGAAGGTAACATTGGGTTTTCTTTAATAACCTCTAGAGCTTGTTCTTTGATATCTTGAATAATTGCTCTAAATTCTTTTTTATCTTCAATTACCTTATCATCTGAAGCCTCAGAAACTGTTGCTTTTAAGTAAGGCTCGTCTTGAATAATTGAATCAATTTTAAATCTTTTTTTTCCTTGTATAATTACGGTTGTATTCCCATCAGGCATTTTTAAAACACGTAATATTTGTGCTACAACTCCTGTTGTATGAATATCTTTGAGCGCTGGTTCTTCTACATCTTCGTCTCTTTGCGCAACAACACCAATGACTTTATCTCCTTTATTAGCATCTTTAATTAACTGAATCGACTTGTCCCTACCAGCGGTAATTGGAATTACAACACCTGGAAATAAAACAGTATTCCTTAAAGGTAAAATAGATAATGTTTCTGGAACGCTTTCATTATTAATGATCTCCTCATCTTCTGGAGTCATTAATGGAATTAACTCTGAATCTTCATTTAAAACACTGTGCAAAGACAAACTGTCTAAAGTTGTTATTTTTGGCTTACTCATAGGCTATATATATGTCAAACTGACATTGATTTTTTAATATTGAATATTCAATATATATTTTTTATTCGTAATGTATTGATAACTAGTAGTCTAATGATTACTCGTAAATTATCTTTATGAAGTAATTCAATTCTTATGCCAACATGAATTGTTCTAAAATTACTTTTCAAGAAGATTCAGGTGTTTTCCTCTAAACTTCAACTTTTAATCCATCAAAAGCTAAAAAAACATTTTCAGGTAAAATCTTTTGAACCTCATCGTGCAAACCTAATTTGTGGCTTATGTGTGTGAAATATGTTTTTTTAGGTTTAATTTCTTCTACAAATGACAAAGCTTCTTCTAAATTAAAGTGTGTAGGGTGCGTTTCTATTCTCAATGCATTTACAATTAAGATATCTAAATTTTTAAGTTTTTCTTTTTCGGATGAACCAATCGTTTTTACATCGGTTAGATAAGCGATATTGTTAAATCGGTAACAAGTAATCGGCAAAGAGCCGTGTAAAGCTTTTATTGGAGTTACGGCTACCTTATTGAGAATAAATTTGGCCTGATCTACCAAATTGACTTGAATTCGAGGTGCTCCAGGGTATCTGTTTTCAGTTTTAAACACATACTCGAATCGTTGTTCTAAACTTTTTAAAGTTTGCGCATCTAAGTAAACAGGAACGGCTCCCATTTGAAAACAATAGGGTCTTAAATCATCTATACCGGCGGTATGATCTGAATGTTCATGGGTAAATAAAACACCACTAATTGAACGTACATTTTCTCGTAACATTTGCTGTCTAAAATCCGGTCCACAGTCAATTACATAGGTAAACTCATCCCATGAAATTAAGATCGAAGCGCGTAAACGTTTGTCTTTCTCATTTTGAGATAAACTGACAGGATGATCGTTTGCCAACATCGGTACTCCCGTAGAAGTTCCTGTGCCTAAAAAAGTGATTTTAAAATCTTTTGCAGCTTGTTTCATTACCTAACAAAAATAGCATAAAAATTGACTGATAGCATTCTATTTTAGTACATTTGTTAGACTTTATAAAAATAAAACATGGCAATTTCTTTAAAAGGAGATCAAAAAATAAGTACAATCCCTGCTACAAAAAGCAAAGCTTTACGAATCAACTTAAACACAGACATATACGGTACCTTCGCAGAGATTGGTGCTGGGCAAGAGACGGTTCGAAATTTTTTTAGAGCTGGAGCATCTTCAGGAACAATTGCGAAAGCAATGAGTGCCTATGATAAAGATTTTTCTGATGCCATTTATGGAATTGAGGAAGACAAACGCTATGTAACAGAACCTCGCTTGAAAAGAATGTTGCGCCATGAAATTGATTTAATTGAAGATCGTTTGAGTAGAATCAAACATCCCGATAAATTATTTTTCTCGTATGCAAATACGGTTGCTACCATCGATTTCGCAAAAAAATTTAAAGGCCATGGTTGGGTAGGAATTCGTTTTCAACTAGACCCTTTAGAGGATTATAATGAAATTATTTTACACCTTCGTTTTAAAGAAACGGATGCCCGTTTGCAACAAGAAACTTTAGGTATTTTAGGCGTGAATTTAATTCATGGAGCTTTTTACTTAAATGACAACCCAAAAGAATTGGTAAAATCATTCTATGACAATTTAGATGAGGATCAATTAGAGATTGATATGATTAATTTCTCTGGACCTCGTTTTATGTATGTCGACAATCGTTTAATGAGTTTACAACTTCTTAAAAACGGGATGACAAATGCGGTTATGTTTGGTCCTGATGGAATCAATCTTTTACCTGCGCAAGTGCTTTACAAAAAGAACATCTTGGCGCTACGTGGTAGTTTTAGACCAGTAACAAAAGTAAACATGGACATGTATGAAAAGTCTAAAAAGCTTTTCTTGGCAGAAAATAAAGTGAAAGAGGAAAATACACAAATAATTTTTGAAATTACGCTTAGTAATCTTCGTGCGGAAGGAGAAATTAATGAACGTGACTTCTTAGATAGAGCAGAATTATTGTGTTCTTTAGGTCAGAATGTAATGATTACCAATTTTCAGCAGTATTTTAAATTGGTTGAATATTTTAGTGAGTTTACAAAAGAAAGAATGGGGCTCGCAATGGGTGTCTACAACTTAATTCAAATTTTTGACGAAAAGTATTACCGCAACTTAAGTGGAGGTATCTTAGAAGCTTTTGGAAAACTTTTTTATAGAGATTTAAAAGTATACATGTATCCGTATCATGATCAAGTAACTGGAGAATACATCAATAGCAAAAACTTAAAAGTTCCACCAAGAATGAAAGAATTGTATAAATTCTTTAACAATAACGGGAAACTTGTAAATATTGATGACTTTGATACTGAGATTTTGGATATTTTTTCCAGAACAGTTTTAAAAATGATTATCAAAGGAGATGATGGATGGGAGCACATGTTGCCAAAGGGAATTCCTGAAACAATTAAAGCAAAAAAACTTTTTGGATACTCAAAATCAAAAGCAAGACGATAGCATTAAACCTTTTCTTAAACCGATCGTCTAATTTTAAAACAATATAATTGACAGACGAAGTCACTTTGATCCAGCAGTTAAAAGACACAAAAAGTAAAGAGTCTGCTTTTCGTGAATTAATTTCGCTATACAAAGAGCGATTGTATTGGCATATTCGTAAAATTGTAATTTCTCATGATGATGCTGATGATGTATTGCAAAACACGTTTATCAAAGTTTTTAAAAATATAGGTTCTTTTAAAGGAGATAGCAAATTGTATTCTTGGATGTATCGAATTGCAACCAATGAATCAATTACATTCATCAATAAAAGAGCCAAAGAAAGAAAGGTAGATATTTCAGAAATTCATTCCGAATTAGCAGCAATACTTCAAAGTGATGTTTATTTCTCCGGTGATGAGATTCAACTCATCTTACAGAAAGCAATAGCAACATTACCCACAAAACAACAATTAGTTTTCAATATGAAATATTTTGATGAATTGAAATATAGTCAGATATCTGAAATACTAACCACTTCTGTGGGAGCATTAAAAGCATCGTATTTTCATGCAGTAAAAAAAATAGAAAAGTATATTCAACAAAATAATAATTAAACCTTCTTTAACTATTGAGGTCTAAATAACTAATGAACAAAGAATTAGAAAATAGCGAGCAATTTATCCATCAAGCGATTGGAAAGAGAACAGGTTTCACTGTTCCTAAGAATTACTTTGAAGAAATTGAAAATAATTTCTCTACGTATTTGTTTGAAGAAAAAAACACAAAGAAAACAACCTTTGAAATTCCTAATAATTATTTCAACACGCTAGAAGACACTATTCTTAATAAATTAGTAGTAAATAAAAATCATGTAAAGGTCATTTCACTGAAACAACGTATTCTAAAAAGAGTTCCTTTAATTGCCGCGGCAGCTGTTATTTTATTTATTGGTTTAAATTCTTTTAATTTTGGAGAACAAGTACTACCGTCATTTGACGCTATTACGGATATTGAAATGGAGAATTGGTTGGAAAACAATTCAAGTAACATCAATTCAGAAGACATTGTAATGGTGTTCTCTGAAGATGATTTAGTGGAAATCGACTTTGCTTTTACAGAGATTGAAGATATAAATATTGAGCGGTATATATCTGCTAATGACAATTTAACAATTCTAAATGAACTTTATTAATATGAAAAAACACTTATTCAGTCTTTTTGTAGTACTCGCTTTTTGCTTCTCTACAAACGCGCAAAAAAGAAAAGGGCATAAAGAAAAAATAAAACTTTTAAAAATATCATACTTAACAGAACAATTGGATTTAACTTCTTCTGAAGCAGAAAAATTTTGGCCAGTCTACAATGAATATAATAAGAATATTCTTGATTTTTTAAGCAAAAAATCTAATGCGATAAAAAAAGAATTAAAGATTGTAAAAAAAATCGATAGCATTGATGAAAGAACAGCGTTAGTTCTTTTTAATTTGACACAGTACCTCGATCGGAAAAAATTTGAAGAGAGTCAGAATTACTTCACTAAGCTAAAAATGATACTTCCAATTAAAAAAATATTAAAACTACAGATTGCCGAAAAAGAATTTGGTAGAAAATTAATGAGAAAATACAAGCATAAAAAATATAAAGACCAACTAAAAAAAGGAAGCGAATAGCTTCCTTTTTTTTTATGGATTAATTAAATTCATACAAATGTATAATTCAGGTTTATTACTAGTGAAGGTTTTTAACCAAATTGTTAATTCATTCACCTCATAAGGCAGTAATCTCGTTAATGCCTTTTCTAATTCTTTACAAAACAAATCTGAATTAAAGCTTACTTTTTTCAGTATCGTTTTGGTATACTCTAACATTGCTCTTGCCATAAATTAAAGATCGTTTATATATTAACGTAATATTATTAAAAATATTGTCAACATATCGTTATAATTCAAAATTAAACAAAAAAAAACGACTCTCTTGTTAGAGAATCGTTAAAATATAATTAAAAATTGTATGCTTTATAAAGCGTTAATTTTAGAAACTAAAGCTTCAGCTTTTGTTTCTAATTCTAAACTGATTCCTTTATAATGAGCTTTCTTATTTTCTACATTTTTAGCATTTAATTTTGCAATTAAATCATCGAAAGTAGCAATTGCCTCATCAATAAGTGCTTCAGAAGCTTTTACATCTGCTTTAGGGTTTAGTAATTGATAAACGTAACATTCTTCAATTAAATCTCCTAAAGTGTAATTAATATCTTTTTTTAAGTTTTTTATGCTTGCCATAATCTTATTTATTTATTGGTGCAAAAATAGTTTATTTATTTAAAAGAGCGTTAAAACTTCTTTTATATTTAAAACAGTTTTATAGGAGGATGCTGCCTTCTCTTTTTCAGAAATTTCTTCATGCATCCAAGTGGTATGAAAAGGCACATGAATTGCAGCTGCACCAATCTCTAACAAGGGTAAAACATCTGATTTTAAAGAGTTTCCAATCATTAACAATTCTTTTGGATTGATCTCTAGATGCTGGATTAACTTCAAGTAGTCTTTCGGTTTTTTATCACTCATTACTTCAATGTGGTGAAAATATTTCAACAAACACGATTTTTCTAACTTTCGTTCTTGATCTAAAAGATCCCCTTTTGTAGCAACTATTAATTTATAATTGCTTTGTAGGTTCTGCAAAACATCTTCTATATCTGCTATCAGTTCTATTGGTTTTTCAAGCATTTCTTTCCCAATATTTACGATTTTTCCGATCGTAGTTGGACTGATTTGATTGTTTGAAAGTTCTAATGCGCATTCGATCATAGACAATACAAAGCCTTTAATCCCATACCCATAGAGGCTTAAGTTTTCAATTTCTTTTTTAAAAAGCTCTTGATCAATTTTATTCTCAGTTTCGTAGTTTGTGAGTAGTTTTGCAAATTCATGCTCTGCATCTCTAAAATACGTCTCATTGACCCACAAGGTGTCATCGGCATCAAAGGCAATGACTTTTATGTCTTTGTACATTTTGGTAATCTATGATTGGTTTAAATATTTCTTTGCTTTCTCTAAATCTTCAGGAGTATCTATACCAACAGCTTCAATGTCAGTTTCAATCATTTTAATTTTTTTCCCAACTTCTAAATATCGGATCGCTTCAATCTTTTCAGAAGCTTCAAGAGGTGTTAAGTCTAAATGATAAAAATCGATTAACGCTTGTTTTCTAAAAGCATAAAC
>TARA_B110000208_G_scaffold97223_1_pt1 | contig 17168 bp, 16 predicted proteins | sample TARA_B110000208 | Tara Oceans TARA_B110000208 (sample SAMEA4397426) | marine metagenome | biome: Polar Biome; feature: [SRF] surface water layer (ENVO:00010504); material: water (ENVO:00002006), including particulate matter (ENVO:01000060) such as... | depth 5 m
CCAAGTAGTAACAGCCAATTTCTTCCAAACTAAGGGCGCTGACGGTGCATTGGTTTACACAGGTGCAGATGGAGCCACCTTAGATACGGGCACTATTTTACAGGTTTCAACAACAGAGGCTGATAAACAACAAAGTGCAGACCTAGCTAGAGTTAGTAGTAGCACAATCGTGCCCCTGCGAGAGTCGTATTCTGCGGTAGTAGACCTTGGGTCTAAGGCTAAATCTCTTACCGCCAAGGTTGCCCAGTACGAAAGTATTTTAACTGCCACTGGTTCACTCAATTCTGTGGGAAATAGCCTCTTCCGTGAACTAAACACCTTTGTTGAGTTTCTTGGTGGGGAAGAGTTACGCCAAATGACTAGCGCCCAGCTAACACAAGCAGTTGAAGGTTTTAATGCTAAGAGCGAGTCAGGAGGCTTCGACAAGAACGCCTCTCTAGTCTACAAGCAATTTCAGGCCGACATGGTCAGGTTTATCTTTGCTGTGGGTCGTGCCGAGGGGCAGGCTGGAAACGGCTTTAGTAACCAAGACTATAGAGTTCTTAAAAACTCTGTGCAGGCGGGTAACTCGTTCCAGTCGTTCACCACCACACTAAAAAGTCTGGTTTCAAAGCACTGGGAGACGCATGACGTACTCGTCATGTCAGCCGCAAGAGAGCCTGAAATAATGCGCTTGCTCTCAAGAGCTAGAGCAGTCCCTAAGAATGACACAATGTCTCCAACATTCCTAACTAACGCAGAACGGTTTTCTGAGGGATCGGTAGCGAATGGTATTGCGGCGCAGTCAACAGTGGATGCATATAATTGGTCTAACACCGAAACAGGAAGAATCCTAATAGCTAAAATTGGTCAGAAGAATAATACGGATATATTCTTTGGGCAGGGGTCGTTACCTGACGAAATCCAAAAACAAATAAAATCTGAAATTGCGGACATGGAAAGTCAGGGCTGGACAGAGTGGTACGTCCAGCTAGTCCCCCGCCCAGATGGCACCTCAGAAACTGAAGTCATAGGAGTTTCTCGTTAATGGCTACTTTAACCGCAGAACAGACAAAAAACCTTACCGCTAGAGACGATGCACAGAAGCAGGACGATCCTCTGTTAGACAACGTCTTTCATGGCCAGAAGAGTGCCTTGAGCGGGCAGGGATATGCTAAAGAGCCTGATTATCGTACAGGCAATCTGGGTTTCTTGGGGCTGGGTGATACAGTCAATCGCATGGACAACCCTATCACGGAGGACGAGTTAGCTAACCCTATAATTGCACAAGTCGTGCAGTCCCCCGAGTTTCTGGCGCTAGACAACTCAGACGACAGACAGCGGATGCTGGTTAATGCTGTGCAGTCCAGCAACCTCGCTCTATTTGAATCCAAGGGAGAAGAATTCACCCCTAGGATGCCAAACATAAATGCAAATATGAGCATGGGGGCTACCTATGGAACTGAAATGCCGCCCAATGAACCTGATGAGGTTGCGGGTGTTCGGTATCAGACTACTGAAAAGCCGATGGACAACTGGCGCACCGAAAAGACTGGAGAAACGTCCCATAAAGAAACTCTTATAATCCCTCCTCCAGATAGCACCGCGACTGGTCGTTCTGTTAAAGGAGCCATTCTACAAGCTTTACGAGGCATAGTCTCTCTGCCTGAGTACTTATCGGACAGGGGAGGGTTTACCGACCGCGCAGAGAACAGCACCTTCGCGAACTTCCCTGTCTACACTGCGGCCAGTGAAGGCGAAGAGATCATCCAAGATGTAGGTGAGCTTGTCGCATCATCGTTTACGGGCGTAGGCCTAGTAAATGGCCTGATGAAAGCACCTAAAATAGCTAATACTATAGGCAATGCTGGCCCCTACTTCGCTAAAGTTTTTAATCTTACAAAAGGAACCGCCAACGGCGGAGCGGCTACTACGGCCCTAATAAACTCTACCTTACGGGGCTCTGGCGCTCTTTTGGCAGAAACATTTACTGCAAATACCCAAGGAAATGAGCCCTTTGTTGGGGACATTCTCGCCGAAAAGATTGGCGTTGAGGGCGATAGCTTTACGGGCCATCTACTCGACGGCGCAACTTTCATTGTGGGCATAAAGGCCCTTGGTCAGGTAGTTAAGGGCATTGGCTGGGCAGGGTCTAAAGTATTGCCAGCAAAAAGCCCGATAGAAGCAGTTCGACAAAGAGAACTCGCTATATCGTTCCTATACTCTGTAGATCCTGAACTGGTTAAGGGCGTAGACAAGGTTCCTTTAGCTGAATTAGCTAGACGAGCCAGCATACTGGGTGAGGTTCTCAGCACCAACGCCACGTTTAAGTCTGCTCTTACTGAGGCTGGTGAGGTAACTCTCGACTCTGTGACTGCTATGCAGATGGGTGCGGAAGAGTATTACCGCCGTGTGTACGCTTGGAGAGAGGCTCTGTCAGAAAGCCCTGAAGCGTGGGAAGCCACTGTTAAAACGGGCACAGACGAGTTTATTCTTAACTTAGGTTCTGTCAGAGAGGGCATGGCACAGGGATCTAGCGCGGTTCAAGTTGCGTCTGGTAGAGCAAACGCCCAAGTTGCTAATATCCTAGGTGATGCCGCCGAAACGGCGATTGATGGCGGAACGAGACAATCAGAAGAACTTTTCCAATCAGCCGCAGATCCGCTAGCCGACAGCATTAATACTACTCGCGGTGCGGTGGACGTAGCTCAGACTGCTTTTGAAACGTCCACTAAAAATCTAGGTGACCAACAAACAGTCGTCCAGACTATACTTAACAACAACGCAGATTTGCTAGGATCTACTGCGGATGAAGTAAGTTCTCTAGGCAATGCCCTTGGTGATGACCTACTATCCAGTTGGATGAGCTCCAAGCAAGCTTATGAAGGCCTGTTTAAAGCGATTCCAGACGATATCCCGTTAGACATAGATGCTCTCGTTAGGGGCATAGACGAGATATTCCCAGAGAACAGCCCTACGCTAGACTTTGTCACTGCCAACTCTGCAAAAGCTGACCCTGTGCGCTACTACATTGACTTGTTCAAGCCGCAGATGATCCCAGACCCAGATGATGCAGAGAAAATGGTTCGAGAGAGCTCTGAACAGCTTATTGAGCGTATTCAGTCGGCCAACGAAGGGTTTTCTTTAAAGAAAATTTACACTGAGATCAGACCTCTTATTGGCAATAGAATATCAGCCATCAAAGGAACTGACCAAGCAGGAGCAATACCGTATCTTACTAAGGTTAAAGAGCTTATAGATGAGATGGTCGATGCAACTGGAGATGACAGCTTTGTGGCCGCGAAAGATGCAGTACAAAACCATCTGAGCACCTATACACCCATTAAGGAAATGGCAGTGTGGGAAAATACGGCAAGAGGTGTGCGGGGCAAGGTTGATGAGGCTGGGGATATCGTACCTTCTAGCGACAGAGTACCCACCACTCCCGCGTCTAATCGGCCTATGGGTTATGACGATGCCATGATTGAAGGTTTCCGTCTACTAGAGGCGGGTAAAGGAGATGTAACAGGTACAATCCTAAGCAATATCTACGAAGCCGCCAGACAGGCAGGCCCGCATGTGGATGGGGTCATGGCTGAAGCATTCTTTGGTCTAGCAATAAAAAACCTACAGCGATCTGCTGATGGGGCCATCTCCTCAGGCGCAGTACGAGAGGCCATAAATCCAGTACTACTACAGCTAGAGAAGCTAGGCCCCTCAGGAGAGGCAGTCCTAGGTAAGTTTAGAGCTATTCTGACTGACTTACAGACGGCAGAAGCAGGCTTAATCTCTGCCAAGGAAGTACTAGATGCGGCCAACGGCTCATACTTAGCGGCTACTAAGGCGGCACAAGAAGATGCCGCGGGTCGTTTCCTGTACAACTTGTCTGGGGATGCATTAGGTGCCGCGGGGGAGACCAGCGTTACGGTTAACATAGGCCGAGTAATGCAAGAGGCATTCTCTAACCCTAGAGCTCCTGACATCATTAGACAGACTGTTAATCAAGCAGATGAAGCCAACAACCCTCTCATACGAGAAGGACTCCGCTCACAGTTCCTTAAATATCTTAAAGAGCAGGCCTACACAGCAGGTAATATGGCCCCGGGTGCTTCTCGGGAATCGCAGGCTAAACTAGGCTCCATTCTAAATGAAGAGGGTGGGAATAACGTCCTGTCTATTGCGAGAGAGCTATTTGATGAGAAGACCTACGCGGACATAGTTGACCTTCTCCAGATCCAGAAGCTTGTTGGCGAGGGTAAAAGCTTTAAGACTAGTATCGGCTCTAATACTGCTGAGAAGTTCTCTAACAAAGAGAAGGTAGATCGTCTGGTCATGCTGACTTTCGGAATACTAAATCCGACAGCTACTAAGGCTCGCAACCTAGGGCAAATGCTGACGGGGGCGCAAGCTGACAAAGTAAACATCGCAATGGAGAAGACCTTTGAGTTAATGTTCTCAGACCATAACTTCATGAGCTCTGCGTTAGCAAAGGCAGGGCAGTTAACTGAGGCTAGTTTCAAAGATCTAGCGACCCAGTACTTCGGGCGCGGCATGTTCCGCTTAGGTATCCCTCCACTCGGCACCGACGATGAGGCATTCCTCAACACAGACGAGCAAATGACTAGAGTATTAGACAGTACTCAGAACTAACTATTCTACCTATAGGCACTCTGGTGATAGCAGAAATAACCCTTATAATTTCTACTTTAAATAGCCTCAATAAAGGCATGGCGACATTATCCGAAACTAAGAAGAACTTATCGGGGCTTACTGATGTCTTTAGTGTGCTGACTGAAAGCAAGGAAGCTGTCGTAAAGATAGAGCAAGAGGTTGAGCAAGGAACGCAGGTACTTTCTCAAGAAGAAGCCTTAAAGATGGCTTGGATACGTGAAGACATAAAGAAGAAGGAGCGGGAGCTTAAAAGAGCTACGCCGCCTGCTGTATGGCGAGATATGCTGATGTTACAGCATAAGTCGTCAGCAAAGATCAAAGAAGCATCCCGCAGACAGGCCGTGGCAATCGCCAAACAGCGGCAAATGTACCGCTCTATAGCGGGCGGGATAGTTTTTTGGATTGGTCTGGCTATGGCGGGCTACATAGCCCTCCGCTTATCTGGCCAGTTGTGAGTAACTTTGACCCTAAAGACCCTGATGATTGGAAAGGCCTTGGCGTAGTATTTCTTATCGGGGTGCTGGTCTTCTCGCTCTGGGCGGCTTTCCCACCCAACACCTAAAAGAGTAAGTAAATAAAAACCCCCTTGCGTTATTCGGTTGATAAGACCGCACAAGGGGGGTGTGTTCCACTAGCAATGGAAACACGTATATTTTAATGCTTTAACCTACCAACGTCAACTAGCTTCTGTCTCTGTCTCATCCGAATTCTCGGTAGCCTGCTGTTGCAAACCCTGTTGGTGTTGTTCATATAGATTGAGCTCGAATAGGGCTTTGTTAAGCATCCAGTGACAGAACTGCGTATTATGTCCAGAGGCATTTATGATTATAGTACCATCCTCTTTTACTCCAATAACAACGACATCAGCAAAAGACTCTTTTGATTTTTCCAGAATTGAATCTGCGGTTTCTTTGACGGGCTGTTCTATTTCAGTATCACTCATTTAGTATCTCCAGTTTTTTCCATAGTGGTAGTGGGGGTAGCCCGTGCTCATAAAGATGTGCGGACTTTAGTGTGCATACGATGTCGGACGAGACCGAGTACCGCGCCAAGGTTGGGTAGGTATCTGCGTTAGGTCTGACTTGGTGGTGCATCTTGCTTGGAAAAATCAGCAACATATCGTCTTGCGGTTTTAGATTATAGCATGACTGTGTGTGCGGGTTATTGGCGTCCACCAGCCCTGTTGTTTTGTGGTGCTCATTGCTAAACAGATTAGGGAAGAACTCATTAGGAAGCTCCTGTGGGGCTATAACAAACGCACCATGTGCAGGATGAGCTTCGGGGTAGTAGCAGATCGATATGTGGCTCTGGGCGTGGTCATGTAGCGACACTGCCTGAGAGCCCTCCTGCCGCACTGCCCAAGAGCGAGTGAAGTAGGTATCGAGCATCGTAGTATTAACACCAAGCCCGGTCATGTAATTATCTACTGCGACACTAGCCAGCTTGAAGAACTTATCAAACTCGGGCTGGTCGTGTAGCTGACAAGAGCTATTAACATCCCCAGTCCAGCTATCCCCCTTAGTTGGGGGAGTTTTTGACTTAGTATGATCAGCCTCAATGCTCTTGATCAGCGCCTGCCTCTCAGGCCGATCTAAGCCCAGATTGCAGGCATAGACGGCTAGAGAATTAAAGTAATTGAAATCACCCATGCTTAGTTGGATATGTCCACGATTTCGCAGGCAGTACCTGTACAGGCTAGGGTTTGTGAGGACACAGTATTATCTGTATCTTCATACGCAGTTAGAGCATCCCAGTTAATCTTGTCTGGCATCTGCTTCAGGGCCGCGGCGTACTCCGCCTTAGAACAATCCTGATAAGGTGCCTGCGGGTATACGTGATCCGAGAAGGGCAGGAAGCTGATGCCTGAGATAGCATCAAAGTTCTTATACACCCAAGCACCAACCTCCAGCCACTCATCATCCTTAACGGATATCGTCACAGAAGGTTTGTGGTGACACCACTCTGACTGGTAAACCAACCACAGACGTAGCTGTTCAATGGCAGTCATGTCGTTACGGCATATAGAGCCTTCTGGTGCCTTGTGAGGAAAGCTAAACACCGTCGTGCTGTGTGGCTGTTGTTGGCAATCTTCATTGGGTATGCCGTTATCGATTAAGAACTGAGTTAACGGGTCTTTTTTATCGCCCCGCACAGTTCTAATGTAGTACGGGTTGTGCCTCGTATGAATCCCACTACTGGAATTTACCAACTGTGAAACCGTCCCACTTGGTTTGACGCAAAATATAGACGCGCTTCTCTGAATGCCGATATCCGCACTGACAGTATCGTTAACAACTTCACCCGCCTCACGCATGGCGTTTAACCACGCCTTACACTTAGTCTCGTCGGATAGGGTGGTATGATCCATGATGCCTGTCAGGCTAACACCCAAGAGACGCTCTTCCTCAGTGTTCTTTTTCCAAACCTTACGTAGGTAGGGGAAATTAGTAAGGGTGCTTTGGAATGTGCCGAGCAGTGTAGCTAGCTCAACCTTACGCTTTAGCTTCTTGAGAGTATCTCCGTCACGAACAATAACCTCGCTTAAATTGCAGAACTGTCCACCAGTGCCAGTGACGCCACCTGAGTGGTTATTCTTGTCGCCCTCATTTACTTTAGGGCCTCGTAATAAAATTTCACTGCACGGGTTGGTTCCCCACTCGTAGCCATTTTCTCGGCGGCCAGTACTCTCTACTTGCTTGATGGCGGCCTGCCTATTGAAGATACCTCGCTCCCCAGACTTTGACTCTACCAAAGAGAGCCACTCGCGCATGAACGTCTCGATATCTGGCTTTTCATCATACACGGCTGAGTTATTAGCCAAGGAGCGTTGAGGCTCTTCGTCATACCACATACCAGACTTGGCGTGTCTCATCCGATCATCACCTAGGTCGCTGAGAGAGATCATGGCCGAGCGTCGAACGCCCCCCACCACAATGACCCGAGCAACAAACGTCATAATGTCGTGACACTCAAGAGAGGTTAATCGACGGCCTTGGGCGCGACTAAAGATCTTAATTACAAAGTTGAACAACTCAACCAGCGGTTCAGGGCCCGAGGCTCTACCACCGAAAGTCTTGAGCCTAGCTCCCGCTGGACGTACCTTGCTAACATCCCACTGTGGAATCTCTCCACTATAAAGCAGGGCCAGTAACTGGCGCAGAGACTTCGCCCAACCTTCTTTGCTGTCCGCCACCACGATGGTAGTTTCTGACGCAGTTAAGTTGTCTGGGATGAGCGGTAGCTTGCGCGTGTAGCGGTCTTCGACACTAAAGCCTACGCCAGTGCCACACAAAAGAATAAACATAGCCTCGTCAAAAGCCTTAGCGTCATCGACAACTAGGTAGGCGCAGTTATATCCCGCGGTGTTGTCTCTGCTAAGAGCTCCTGATCCGTACTGTTCATCCGCAGTCATTAGAGCCCGCATAGACGGTACAACTTCAAAATCTAGGATGGCTGTACGAAGTTCTTCCAGAAGGGCAGGGTCTACAGAATATTCGTGAGACTCCTTTAACTGACTAGTCATGAAATTCAGATAACGATCAACTGTCTCAGGCCACTCTTCTCGGCGAGTACCGTTCCAGCGAGCGTACCGAGATTTATAAATAAATTCTTCGTAGTCTGAGGGGAAAAACTGCTGATTATGCTTTAAATTTGCGTGTGCCATTACCTGTCATCTCCAGAGCCGCCAATAACGCCTCGTATTTTTCGTGAATGTAGTTTTTGGACGTTACCTAGGGCGCAGTCTTGTAGGGATACGCCGAGATCTGTTGCGAGTGACGCCATGTACCAGAGCGCATCTCCTATCTCTTTACCTACAGCTTCTCGATGCTCGTCAGTAAGGTGGCCACCATCGTCACGGTAAATCTTCTTAACCTTGTTTAATACCTCGCCCACCTCCCCTGCTAGGCCGAGTGCGGGATACAGTAGAGCTAGGTCGTCGGAGTATATTTGTGTCTCTTTGCAGAGTTCTTGGTAGTAATTAATATCCATTATAGATGTTCACCTCTGGAATTCATTTCGATTAGGTCGTTTATAAAAAACAGCATCTTATTAAGGTCATAAGCTGTATCGACCCCGTCTTTTTCCCCGAGTCGGTAACACGCCTTAAATATGTCGCCGCGGCTTTTGCTCATGCCTTTGGCGGATATCAGGTGGCGTAATTCTTTTGCATGGGTGGGGAGCTCGTAGTAGCTAGTTGACCCTCCATCAGACAGCACCTTCGGTAGGTGGATGAGGGGGGTATGCGTATCGTAGGGATCTACATACGAATTACCGTTTTCTGGAAGTTTCTCTGCGGCCCGATGTTCTTCTAGGGCCGTGTTAGCGTCCTCGGAAGAAAACGGGGGGAACTGTGCTGTTATGGTCATTGCTAGTGTCTCCTAGTGTATTAGTTTGGATGTTTTGTAGATCTTGAGATCAGAGAGAAGATCGCCCTCGAGAGCATCGCCGTCTTCGCTAGGCGTCTTGGGTGGGCTCTCGCCCCAGTCAAACCCCTCATGCTCACGCATGTAGGCCCCTAGAGCCTCCACCTGAGCAATGTCCGTACTGAAGATACAGAAAACCCCAGCCAACAAAGTCTCCATGTACGCTTTGTACTCGGGGGTGGCTGTATCCGTAAATTCCATCCCAGCACCAAAAGAGAGGTCGCCCTCCCCCTCACTGGTAAGCTCTATATAAATCCCATTAAAACCGTCTTTTTTAGACATGCCTAAGCCCCCAGTATTTTAGAAATTACTTTTAGGCTTTTCTTGTTTGGCTTTTCTTTAAGCCATTCCAGAGGCACCATTTTATCGGCGTAAAGGAATCCGTTCTTCTCGCACCAAGAGGCGTAAGTAGTCTTAGATCCTTTGTTCAGCTTGGATCGTGAATTGGAAAATACGAAACGTAGATCTAGGTCAGGGTACTGCGCTTTGATGAGGCAGTGTTTCTTCCTGTCGGCATTCATAAACCTACCTTTGGACTCAAGTACGAGACCGTTACCCAGAACAAAGTCAGGGGTGTAGGTATGCTTGCTCTCAGGTACAGAATATGGAATCTTGAACGGCTCATACTCAGCCTCAATCTTCTTCTCCTGTAGCTGTTCAGAAATGTCCTGCTCTATGCCTGAACGGTAGCCTGCTCGGATAGCACGTTGGCGCACGTTGCTTTTCATACAGCCTCCGGCATATTCTTACCCGCGTACTCAGAATACCAGTAGTGTCGGGGGTTCTGTGCCTTGGAGCCTGTCTGGGGCTTGTACACAGCATCTGGCCAGCAATGTCGCTTGTAGCTACAAAAGGTGCAGGTAGTGTGAAGTCGTTTTGACCCTGTAGGCACTCGCCTAAACTGCTCTTCCATAGGCTCAAAGCACTTGATCAACGTGCCATCTGACTTGCCTACTTGAGCTAGAGTGTTCTCGATGCTTGAGCGTAGATCGTCTAAATCGGATTCAGTCGGCTGTGCTTCTACAACACGCAACTCTCCCGTAGACTTGTTAACCACAATCCAGCCGCCCATAGGCATGTCCGCACTGTACGCCAGCAACTGAGCACAATAGCCAAACGCATCGTCCTTACGAACGCCTGCCCAGCCATCAGTCCACTTATTGTCATACGCCCACGGTGATGTGGATTTTGTATCGTAGACCTTACCATCAATCTCAATGTCGTTCTCACCAACAATTTCTTGTCCAGAGAAGGTAACACTAGTAGATGATTTTCCGCCTGTGATATTGACCTTAGAAATCTTCGCTAAAACTTCTACGAGGATCTCAGTCATGTCGCCATACATCATCCTGAAGATGTGGTTATACGGCATTTTTTCGCGCTCGGCTTCACTCTTCTCCATCAATAGCTGACAGAGAGGCCTGCCTAGATTACTAGGCCGCATACGAAATTTTTGGGGTTTGCGATCCAATTGCTTACGGAGAGCTTGCTTACACTGCTCGCCAGCCTCTTCAACAATGTGATCGAGTAGGTCGTCGTCAATTTCAGCGACGCCGTTAGACAGCGCATCCATAGTCATACGCAGTTGCGTTTCAAGTATGTTATTCATAACACGCCTCAGTAATGTCTGGAGTGAAAAGAAAGGGGGTTTCCCCCCTCTCAGTCGTTAGATTTCTAGGGGCTGTTAGGCCGCCTGATCATCTTCCAGATCATCCTCTAAGGACGAGCTAGCTACCGCGTCTATGGCATCATCTTGCAGATTAGCTTGACGGAGGGCTTTGTTGTGCGCTCCCTCAATCATGGTGTTCTCTGCAATGATAAGCTCGGCAAAGCGTTTCATAGTGTCGAAGGTAGGCTGATCTAACATGAAAGCCTTGGCCAGTAGCGGCTCAAAGTGCATGACGTAGTAAATTACTGAGCCGTTCTCCATCTCTTCCGCAGTCACTTTGGCTGGGTAGTCATAGAGGTTAGCACCTCGAGGTAGGGCCTTGATGAACTCATCCTCGAACGGATTAAAGTTAGCGCCTTTCTGCAACATGATTGCTGGCACGTTCTCTACAGTGCTTTCATTGCCATCCGCATCTTTACCTGTGTAGCTGACCAAAACACGCAACTGTCGAAAGCACTTAATATCTTTGTACTTAGCTTGTTCAGCCTTAGGTAAATCCTTGAGTACTTTTGACGTAGGTTTACCACAACGCAACCCGCCCTTGATGTCTCGGGCTTCCTGTCTAAAATTAGGAATTAGAAGAGTTTTGTTAGCAACTTTGTTCTCTTCTTGGTCGTAGTGTAGCCACTGAAACATCTGACTTAGTACACGTATAGTAACTTCGCTTGTGTACACAGGCTCATCAACGCCAGTAAGAAAGAACGTGCCTTCTTCTAGCTTACGTCCCTGTGGATCTTTACGCTTAGAGTTAGTTTTAAGCTGTGGCAGGCGCTCGTTAGAACTATTGGAGTTAGGAGATTCTTTAGCTCCGAGTAGCATAGCTACTTGTGCCGCTTCTTTAGGATCTATTGCTGTTAATTCAGTTTTACTGCTCATAGGTTTCACCGTTTTTTTAGTTTAATGTATTAAGTTTAATGTACTTTAGTTAGTGTCATAGGTCAAGTATAACTAAAGGCTTACTGGGGTCATTTCTAACCAATTCGGCCCACTATCCGCCTCAACATCGAGAGGAATAAATAGATCGAAATCAAACCGCTCTTTAAGTTCATCGCCTATGTCGCGCATAGACCACGTAAGAGCTTTTGTGACGGCATCCCGTTCTCCCGGGAAGACATCTACAACTATTGAATCGTGTACAGTCAGTATCAATTTAGACGTAAGCCCGAGCTCTCTAAACTTCCTGAGTGCTCGGATGCAGGACACAGGAACTATGTCCGCGGTGGCAAATGACTGGCAGGGGAAATTCACTACCTGCGTGTGATTAGTAACTCGACCACCGCGCATTCTTTTGGCATTTGGGAAATGGAATTCACGACCACTGGGGGTGCGTACCATGCCATCTTTTAGGACGCCGTCTGCTAGAGACTTATGCCAATCAGCCAGCCCCTTATAAATAGTGAAATACTTTTTGAAGTATGCCTGTACGTGCTCCGCCTCTGCCATACCCATCCCACCATACAGCGGGGCAAACGTGTAGGCCTTGGCCGCCTGTCTCATCTGCTTACTGACTTCGGAAACTTCACACTGATTTATAATCGCGGCAGTTTGTTTGTGGACATCCTTTCCCTCGGCAATGTCGGAAATTATTTGAGGGTCGCGAGACAACAATCCAGCCGCTCTGAATTCTAATCCTGAGTAATCCATCTCGTAAATTTCTCCACCATCCCAGCGTGAAACTACGCAACGGCGGACGGGGAATTTCTTCGGCTGGTTTTGAAAATTTGGGTTGCTAGACGATAGTCGTGAGGTCTTTGCAGTCGTCTGATTAAACTGCGCGTGGAGTAATCCTCCAGCCCGCGTCCATGTCTCGATACCCTTAACGAAACTGTCTAGGTAAGTAGACAGGGCATTGAGGCGCGTCAGCATTGTCAGAAACTTTATCGCGTCCAAGTTATCTTTATTCTCAGCCTGCTTGATCAGCCTATTAATTGTCATCTTGTCGGATTTAAATCCGTTGGCAGAAGCATCCTGCGGCCCGTCGGGTATAAGCTTTAGCCCTGCTACCTTATTGGTTTCTACTAGGCGGACGCCCCTTCCGTCACACACGGCACACTTAGAGGTATTCTTCCAAGGCTCGCCATTAGCTTTAAATTTTCTAAAGGTTCCTCGCCCGTTGCAGTCGTCACAGTGGTAGGCAACAGTTTTCATTACTCGGCGCGTAGACTTTCGTACCGTGTTCACAAACTTACTATCTGACATGCGGGCATACGGTAGGGGTTTTCCCTGCGCGTTAGTGCCTATGTTAAATGTCCGCTTGTGGTATCCCTTATCCAGTATGCGACGGCTATAGATAAGCTTTGTGCGATCTTCTCCACTCGCTAGATTGACTGGGGTATCCCCCATCAGATCTATGACCAACTGAGACATCTCGACTGTAAGTAAAGCCTGCTCGTCTAGGAGCTCCTGCTTAACTACTGCAAGCTCGTCTAGGTCAATCTTAGCGCCGTTACGCTCTATCTCTATGAGAAACTCTGTGTTCTCATTCATAAGACGGACGATAGGCTTTAGTCCTGTATTAGCCTCTTCTTCCCACTCCTGAGATTGCTGGATATATATCTCGGCAGTCGCCAACACATCCGCATCCGCATACTCATTTACTGTGGCCAGAGGCATCTCTGAGAAATCCACGCCCGACTTAAAAAGCTCATCGACAAGCTCACTTTTCTTACGGGTAACGTCCCGTCTTTCTGCGGTGGCCTTGAGTGATTTCAGTACGTCAGTACCCCGAGCCAAGATGTGCTCGCCTATCATTGTGCAATAGGGCGGGGGTAACTTGAAGCCTGCCTCTAGCAAGTAGCTGTAGTCAAATTTAGAGTTGTGGCATATCCCGCGACTAGCGCGGTTTAGGTCAGATACAAACTCATCAATGCTGTCAGGGGTATCCTGTTCTTTATGGAAAAACACAGCCCGTTTAGCGGGCCCGAGTACTCCATCTTCTATGACGCGCCAGTAGGCACCTACTATCTTATTCTTCTTGTTGTAAGGGGAGTTGTCCTTGATGTTGTCCCATCTCTGAACCGTCGTCTCCAAATCGAATACTATTTCTGTTTTCATTAGTTGTTGCCCCGTATTTCAGTTTTATCATTTGCTTCCAAAGTGTCTCAATAGGTTCCAGATCGTCGGCCGAGATCATGAGCCGAAGCCCGTAACCGAAGTCGAATTTCTTGTATCTATTTTTGAAAGCCTCGCGGGTTATCCACCCATTAATGCGGACTACATCATCTTCTTTTGTGCGCCCGCACAGTACCGCTATGTTAGAGCGGAATTTTGCCATGCTATCGAATATCAAAGGCCCGTTGGCCATGTTCGTGAACTTAACGTCGATAGTTGTCTCTCCGTCTATCCAGAGATCCGCACCACCATCCGTAGTCACCGTAAGTGTTGGCGGGGTCAGGTCTAAGACCCGAGCAACAGCAAACTCTGCTTTGAACCCCCACTGGTTAGCCTCGACACGCGATTGGTTGTCGTTCTCCAGACGGGGATTAAATCCTGCCATCTCGCAGAGCTTTACCGTGTCCGCACCCATTACTTCTGACTGAGTCATGTCATGTTTATTAAGCTGTATTAACATTGGCCTGCTCCCCTATGTACTCATGCGAATAGGAAAATACGTTTCGGGGTAGCCAATCCATATTCTTATTATGGCCCGACAGTCCCCGAACTTTCATATTCTTGCTGGTAGGTTTCCATTTGCTAGATTTATTGCGGTACTCACCCATTCGGGGATGTGTAGTCTTGCTGAAGTACCTGTCACCGTTCTCAATATAAATTTGGCCGATGGCATCGCTTATACGAACGCCAATACCTAGGCCTTGGTAGTCAGGTAGAACCACAGTTCTATGCCCCCTGAAGGCTCTCTTGAGCGTTCCGCTAGGCATGGCTAGCACTGAGGTAAATCCAACGACATCTGTTCCCCAAAGGCATATCCAGTGCTTTGCACTTTTATTGAGGTTTCCTGAGAGATAGTGATGGTCGCGGAAGATTGGCCACGCCTCTGGCCTACAAGGTATGAGCTCAAGTTTAATGTCGGGACGCCGAAGACACCCCCTTGGGAGAAAGTCCCGTGTCAGTGTATCGTAAACCCAATCAGGCTCCAGCCACTCAATGATGTCGTAGTGACATGACGCAAACACAACCGCCTTTAGCCCACTGCTTTTAATGTAGCGGCTCAAGGCGTTGGAGCAGGACTTGGCTACAGACCTATCAACCACGCTAGTAAACTCATCTACCACCGCACCGTCACGCAACTGTCTGGCTAGATTAGCCCTGTACTTTTCACCTGTGGAGAGAATGGAGTACGGCCTAAACCATGCAGGTATACTATTTAAACCGACTGCACTTAGTCTATCTTGAGCATCGTCAGGACTACTAAAGTGGGAGACTACTGCCTTATTGTCTGCCCAGTGCGGTTTCTCTTCCTGACCAAACAGGCCAAGCATTGTAGATTTTCCACTACCAGACGGCCCTACAATTAGCCCAACGCCAAAGTCTGTAGGCAGTTCTTCTAAGGTAGGTACAGTGCATTCAGAAACCCCAGAAAAGTCGTAATCAAAGTTATTTGAAACTTCCGAAGTTATTTCGTCCTGCTCAATATTTTCGTATCGAAGAGTAATACTCATAAATTATTCCACGTACCTGCTAATGGCAGGCTCTAGGTTGCATATGACCGTGCCATGCCACCCGCTAAGTTTGTTTTTGGAAACGGTTACGTACCGCGTGAAGTCGATCTCTGAGTCTTCGACATCGCTAGATTCTTGCTTTGCAATTCCGATACAAACATCGAGCTCGGCCATCTTGCCAATCTTGGAACCTTCCATATCAAAACCTGAAAGCTTAGTACGGCCGCGGGCTTCATTGGACGCCTGAGAGACGGTTATTAAAGCTACGTCCTGACGCTTGGCTAGCTCACGCAGACGGCGGTAAAGTTCTCGTAGGCGTTCGTGCGAGTTATTGAATGCATTACCGCCAAGCTGGATCTTGTCCCCTTGGTCTAAAATAACTATGTCGAAATCGCCGTGCTCAATGTAGGACTCGATCTTTGCTAGATCCCACTCTTGGATGTCGCGCATCTCGATGTTGTCTTCTATCTGACTGAACTTCTGTCGGGCTAGTTTAGGATCAGATATAACCTCAGTTAGGGTCATACCTCCCCAGCACTGCATAGCTCGCAACATAGTACGGCCCGTATCTTCCTCGTTGCCGAGCAGAAGTACTTTGGCACCCTGCTGACAGAAACCCCTCGGGCCACAGGCCAAGGATACGACAAAGGCAGACTTGCCCGTCTCGGGTAGGGCGAACACGGCCATAAATTCCTTACGACCTAGGCCATAGATATTTCTAGAGAGCGTGTTGAGGTTGAATTGGAATCGTCCTTCATCAGTCGCAGACTGCAAGAGCGTTTCGATGTCCATAGTCGTAGGGGCACCGAAGTCAGAAGGCATCATACCTTCCTTGGAGCGGGACATAAGATCTTTCAGGCGCTCTACTGCATCCTTAGAGCCCTCGGTAATCTCTATACCTAGGTTGGATACCTTTAGGCCCCAGTTACGCATCCAGAGCTCACTGAGGAGGTCAGATGCGACGGCAGGGGCTATGCTGGGGGAATTGTCTATCTCTGCGAGGAGGTCTGTAATCTCGCCAGACTCTGCGCGAGTAGCTACAGGATTATCGGCAACCCACAGCGCCTTCAGGTCGTGGCTACTCAGGTCTGCGGCATACTTCTCATGCCCTATTCGTAGGGCTCGAAAGAGGTCTTTGTACTCGCCGTTGAATAAGTTCTCGGTAAGGTTGGTGCGGTTTTCAGTAAAAAAGTCATGGCTCAAAAGAGATTTAAGTAAGGTACTGTCTAACATATCAACATCCTAGTGTCATTTGTAGTGGCTGAACTATAACTCAGCAATGACACTAGTGTCTACCGTGCAGACAAAAAAAAGCCCCCGTTATGGGAGCTATTTTATAATATTTAATTTTAGGAGATGCGTAACTTCATCTTTTTGATGTCGGGCACGGAGCCTCTATCCCTACGTTCACGCACATCTACAGCGTGAAAGACTACTCTTGGATTTCCTTTGACCAGTTCGTCAATAGCGGCTTTGAGTTTTACCTGCTCTTCGCCTGCATCCATGTAGCCATTTGGTAAATCGTAATCGATTATAGCTATGCCTCGTACTTTTATCATGTTTAGCCCTCTACGTATTCCCGACCTCAGTACGGGGTTATTTTAATGTGGTGTGATGGAGTTGGACGGGACGACAAAAGAGGAGGAGCTCTATTTGGGGTGCTCCACTGGGTTACGGACAATCCAAAAAAACCAATCGAGGGTGTGTGATGCGCGATCATAGTTATTGGTTTTATTGGGGCGTGTAGTTTTATTCTTTGTGCCACAATATTTCCTTCCTTTTATATTCGCCTTCATTTCAAGCAGT
>TARA_B110000208_G_scaffold2977_1_pt1 | contig 17164 bp, 12 predicted proteins | sample TARA_B110000208 | Tara Oceans TARA_B110000208 (sample SAMEA4397426) | marine metagenome | biome: Polar Biome; feature: [SRF] surface water layer (ENVO:00010504); material: water (ENVO:00002006), including particulate matter (ENVO:01000060) such as... | depth 5 m
CAAAAAAACTATTGGGAACAATCCCAGATCCTGCTCGTTCTTCAAAATTATTGAATATCTGCCACCATTGGCGTTCAGCCTTGCCATTCATACGAATAACGCTTCCACCTACTGCACCAATAGGAAAATCTATACCTGTCAAGTATTTTCCCGAATAAGTTACCGGTGGATCGATAGCGGCTTTCTTCTCAAACAGCGTTTGTTCAGTAACTGTAGTTGTTTCTTGACAACTTTGTGCAAGTAATAAGAATATAACTGCGCTTATTATTATTGAAAATTTGTTCTTCATTATTATATCCTTAAAAGTATTGGTTGGGTTATTTTCTTTATAATTCTTTTTAGCATTCTTAGTTAATTGCTTCATTATTTTATTGAATAATTCTTTTTCTTTTTCTGGAAATCTCATTTTATCTTATTTTTATTTTCATCTGTTGCTAATTTTTTGTTCTTTCTTTACTAACAACAATAAATGCTCGGTTTGTCACCAATTGTGGTTAACGCAAGTTTTATTCGAAAGTATAATGCACAATAGTACTGGAGTTATCTTTTCTCATTTTTACTGCTAAAAAATGCATTTTATTATTGTTTAACATCACATCATACAATAGTACACCATAATCTAATTTAAGGTCAATATTGATCTGATCAGGAATGTAATTTAAATTGCTAAATGAACTAATGTAGCCTTTAGCTCCGTAATAGGATGATCCAAGATCATCCAAGTCTGAAGAATAAAAAAGATAATTTTTTTTGTTGCATTTAAATATAGCCGCAGGCTCTTGATCGGCAATTGCGTTTAGTAATGTTATTGGTTCATCCCAATTTACACCTCTATCAGTAGATTTTTTAATTTTAATGGCCGATTTTTTCTTGTCGAATACTTCTTCTTCGTACAAAAAGAAAAGGGAATTCTCGGCTGCTTCAAAGTATAAAAAACCATCTTCAATATTTGTGTCTTTCGAAATAATTGATGAAACCTCTTTCCAGTTTATTAAGTCATTCGATTCAACCAAAACAACTTCATAATGTCCATTTAACTTTAAGGTATCCCCATTATTAATGTTACCCTTAATTTGGGTATAAGTTATGAGATATTTACCCCCAACTTTTAAAATTGTAGGGTCAATCAACAACTGCTCATCGTATTGAAGTACTGTGGCTATAAGATTAACATTTAATGATTGCATATCAATTTTATATAACCTTAATGATTTATCTTCAAATGAAGAGGTAACACACAACATTGAGCCCTTGTCTTCGATTACATCCAACCAATTGGATGAAACAATAGGATTAGTTACTTTGAATGCAGCACTAAAATCATTGATTTTCCTTACACTTAGTTCACTGTCAAGGTTAGCAACTATATAAATTTCGTTTTGAAAATCAATTAATTTACAATCTCCAAAGTTTCCAATAGTTTCACTTTTTTCTCCTACAATATACGTGCTGTCAATTGCTTTCGAAAAAATACAAGATTTTTCAACCTTTTTGGAATCATTAGATTTACAGCTCGAAATAATTGTTCCTGAGAATATTATTAAATAAAATATTGACTTTGTAGATTTATTCATTATTTTAAACTATTCTTCAACTCCTTTTTACATTCACAAAACTATTAATACTTTTACCATTTTCTATCCTGTATTGTACTGCTTTAGATTAATCCAGATAAAACACTTCTTCTAATGCTACTGTAACAGGAGAATTGTCTTCATTCACTTCCATAATATCCGACATAAACTTCCACCATTTTTTTACAATTTCTGTTTGTCCTAAATCTTGAGAACTTCCATCTCCGGTTACTTTCTGAAAAGCGAATAAGATATTTGTTTCTTCATCCAAATAAATAGAATACTCACACACACCCGATTCTTTGAGTAATCGTTTTAGTTCAGGCCAAATTTCATCGTGTCGTTTTTTATAGGCTACTTTTCGCCCCTCATTGAGTTGCATTTTAAAAGCGATTCGTTGCATTTACAATAGTTTAAATTTCTTATAATATGCAAGAAACTAAAAATATAATATACGTCTATCCTGTACTGTACTGCTGCCAGCAAATGGTAGTCTTATTTATATACAAAAATAGAATGTGAGGAGCGTTTCGTGTTTTTGTTATGTTACCAAAATGTTTTGATTGGTAACATGGATGCAGACATAATGAATAACTCTCTGAGTAACTTGTTCGCAAAACACAGGACAGTACAGGATGCTAATACCGTTTAATTACACTTTATTACACTTTATAGATCGGTATGAATAATAATTACCTCTTTTAAATTAAAATTATTATCATTGCAGTAATTCCTGCAGTTGAATAGGTAATTTCTAATCATATAAAAATTACAAAACTCATTATTTTTACCAAAAAAGATCGAATAACACGTAAAATAATTACTCTTTATTTAAAGTAAGATAGTGTCTGACAAAACAATACATAGCGAAAAACTGTTAGTAAAACAATTCATGCAGGGTAATGAAAAAGCATTTAGCACGCTTTTTAATACCTATCGTGATGATGTTTATGCTTATAGTGTGAGCATGCTTAAAACTCCAATACTTGTAGAAGGAATTGTTCAAGATGTATTTTTAAATATTTGGGAACAAAAAGACAGACTTAATCCTAATTTATCATTCAAGTCTTATGTGTTTACGATAACACGTAACTTAACGTTCAACCTTATTAGTAAAGTAGCAAATAATAGGAAACTCAAAGAAGAAGTATTTTATACAAGTCAAAAGGCGTACAGTCCAATTGAGGATAAAATAGCAGAGGCCGAATATGAGATTATAAAAAATAAGGCTATAGAACAATTACCTCCCAAACGTAGAATTATATTCAAAATGTCTCGTAATAAAGGAATGAGTTATAAGGAAATAAGTTCGGAATTGAACATTTCTGTAAGTACCGTAAAAGGTCAAACTAGCAAAGCCTTAGCAACTATTAGAGAATTTCTGCGAACTCATGGTGATGTTGCACTTTTAATTACGCTACTATCATCTCGTTGGCTCGAATAAGCACTTGTGAAAATAGAAATTTTAAAAAAAAACGAACCTCGAGTAGTACTTCCCCTAACCTCATCTGTATTATATACACAACAAAGTATATCATGCAGTCAGAATACTATATTCAAAGCTTATTAAAAAAATTCGTTCTTAACCAATGTTCTAAACAGGAGGTTGATGAAGTTGTTGCCTATATTCAAGGAATAAAAGAATCAAGTCAACTACCTTCCGTAGAAGAGGTATTGGAACTATTAGACGAGAAACCAATTTTAAACGAGGTAGTTGCAAACCGGATTGAGAATTCTATAATTAAAGAAGTTCAAAAGGATAAAATAATATCCTTAAAAAAGAAAGTACAATTCTGTAAATATGCGGCCGCTGCAATTTTTATAGGTTTAATTTCTACAACCTATGTTTTTAGAAACAATATATTAAACACTCCGCTAGAAGTTACCCCTAAAATTGTAAATGCCATTTTTCCGGGTACAGACAAAGCAAAACTTACTTTAGAAGATGGTTCTGTAGTAGTATTAGAAAAAGGAGCTGCTTTTAAAACAAAAAATGCAAATAGTAATGGTGAAGAAATTGTGTATCAAGCCGCAAAAGAGAAAGCATCAGTAATTAAATATAATTACCTAACCATTCCTAGAGGTGGTCAATTCTTTGTTAAACTTTCCGATGGTACCCAAGTGTGGTTAAATTCAGAGTCGCAGCTAAAATATCCAGTAAACTTTATTGAAGGAGAAACCCGTAAAGTAGAACTAGTCTATGGTGAAGCTTATTTTGATGTATCACCAAGTACCAACCACAAAGGAGCAAAATTCAAGGTTATTAATAACGCGCAAGAAGTAGAAGTGCTTGGAACAGAATTCAATATAAAGACGTATAAAGATGAAGCTAATATATATACAACGCTTGTTGAAGGTAAAGTAGCAATTAGTACCCCAAACCTAAAACAACTACTAATCCCAAATCAGCAATCAATTGTAGACACGCTAAAGGATACATTATCAGTTATAAAAGTTGATGTAAAAGGGGAGATCTCTTGGAAGGATGGCGTGTTTAGTTTTGTAGATAAACCGCTAATAGACATCATGAAAGTCATATCTAGGTGGTATGATGTCGATATAATTTTTGAAAATAAGGAGTTGGAATCAGTAGAGTTTATGGGTACTTTAAATAAGAACCAAAGTATTGAGGAAATTTTATCAATTATGAAATCCTTTTCCATAAACAATTACGAAATAAAGGACAAAACAATAATACTAAAATAATGAAATCTAATTCTGGTAATTTATCAAATTCATAGAATTTAAATAGGAGGATCATGCATTGCAACGCCATTGGGCATCTACTACAAGAGGAGCAATAATTGATTTATAAATAATAACTTAACTAAAACCGAAAACTAATGCGTATGAAATGAAATGACAATAAAAAAAAAGGAGGATAAAGTTTAACCGTCGAAAGTAAAAAACTAGATCCCCCATAAATTATTATCAATTAATTAAAAAAAATTTAATCAACTAAAAACAGGCAAACTTATGAAATTTAAACTGAATCAAGTCCACTTTTCAATACGAAAAAGGCTTTTAATGAATATTATGAGAACATTTATTTTCTTATGTTACACCATTGGTTTTGCAATATCGCCTAGTGATATTGTATCCCAGAATACTAAAATTATAATTGAAGAAGATATCTCCCTATCAGTGGATGAAGTCTTTAAATTGATTATGAATCAAACCGACTATAAGTTCTTTTATGAAAAAGGTACGTTTAAAGATATACATAAGGTTAAAGTAACGGAAGGAGTTGTAAATGTAAATAAATTACTAGTACGAAGTTTATCAAACGGTAATTTCGACATTGAAGTAACTAAAAAAAATGTTATTCTTATCAAGCAGAGAGCGGTATCCGAAAGTATTAAAAAGAAGGTGCAGGAGCACCAAATAACGGGTACAATTGTTGATAAAGATGGAAATCCTTTACCAGGTGCATCTATTATGGAAAAAGGAACGATCATTGGAACTGTGACCGATTTTGACGGTAAATTTTCATTGTCAGTTAGCGATGAAAATGCCATATTAGTAGTTACTTATTTAGGTTTTGCTACACAGGAAATTGCTGTAGGAGACCAAACATCATTCACTATTACCTTACAAGAAGATGCATCAGCATTAGACGAGGTAGTATTAATTGGTTATGGATCCCAGAGAAAATCCGATTTAACTGGAGCTGTTACTGTAGTAAAATTAAAAGCGTTGGATGAAGTACCAGTAGTATCTGTAGATCAGGCATTAGTGGGGCGTGTTGGTGGAGTTCAAATTAATCAATCTTCAGGACAAGCTGGTGCTGGTACAAGTATACGTATAAGAGGAGGTAACTCAATTAATGGAACAAATGAACCTTTGTTTGTAATAGACGGTTTTCCTATAATTAACGACAATGGAGCATTTGCTGCGGGTGGACCTTTAGGATTAACTAACAGTGGTTCTGGTAATGCAGGCCAAGGAAATCCAAATGGAGCACTTAATTGGTTAAATCCTGCCGATATTGAATCTGTGCAGGTTTTAAAAGACGCCTCTGCCACTGCTATTTATGGTTCTAGAGGTGCAAATGGGGTCATTATTATTACAACTAAAAAGGGAAGAGCGCGAGAAGGAAGAATCAACTATAATGTTAGCACTGTATCTAGTAGGTTAAATACATCAAATATTGAGTTGATGAATGCAAATGAATACGCTACTTATCTTAACCAAAGAGCAGATAATTTAGGTTTGCAAAAATACTATACAGGCCAAACCATTGATGGTATTTATTATCCAACACCAGATGAATTGGGAAATGGAACTAACTGGATAGATGAAGTTTCCAGAAATGATTTAGCTGTCAATCATTCCCTAGATTTTAATGGAGGATCATTAGATCAGTTTTATTCTGGAAGTATAGGATGGACAGAACAGAATAGTCCATTAATTGGTTCTGAATTAAAAAGACTTAATTTAAGGCTTAATTTTAAAGCAAACCTTACCTCATATTTGAAGTTGGATAATACAATATCTTATAGTAATTCTTGGACTGATAACTCTCCTGCTGATAGTCGTGATGTGCAAAAGTATGGTTTGTGGGAAGCAGCGCTTGTTACAAGCCCTATAGAACCTGCAAGAAACCCAGATGGAAGCTTGAATTATTCTGGAGGAGACCCTTCTAATTCTGCTGGCCCCCCTAAACTAAGTTATAACCCCATTGCATTAGGAACTGATATTCTTAATCGTAACACATCGGCAACATTTATGAATAACTTATCTTTAAAATTAGATATTCTTGATGGACTTAGTTTAGAAACAAGAGGTAGTATTTTCAAGAATGATGTACTTAGGGATATTTATTACAATTCTAATTCAACATTTAATGGTTTCATGGTAGGTGGATTAGCTGGGAAAAACACCAATAATTCAGTGAGTTTTTTAACAGAAACATTTATTAATTATAAAAAGGAGTTTGGTAAGAATGTTTTAAGTGCATTGGCAGGATTCTCTTATCAACAAAGCACTTTTAGAAGCCAACAGGCAGGTGCTTCAGGGTTTCCAAATGATAATTTATTAAATGAAAATCTTTCTGCCGGAAACACAACTTATCCTACTGTAGGAAATAAAATAGAAGATTTGTTATCCTCATATTTTGTACGGGTAAATAATATCTATAATGACAAGTATATTCTAACTTTTACAGCAAGATATGATGGGTCTTCAAAATTTGCAGAAGGAAACAAATGGGCATTTTTTCCATCAGGGGCATTTAGTTGGAAAATTAGTCAGGAAGACTTCTTGAAGGATTCTGAAGCTTTAAGTGATTTAAAATTAAGGGTTAGTTACGGGCTAAGTGGTAATCAAGCAATATCCTCTTTACAAACCAAAAGTACAATTGGATTTAATCAATATCCATATGGAGGCGTGCTTCAAACAGGCGTTTTTCCATCGGTTTTAGGTAACGAAGATTTAACGTGGGAAACAACTACACAATTTAATGTAGGAATGGATTTTGGTTTATGGAATCAAAGGTTAACAGGAAGTATCAATTATTATGATAAGAAAACTACTGATTTAATCCAATTTTTACCAATACCTTCTAATTCGGGCTTTAGTCAACAGCTTACCAATCTTGGTAGTCTAACTAATAAAGGGATTGAGCTTGAGCTTCAAGCTATAGCTATTGATAAGGGTGACTTGCGTTGGACTATAGACGCTAATATTGCGAAAAATAAACAATCAATATCAGATTTAGGTGTTGATAGTGGCAAAATTTTAATGCCTTTTAACGTGGTTGGAGGAAACCCTGCAAATGTAGCGTTGATAGAAGGTGAACCCGTGGGATTATTTTATGGACATGTAAGAGATGGTCTTTTTCGTACAGCAGCTGAAATAGCAAATGGTCCTACTATTGGTGGAGAGCAAGTTGGAGACAAAAGGTTTAAAGATCTTAATAATGACGGGGTTATAAACGATGAAGATAGACAGGTAATTGGAGACCCAAACCCAGATTTCATTTTTGGATTAACTAATAATTTTACGTACAAAAGATTTAACCTTGGTTTTACATTCCAAGGTTCAATTGGAGGGGATGTGTGGAATTTAGGAAACTTTGTTCAAGAAAGGCTTGGAAATAGATCCAAAGCGGCGAATGATTATTTTACAGCAAATAATACAGATGCAGCATATGCAGCACCAGGGCTAGAAGTAGGACGGGGTAACCATTCCGATTTTTCAGTTGAGGATGGAAGTTTTATTAGGTTAAAAACAATAAATATTGGATACAATGTACCAGTAGAATCTATAAAGTTTGCACGAAGTTTCAGGATATATGCCAGTGCGACGAATCTATTTACTATCACAAATTATTCAGGTTTTGATCCTGAAGTGAATTCATTTGCTCAAAGCAATTTGTTTAGAAATATAGATATACTTTCAATACCGCAGTATAAAAATTATTCATTAGGAGTTAATATTGGATTATAAAAATAAATAAATATGAAAACAATTAAACTATTACAACTTTGTGGAATGATGTCATTATCTTTATTCCTTTGGCAATGCAGTGATCTTGAAGAAGAAGTTTTTTCACAATCCACCGAAGATACTTTTTTTCAAAACGTTAATGATATTCAAGCAGCACTTACTGGAATGTATAGGCCTATGCAAACGCTAGGTGGCTATCAACAGGCGGGTCATTTTATTTTAAATGGTACGAGTGATGAAGGAAAAATGGCAAGACAATGGGGTACTTTTGATAGACTAGATTATACACCTCTTTCCAATGGCGAAATCAATGATTGGTGGCGTACCTCATACCAATCAATTTCAGGCGCTAATTTAATTATTGATAATAAAGAAAAAATTGAGAATTTAATTGGTGATGATAGCAAAGCAGTTGTTGCTGAAGCTAAATTTTTGAGAGCAGTGATTTATTTTCAGTTGGTGCAAATGTATGGAGGTGTACCCTTAAGAGTAAAACAGGTTAAAAGAGCAGATGAAGTTAATATTGCTAGAAGTACCGAAGAGGAGGTGTATGATCAAATAATTGCTGATTTTGAAGCTGCAGAAGAAGATTTACCTCCAAACTCTGATCCGGGAGTAATAAAAAAATCGGCCGCTACAGCTTATCTGGCAAAAGTTTATTTAACTAGAAATAATTATCCAAAAGCACTTGAAAAGGCTACTGAAGTTGTAAATAGTGGTGCTTATGGCCTTGCGCAAACATTTAGTGATGTTTTTGATATTGCAAGTGAAAATGGTTCTGAGGACATTTTTACTATACAATATGTAAGGTCCGATGGACAAGGTATGCGTTTGGAAAGTTTAACAAACGCATGGGGTCTTGGTGGTACTGAGACAGATTTGTATTATAAATATGACCCTACAGATAGTAGAAGAAGTATAACCTTTTTAGATGATGCCATTGTGAATAATGGTACTAGCCCAGAAAAGCAAGGTAAATGGGTAGATCCGGATAAGGCTAGTGCAGATGGTCAGGGTAATAATTTTATTGTTTATCGCTATGCCGATTTACTATTGATAAAGGCTGAAGCAGAAAACGAAGCAAATGGCCCAACAACTGCAGCATATGCAGAGATAAATAAGGTGCGTTCTAGAGCCAATTTGCCAAATTTAGCTTCTAATTTATCGAAGGATGAATTTAGAGAAGCTGTTTGGAACGAAAGAAATCTGGAGTTAGCCATGGAAGAAATAAGATGGTATGACCTTAAGCGTGCAGGTCGCCTAGAGTCTGTTCTTTCGGCCACGGGTGCAACTTGGAATGATAAATATTTGCTTTTTCCAATTCCTCAACAGGAAATTGACGCATCTAATGGATTAATTACCCAAAACCCTGGTTATTAATAAATAATTTTAATTAAAATTTTTAGTATATGAGTAATTTAGATATTCAATATATAAATTACTCATATTTTTTTTACCATATTGAAACAGCTAAGTAAAATTTAACTAAATCACATGAATTATCAAATTAGATTTCTATTATTTTCTTTACTTTTTATAGGAACCTATTCATGTACAGATATTAAGAGTAATTTAATTGAAAATGATGAAAATCCACTTTTTGAAAGATTAGATTCGGTTAGGACACAAGTTACTTTTGTAAATAAAATTACTACTAACGATACTCTAAATATTCTAAATTTCGAAAACATCTATTTAGGAGGAGGTATTGGAATAGGAGATTTTAATGCTGACGGTTTACCCGATTTGTTTTTTGTTGGTAATATGGTACCATCAAGACTTTACTTGAATAAAGGCAATTTTAAATTTGAAGATATTACCATTCCATCTAAAATTCAGGTTCACGGATGGGCTTATGGAGTATCTGTTGCAGATGTTAATGCTGATGGTTTAGATGATATTTATTTGAGTATTGGAGGTGTTGTAAACAAAGAAGGATATAAAAGCGAATTATTTATAAATCAAGGAAATGATGAAAATGGAATTCCAAGTTTCAAAGAGGAAGCAGAATTCTATGGATTAGCGGATCTCTCATACACAATTCAGTCTGTTTTTTTTGATTTCGACAAAGATGGTGACCTAGATATGTATAAAATAACAGGAGGTAGTTTTGAAAGATCTCCTATTATACCATATCCTATAAAAAAAGATGGAAGTGCAAAAAGCACAGATCGACTTTATCGAAATGATTTTAATGATAAGCTTGGTCATCCAGTTTTTACCGACATATCTAAGCAAGCAAATATATTAGAGGAGGGTTATGGGTTAGGTGTCTCCATCTTAGACATTGATGAAGATGGATGGTCAGATATTTATGTTACCAATGATTATTTAACCAATGATTTACTCTACATTAATAATCGCGATGGAACATTTAAAGAAGCATCGCAAAAGTATTTTAACCACACCAGTCATTTTGCGATGGGTAATGATACAGGTGATATTAATAATGATGGATTAATTGATATTGTTGCTGTTGATATGTTACCTGATAAGCGAAAAGATAGAATGCAAATGCTTGGAGTTAATAATTATGATAAATTTTATTATGCACAAAAACAAGGATACTCCAGTCAATATATGCGTAACACATTACAACTTAATAATGGATTAGGTAAATTTAGTGAAATAGGACAAATGGCTGGAATATTTAAGACTAGTTGGAGTTGGGGACCTTTACTAGCAGATTTTGATAATGACGGTTATCTAGATTTATTTATTACTAATGGGTTTGGTAAAGATGTAACAGATTTAGATTTTGTGAAATTTAGGAGTGACATCTCTCCATATTCAAACACCAATAATAAAAATAAAGAAAGAGATTTTAGCTTGTTAAAAGCTATAGATAATCAACCTGGAATAAAAACTCATCCTTACATGTATAAAAATATGAAAAATAACACGTTTGAAAATGTTAGTAATCAATGGGATTTTAATGAATCTGTTTATTCAAGTGGTTCAGCTTATGTTGATTTGGACAATGATGGAGATCTTGATATTGTAACTAATAATATTGATGCTCCCGCTCATCTTTATAAAAATAAAACGAATGATGAAGGCGCAGTTGGTGTTAATAATTTTTTAAGAGTAAAACTAAATGGGCCTTCTAAAAATAAAAATGCCATTGGCTCAAAAATAAGAATAAAGTATAATGAAAATATTCAATATAGATTTTTATCTAGAGTGAGAGGTTTTGAAAGTACTGTTGAGCAAACTATTCATTATGGTTTAGGAAAGGAAAGCTTAATAGACACTCTTATCGTTACTTGGCCTGACGATAAAAAAACGATACTAACAAATATAAAAGCCAACCAAGTATTGAATATAAATTATAGCAGTGGAAATTTTACTGATTGGAAAACAGATACTTCTGCCTTAACACCTTATTTTGCATCTATTTCACCTGCCTCTATAGGTATAGATTTTAAGGATAAGCATTTAGAATTCAATGATTTTACATATGAGCGTTTAATTCCACGAAAATATTCAGAAAACGGTCAGAATATAGCTGTAGGAGATGTAAATGGCGATGCACTTGAAGATTTTTTTGTTGGGGGAGGTTTTCAACAAACAGGAAAATTATATATACAAGATGAAGATGGGCATTTTACAGGTAGTCCCATAAGTAAATTAAATGATGGGTGTGTTGATTCAGGATCTCTTTTTTTTGATGCAGATGGAGATGGTGATTTGGATCTCTATGTTGTAAGTGGCGGAAATCAACTATCATTTGAAAATGTTAAATATCAAGACAGACTATATATAAATGATGGAAAGGGAAATTTTTTGTTAAATACTAAAGCACTACCAATAATGCTTTCTAGTGGCTCATGCATCTCTGCTGCTGATTTTGATAATGACGGTGATTTAGATTTGTTTTTAGGAGGTGGTGTAAAGCCTGGCTATTATCCACAATGTTCTAAATCATATCTATTAAGAAATGAAGGTGGAAGATTTGTAGATGTCACCGATATTTTGGCCAAAGGTCTTCAAAATATTGGTATTGTTACTAGTGCATTATGGACAGATTTTGATAACGACAACAAAGTTGATTTAATTGTGGCTGGTGAGTGGATGCCTATTACGGTTTTTAAAAATAATGGTAAGAGTTTTAAGAATCATACAGAAAAGGCTGGTTTGGCCAATTCAAATGGTTGGTGGCAAAGTTTAGAATCAGGAGATTTTGATCATGATGGTGATATGGATTTTGTAGCAGGAAATTGGGGCCTCAATACACCTTTTAGGTGTAGTACTGAAGAGCCTATGAGTCTATATTTTGCAGATTTTGATAAAAACGGTAAATTAGATCCTATCTTTAGCTGTTATGAAGATGGGAAAAGTTATCCAGTGCCCTCACTAGATTATATGGTTGAGCAGATGCCCATACTCAAAAAGAAATTCCTTCATTATTCTGAATATTCATCAGCTACAACTGATGAATTGATTGAAATGTTCGATGTAAAAAACTTTCCGAAATTATATTGTAAAACCTTGGCATCAACATATCTTAAGAATAATGGAGACGGAACGTTTGATCTTGAAGAATTACCCCAAGCAGCGCAGGTTGCTCCACTATTCGACACTAAGGTATTAGACATAAATAAAGACGGTAATCTTGATATTCTTGGAATAGGAAACTTTTACTGGACAGATGTGGTTATAGGGAAATATGATGCATTAAAAGGGCTTACCATGCTTGGGGATGGTTTAGGTAATTTTAAAACTGTTGACTTGGATAAATCTGGATTTGTTGTTGATAGTGACGCTAGAACTTTCGCTACACTTAAAACTACAGATAATCAATCGCTTTTTATTGTTTCACAGATATTGGATTCATTAAAAATATTTAAACAAAATAAAATAATCAAACGTGACTGATACTAATCTTAAACAAAATAAAATCTTAGGAAATTTCTTTACAAATTAACATTTAAATTTTAAGGAATTATTAGAATTTGTCATCATGTAAGGGTTTGGTTTTAAGTAAAACAAGGTATCAACTGTCATATGCCAAAAAGGGCATCAAACCAAATTACTTTTGCAACAAATAAAAAAGGTATAAAGGAAGTGTTAAATGATAGTGTTAGAACACATTTGATTAAAGTTTACATAGAGAAATATAATGAATATAAAAACAACTAATACATATTCCAGATTATAAGAATTAATGAAGATAATCAATCATTTGTAAGATTAAAAAAATATGAATGGTTAAATAAAATGCCAACGAGTTCTGTAGGCTGAGTTAAAAACAATAAAACATTGATTATGAAAACGAATAAAATATTTTTTCTTTCAATTATTTTAATAATAATCACAATAGTTGCTTGTAAAGATAAATCCGAACATATTGTAATTACACCTGACGAATTTCACAAGTCTGTTGATAGAGTAGTTGATGTCATGGTACATGATATATTTTCACCACCAGTAGCCAGTAGAATATTTGCATACCCAAATATTACAGCCTATGAGATTATAGCGCAACAAAATCCTGAATATAATTCTTTAGCAGGACAAATTGAACATTTAGGAGAAATTCCTAAAGCAGATATTTCAAAGAATATCAATTATAAGTTAGCAGCATTAGTAGCTCATATGGAAGTTAGTAAAAGGTTAATTTTTTCTGAATTTAGAATAGAAGAATTTAGAGATAGTTTATATCAAATCTGGGAAACAAAAAACCCGTCTCAATTTAAAGATTCCAAAACATATGGTTTAATAGTGGCAGATTTTATAGCAGAATGGATGAACAAAGATAATTATTCTCAAACTAGAACCATGTCGAAGTATCAGGTTGATACTGATGATGGAGGACGTTGGCGGCCAACACCGCCAGCTTATATGGATGGTTTGGAACCACATTGGAATAAAATTCGCCCCTTTGTTCTTGATTCTTCAGCACAATTTAAACCTATACCACCGCCAAAATTTTCAATGAATAAAAATTCAGAATTTTATAAAGAACTAAGAGAGGTATATGAAATAAGAAATAGAATTACAGAAATTGGAGATAAATCTGAAGAAGTTCAAATTGCAAAATTTTGGGATTGTAATCCGTTTGTAACTTCTACAAGAGGTCATTTCATGTCTGCGACTAAAAAAATCACACCTGGAGCACATTGGATTGGTATAACGAAAATAGCCTGTAAAACTGCTGATGCCGATTTTGATAAAACAGTTTTTGCTTACACAAAAACATCAATTGCTATTGCGGATGCTTTTATAAGTTGTTGGGATGAAAAATATAGAAGTAATTTAATACGGCCAGAGACTTTAATCAATAATTATTTCGATGAGAAGTGGGAGCCTATTTTGCAAACACCGCCTTTTCCAGAATATACTAGTGGCCATTCTGTAGTTTCGGGAGCTGCTGCCAAGGTTTTGACAGAAATCTTTGGAGATAATTTCTATTTTTTAGATGATACTGAAACACGTTATGGATTACCAATACGTTCGTTTACATCATTTAATTCTGCTGCACAAGAGGCTGCTATTAGTAGAATGTACGGTGGTATTCATTACAGATTTGCTGTAGAACTTGGTGTCGGTCAAGGAAAAAAGGTAGGGAGTTTGGTAATTGATGAATTGAGAATGAAAAATTAAAAGATAAATGAAGCAACATTTATGCTATGAAGTTGTAAGCTTATTTAATACCCCAACAAAAAGGACTGTTTTTAAGGTATACTCAAGAGAGCAGTTACTAAGAAGTAGCGAATATATGAGTGTTTCTGGTGAATCTTATAGAACCACTATCTATAGGGCTATCAAGTCTTTAAGAAGTGAATTGACTCCAATTTTACTCTTTGCTTCAATAATTTTTAAAAAAAAAGTAAAAAATCTTGTCTATAAAAACTCAAGAACACCTAATCCAATAGTTATGAAAAAAGTATACAGTAAAAAAAACAATAATTCGAGTATGAATACAGACGAAAAAAGTCAATTAAAAACTAGAATCAATCATTCTGTAGATATGTATATTCAAAAGAAAAGAAGAATTTAGGTAGAAATGGTACTTATAACATTGCAGCAGATACATTTTCAAAAGGAATTTATATTGTAAGAATCAATTCGAAATACGTAAAAAAAATAATTGTACAGTAACAAATAGGAGTCTAGGCTAATTTACTTTTTTTGTAGTTAGTTTTTGAGGTAGATTAGTTTAGATTTTTTTAAAATTATAGAAATGAAACAGATATCAATTTTAGGAGTTTTTGCAATCAGTATGTTGGTTGCTTGTGGTACCAAAGAGAAAAAAGCAGCAACGGCTAAAGAAGACAAGATAACAGTGGCAGCATATTACTTTCCCAATTACCATACCGACGATGCAAGAAATACAGAGTTTAAAGGAGAAGGATGGGCAGAATGGGAACTGGTAAAAAGTGCAACACCGCGTTTTCCTGGGGAACATCAACCAAATGTACCTGCTTGGGGTTATACTGACGAAAAAGACCCAAAAGTGATGGCGCAGAAAATTGATGCCGCCGTAAATCATGGAGTTGATACCTTTATTTTCGATTGGTATATGTACGAAGATGGTCCTTTTTTAAATAGATGTTTAGATGAAGGGTTTTTAGAAGCAGAAAACACAGAAAAAATGAACTTTGGGCGTTTTAATCATTACATCAAATCTAATTCTTTCTAGTCTTACTCATAAGTTTATTATACTTAATTAGTTCTTGTCCACGATATATCATAACGATTTGTTTAAACCAATTTCTAAACTTAACCTCAACAAAATCTCTATGCACTATTATATACTCTAGCTTATTCAATAGTTGTTTCTTAAATATGTCGAGGTCTAAACTATAGTGAACAATCTCATTTGATAACTCTATCTTAAGAGACCTAATAGACTTACTTGATTGAGCAATGTTATTTGATAAGCTATCTATTTCAAGCTCGTATCTTGTATTGAACCTTGCATACAGTGCTTTAGTTACTTCACCATCTAAATAGAGTTCATAGTTCCTATCCTTTTTACCTCTAACCTTTCTTAAACTAGACTCTAGAGTTGATAGATTAGCCTTTTCAATTGTTAAAGAATCACTCATACGAGTTCTAACACTATCCTCTTGAGCCAGTTTAGCATTAGCCTCACCTATAACACGAACCTCTTCAATTAGAAATGGTCTATTTATACCTTTGATACCACACTTAGCGTTACAGTTATACGTATTATTGAATTGAACTACTCTTTGATTCATAGTTGAACCACATACGCAATGTATAATAGAACTAAATGGATTGGTGTGCTGTCTTTTACTAGAGAATCTAGACCTTGACTTTCTAAACTCTTGAGCTTTATCGTATAGTTCTTTAGTTATTATTGCAGGCACATCATAATACTCATCATTGTATAACATCTTTCCATAGTAGAACGTATTAAGTAGTATGCTTGATACACGACCTTTCTTCCAATGCTTGTCTTGTAGAGGTTCATTTAATAAATTAACTATTGAAGGTGCTCCTATACCATCACATGCTAGATTAAATATTCTTTTAACAACTATAGCTTGTTCTTCTATTATCTTAGGCTTACCGTTCTCATCTGCCTCATATGCATATACCTTTGTAGAGAATCCTCTACCATTGAGTATAGCATTTCTTCTACCACTTATGATACGATATGATAAGGACTTACTTTCTTCTTGAGCCATTGAAGATATAATAGATATAAGCATTGAAGCATTAGAGTTCTCGCTACCATCTTCATTGAGAGTTCGTATGCTTTCCTTTTGAGTATGAATACATATACCTTTAGCAGAGCATTCTTGAACAAATACAAGTAGGTCAATTTGTCTTCTTGTTATACGTGATAGCTCACTCACTAGAATATTAGTTATATTGTTAGACTCTATGTATTGAAACATATCATTCCAACTATCTCTTTCGTTAAAGCCCTTCTTAAACCCACTAATCTTGTCTTGGAATACTTCTACAACGTTTAGATTATTAACTGTAGCATATCTCTTTAAGTCATTTATTTGTCTAGTAGTATCTTGGTCGTTGGTACTAACACGAGCGTATATAATTGCTTTCATTTTGTAAAGATAATTCTTTTAAATAGATATATATAATCAAAACTCTAATCTAAGGACAAAACTCCATATAAAGCACATTTTGCAAACTCTTACACA
>TARA_B110000208_G_scaffold33142_1_pt1 | contig 16904 bp, 16 predicted proteins | sample TARA_B110000208 | Tara Oceans TARA_B110000208 (sample SAMEA4397426) | marine metagenome | biome: Polar Biome; feature: [SRF] surface water layer (ENVO:00010504); material: water (ENVO:00002006), including particulate matter (ENVO:01000060) such as... | depth 5 m
TAAACGCATTAATTTTACTATCTTTAACAGTAAAACCTGCAGCCATGTCATGTCCGCCACCAGAACTAAGAATATTTAGGTTTAATGCCTCTATTATTATTTCGCCCAGAGGAATACCAAAAAGAGATCTTCCAGAGCCTTTTCCAATTCCATTTTTATCTAAAGCAATAATACAAACTGGCCTATTATAAGTTTCTTTCATTCTGCCTGCAATAATTCCAATTACACCTTCATGATAATCAGACGAGAAAACAACAATAGCACTAGGAATGACATTATTATTATTGGAAATTAACTTTTCAATTTGGCCTACAACTGAACTTTCAAGTTCAGATGTTATAAATCGTCTTTTTTTATTTAAATCATCTAATTTTTGGGCTAATTCAATAGATTTGTTAATATCTTTTTCTTTTAAAAGTTTTACACCTAAGTCACTGGCACCAATTCTTCCACCAGCATTAATTCTTGGACCCAAAGAAAACCCTAAAGCTTGCGTGTTTGGGGCATTACTTAATTTGCTAACATCACAAAGAGCCTTGATGCCAGGGTTTTCTCTTTTTTTCATAATTGATAAGCCTTGCTTCACAAAAGCTCTATTTACACCTGTCAATGGAACCACATCACAAACAGTTCCTAAAGCTACTAAATCAAGAAACATAAATAAATTTGGCTCTTTCTTTTTTTTAAAAAACCCTCTTTGTCTTAACTCTCTATTTAGTCCAATTAAAAAGATAAAGGTAACACCTGCTGCACATAAATCTTCATATCCCTTATGAGTATCTAGTCTTTTAGGATTAATAATAGCGTACGCGGGAGGTAAAGTAGTATCTGGTAAATGATGATCTATAACTATTAAATCAATGTTAACAGAGCTCATTGCTTTTAAAGGTTCAAAGGATGATATTCCACAATCAACTGTTATTATTAACTCTGCCCCCTTTTTATAAAGACCTTTTAAGGCGTCTTCATTTGGACCATATCCTTCTAAAAATCTATCAGGGATATGGATAAATGTTGTTAAACCACAATATTCTAAATAACTTGAAATAATTGCAGCTGAAGTTGCTCCATCTACATCATAATCACCAAAGATACCAATAGGACGGCCATTAACAACTTCATCAGCCAACCTTTTTACTCCTTTTTCAAGGTCTTTAAACAAAAATGGTTCAGGCAATAAATTTTTTAACTTTGGAGAAAAATAATCATCGAATTTTTCGATTGTTATTCCATTGAATGATAAATATGGAACTAAAATATTAGGTATTTCATATTTTTGATATAAATAATCGGCAAACCTCTGTGAATTATCATCAAAAGTCAAGAGGCTCCATTCTGCATCAGCAACTGATACTTTTTCTTTAAACAACTTAATTTTTGAAAATGACATTATTTTATAGAACTTATCTTATAAATAAATACTTAAACACACAGGTTCTTTTATAATACCTTCTATATTCTCAATAGAATTAAGGGCTTTATCTAAAACAAGTTTATTAGCTTCATGAGTTACTATAATTAAATCAGCAGTCTTATCTGATGGATTAAGTTTTTGGATAAAGCTTTCAATAGAAAGATCATAATTTTTAAAAATAGATGTAAGGTCAGCTAATACACCAGATTTATCAAGCACAGTAAATCTTAAGTAAAACTTTAAATTATCTCTATAACCAATTGATTTAAAGTTATCTTCTATATCTACAGACTTTCTTCCAAAAGGATATGATTTTGCTTGATTAGCAAAATCAATAATATCTGCTAAAACAGCAGAAGCAGTAGGCTCCCCTCCTGCTCCAGCTCCAGTGATCATCACAGGACCAGCAAGACTTGATTCAATTTGCACAGCGTTTGTAACTCCAGAAACATTTGCCAAACCATAATTATGAGGAATTAACCATGGCTCAACTGAGCAAAATAGGTCTTTATTTCCATCTTCATTATCTAACAACAAAGAATTTCCTAATAATTTAATTTTATAACCTAGATCATTGCAATTTTTTATATCATTGATTGTTATATTCCTTATTCCTTTTATGGATAAAGATTTAATATCTGGCATTTTACCATAAGCAAGAGCTGAAAGAATTAAAGTTTTATGAGCAGCATCTATTCCATCAACATCAAAAGCAGGATCAGCTTCAGCATATCCTTTCTCTTGAGCTATAGTTAAAACTTCATCAAAAGTTTTATTAGTTAACTCCATTTCAGATAAAATATAATTTGCTGTTCCATTCAAAATACCAGTAACTTTAGTAATTTTATTTACTACTAACCCCTCTCTAATTAGCTTTAATATTGGGATGCCACCTGCTACAGAGGCTTCGAATGAAAAGAACAAATCATTTAACTCAGCTAAATGAGCTAATTCTTTTCCAGACTTAGCAATCAAAGCCTTATTAGCCGTAATAAGAGCTTTTTTATTATTTAAAGCTGAAAAACATACATCATAAGCAACTCCACTATCACCACCAATTAATTCAACAATAACATCTATATCATCTGAAGCTGTCATAGATACAGCGTTATCAAAGAAAGGTACTGCAGATAAATCTACTTTTCTTTTCTTATCTTTAGACTTGGCTGAGACACCCCTTAACTCTATAGGGAACAGATCATTTTGAACTCTAAATCCATTGATTAGCTGATAAGCGACCTCTTCACCAACATTGCCAATACCTGCTATTCCAATTCTAATAGGTTTCATAATATAATCCTCAATTTAATCTAATTTCATTTTAATATATAGAATATAAAAAAATATGTTGAAATAAAAAAAAGGTGCGCAATGCACACCTTTTTAAAAATATGTTGATAAGTTTTAACGTTTTGAAAATTGAAAGCTTTTTCTAGCTTTCGCTCTTCCATACTTTTTACGCTCAACAACTCTGGAATCCCTTGTTAACATTCCTGCAACTTTTAAAGGTTTCCTTAAATCAGGTTCAAACAAAGTTAATGCACGACTTAATCCGTGTCTAACAGCTCCAGCTTGGCCAGACAAGCCTCCACCTTTAACAGTAGCCATTACATCAAATTGATCTTTTCTATCTGTAACTTCAAAAACAAAGTTTAATAGCATTTGCAAAACAGGTCTTGCAAAGTATGAATTCATATCTTTACCATTAATCTGTATTTTTCCAGATCCTCTTTTAACCCATACACGCGCTGTAGATTCTTTTCTTCTTCCAGTTGCATACGATCTTCCAAGAGCATCTATTTTTGGCTCTTTCACAATAACAGCGCTTTCTTGCACTTCACTTAATTGTGACAAATCACTTAGATTATTAATTTCTTTAGTTTCAATATTTTCTTCAGCCATAATTAAACCCTCAACTATTTTTTCTATTCATAGACTTAACGTCTAAAACTTTTGGATCCTGAGCTTGGTGAGGATGCTCGCTTCCTGAGTAGACATATAATTGTCTTAAAACTTGACGACCAAGAGGCCCTCTAGGGATCATCCTTTCTACAGCTTTTTTAATCACCCTATCAGGAAATCTTCCGTCAAGAATTTTATCAGCTTTTCTTTCTTTTATTCCACCTGGATAGCCAGTGTGCCAATAATATGTTTTTTGTGTTCTTTTATTACCAGTGAGCAAAACTTTTTCACAATTGACAACTATTAAGTTATCTCCGCACGCCATATGAGGAGTAAAGCCAACTTTATGCTTACCTCTCAATCTATTGGCAATAATAACCGCCAATCGCCCTAACACAAGACCTTCTGCATCTACTACAAACCAATCTTTTTTAATGTCGCTAGGCTTGGCTGAATATGTTCCTTTTATAGCCATTTTAATCCTCTAAAATAAATATATTAAAATATTAAACTGTGTATACATCTTGCAGTTAATTAGGTCAATCATAATTATTATAAATTTATTCATGTTTTTCAATAAGTTAAATCAATGAGTGCTATAATACCACATATATTAAAAATAAATTTTTACAATTTTAAATTAAATTTTCTCTAAATTATAATTATAAGTTAATATATTAAAGTATTTGATAACTAACCAAGGCTTAAAAATGAATAATAGTGATAAATTTAAAGCATTATTAATAGAAATAACAGACGGAAGAAATCTAAACTATATTCAAGCAAAGCTAGCTTTTGAAATAATCATGTCTGGTGAAGCTACAGATTCACAAATAGGCTCATTTCTTACTGCTGTAGAAATGCAAGGAAATAACACAACTACAATCTCTGCTGGAGCAGAGATAATGAGAGAAAAGTGTGTCAAAGTAAAATCTTTAGAAGGCTCAATAGATGTTGTAGGAACTGGGGGAGATAATTTAGGTACATTAAACATATCTACTGCCGTTTCATTTGTATTAGCAGGAGCGAATATTTCAATTGCAAAACATGGTAACTATTCCGCTACATCCAAATCAGGAGCAGCCAATGTTTTAAAATCTTTGTCTGTTAATATTGATTGTGACATAAGAGTAGTCGAACTATGCCTAGTAAAGTGTGGCATATGTTTTCTCCTAGCACCAAAACATCATATCGCAATGAAATACGTTGGAAAAATAAGAAAAGAACTAGGAATAAGAACTATATTCAACCTTCTTGGCCCTCTATCAAACCCAGCGTTTGTAAAAAAACAATTATTAGGGGTTTATGACAGATCTTTGATACTTCCTTTTGCCAAATCTCTAAAAAAACTAGGATCAACTAATGCTTGGGTTGTTCATGGGCATGATGGACTAGATGAAGTAACAATAACTGGAAAGACATATTGCGCTCAGTTAAAAGATGGATTAATCAATGAGTTTATCATTCATCCTTCTGACATTGACATGCCTACATCTCCAATTTCAGAACTTATAGGAGGAGAACCAGAAGAAAACGCAAAAGAAATTAAAGAGTTATTGAATGGTAAAAAAAGTGCCTTTCGAAATGTTGTTGTCCTTAATTCAGCAGCTGCACTTGTCGCTACAGGAAATGCAGACAGCCTTGAAGAAGGAGCAGAAAAATCTATATTATCTATAGATACAGGCCAAGCCATGAAAAAATTAGAAATGTTAATAGATATATCAAATAATAGTTAAGGCTTAATTAGTAAAATGACAACAAAACTTCAAGAAATAATTAATTATAAGAGAGAAGAGTTTATTTTTGAAAAAAATAAAACTAATGAATTTGAAATTAATTCAAAAATTGACATGCAAGAAAAGCCTAAAAATTTTATTAAAAGCTTAGAACAAACAAAAACAAAATTTGCATTAATTGCTGAAATAAAGAAAGCATCACCAAGCAAGGGGCTAATTAGAAAAGATTTTGAACCTATCTATTTAGCTGAATGTTATAAAGAAGGTAAAGCTTCTTGCTTATCAGTCCTTACTGATAAAAAGTTTTTTCAAGGTGATAATAGCTATATCAATTTAATAAAAGGTAAAGTTGATTTACCTATCTTAAGAAAAGACTTTATAATAGATCCATGGCAAATAAAGGAATCTAGAGCATTAGGTGCTGATTGCATACTACTTATTATGGCTGCATTAACATTAGAACAAGCCCTATTGTTGGAAAAAGAAGCACATGATCTGGATATGGATGTATTAGTAGAAACACATACTCATGAAGAAATAATAATGGCTAATAAACTTACTACTAATCTAATTGGAATTAACAATAGAAATCTTAAAACTATGGAGGTTGATATAAATAACTCTCTTCAATTAAAGAAATATATAAATCCAGAAAAAATTATAGTTGCTGAAAGTGGCTTAAAAAATCATGAAGATTTAGCTCTTTTTTCAGAAAATGGTATTAATATTTTTTTAATAGGCGAAAGCTTAATGAAAGAACAAAACGTTACATTAGCTACAAAAAAAATATTAGGACAAATAATTTGAATAATCCTTTAACTCACTTTGATCACAATGGTGACCCATCAATGGTCGATATAAATGACAAAAAAAGTACTGCTAGAGTAGCTATAGCTAGTGGAAAAATAAAAATGAAACTTGAAACTCTAAATAAAATCATTGATATGAAAATCAAAAAAGGTGATGTTCTGGTTATAGCAAAATTAGCCGGAATAATGGCTGCAAAAAAAACAGAACAGCTTATTCCTTTATGTCATTCTATTCCTCTTTCTTATGTTAAAATAGATTTAAAACCCAACATCAATGATTCATCTATAGAAATCATAGCTGAAGCTTCATTAATTGGAAAAACAGGTGTTGAAATGGAAGCTTTAACAGCAGTATCGATTGCGTCTTTAACCATTTATGATATGTGCAAAAGTGCTGACAGAAGTATGACTATTTCAGATATAAAGCTTATTCATAAGTCAGGAGGAAAGTCTGGAGAATTTAACGCATAAGTCAAAACTATTATCACTAAATGATGCCATCGATAAAATTAAATCAAATTTTAAAAAAATTGGTAATGAAGATGTTTTTCTTCAAAATGCAAATGGAAGATGTTTATCTAAATCAATAGTTAGTAAAAGAAATAATCCAAACTTTGATGCTTCATCAATGGATGGATTTGCAGTAAACACAGATGATTACAATAACTTAAAGAAAAAAGTTAATATTGATAATAATAAATTTGTGTCCCTAAAAATCATTGGAGAGTCTTCAGCTGGAACACCTTATAATAAAAACATTAAAAGCGGTGAAGTTGTCCAAATTTATACTGGAGCAAAACTACCATCAGGAAGCGATGCTGTCATAATTCAAGAAAACGTTAATCTTATAGACAAGAGTAATTACATCAAAACAAATGTCACTGTTCAAAAAAATCAGAATGTAAGAAAAGAAGGATTAGATTTTAAAATAGGGCAACATTTTCTTTCTAAAGGAACCATTATAAATGCTAGGCATCTTGGAGCCATAGCAATGACTGGAACATCATGGGTAACCGTAACCCGAAAGCCTCTAATTTCTATTCTTTCAACTGGAAATGAAATTAAAAAAGTTGGAGAACAACTTTTAGAAAATCATATACCTAGTGGTAATAATTTGATGTTAGCGGCTCTGATACAAGAATTTGGAGGAATTCCTAGAATTTTAGAAACAAGCAACGATGATGAATTAAGTATTTCTAATATAATAAATGATGCTCTTGATAGCGATCTAATTGTAACAACAGGTGGAGTTTCAGTTGGCAAGTACGACCTTATACAGAAATCTTTATTAAATTTTACAAAAAAATCAAATGAATTTTGGAAAATAGCGATGAGACCTGGAAAACCTTTGTTATTCTCAAAAATAAATAACACACCTTTACTAGGATTGCCAGGCAACCCTGTTTCTACTGGTGTGTGTGCGTTAATTTTTGTTAATATTGCAATAAAAAAAATGTTAGGAAATGAAACATCATTTCCTGAATTTGAAAAAATTACATTAGAAGGATCTTTAAAAAATAACGATGAAAGAATGGATTTTTTAAGAGCAAAAATAAAAAATATTGATGGACATTTATTTGCCATTCCCTTTGAACGACAAGATAGCTCAATGATAAACCAATTTTCGTCTTCTGACTGTTTGATTATACGAGATCCCTTTGAAAGAAAAATAAATAATGGCGAATTAGTTAAAGTCATTAGATTTCAAAATAATATTTAATAATTTCTTGCTATTAAATTGAATTTATAATAGAACAAAAGAGGAACAAAGGAATTGTAATGCTTACAAAAAAGCAAAATGAATTATTAACTTACTTAATTAAAAGAATTGAGAGTGATGGTGTAACCCCATCATACGAAGAAATTTGTTCTGCTTTGTTGTTGAAATCAAAATCAGGAATTCATAGAATAGTTAAATCTTTAGAAGAAAGAGGCTTTATTGAAAGATTAGAAAATAAAGCAAGAGCCATAGCTCCTAAAAAATATCCAAATGGACAGACTTATAATAGTGAATTAATAAATTTTAAAGATAAGTTTATTAAAAAAACAACTAAAGAAAACATTCGTTCAGTTAACTCAACAGCTCTTGAGATACCTCTGCTAGGAAAAATTGCAGCTGGAACCCCAATAGAAGCAATATCAAATTATGATAATTATATTAATATACCTTCATCACTTATGACAACAGGTGAACATTATGCTCTATGTGTTGATGGAGATTCTATGATAGAAGCCGGTATATATGATGGAGACACTGTTATAATTAATAAAAAAACAGATGTTAAGAATGGAGACATAGTCGTAGCTCTAATTGATCAAGAAGAAGCAACTCTTAAAAGATTTAGAAAAAAAGGCGATAGTATAGCTCTAGAGCCAGCTAACAGCAAGTATGAAACCCATATTTATGGCCCTGACAGAATTAATATTCAAGGTGTTTTAACTGGATTATTAAGAAAATATTAATTAAATAGTATTACGATTTATAAGCTTCCCATTATATTTTTTTTATGTAATTAGTTGCATTGTTATTTTTTTAAGATAGAGAGTTATGTTTTGAAAGTTATTACAAGATTTGCACCATCTCCTACTGGTTATCTTCATATAGGCGGAGCTAGGACAGCTCTTTTTAATTACTTGTTTGCAAAAAAAAATAATGGCAAATATTTAGTTAGAATTGAAGATACTGACATAAAAAGATCAACTCCTGAAGCTGTAAAGGCAATTCATGAAGGCCTAGATTGGCTTAAAATCAAGAGTTCTGAAGAAATAGTTTATCAATCTAGACAAAAAAATAAACATATAGATATTGCTTATAAACTGCTTGAAAGCCATTTTGCATACAAATGCTATTTAAACCCAGATGAACTAAACACATTAAGGGTTAAAAGCAGAGAAAATGGTGTTCCAATAAAATCTCCCTGGAGAGACAAAGTAATTAATGACAACTCAAAAGACTTCGTTATTAGATTAAAAATGCCTGTAACCGGAATAACTACTATTAATGACATGGTTCAAGGTGATGTATCTATAAATAATGAAATCCTTGATGATATGATTATTTTGAGATCTGACAAAACTCCAACTTATATGTTATCATCTGTAGTAGATGACTTTAATATGGGAATCACTCATATAATTAGAGGTGATGATCATTTTAATAATGCATTTAGACAAATTCAAATAATAAAATATTTAAATTGGGACATACCAGTATATGCGCATATACCTTTAATACATGGCCCCGATGGAACAAAGTTATCTAAGAGACATGGGGCTACTAATGTTTATGATTATCATAAAATGGGCTATACTTATGAGGCTATGTGCAATTATCTGCTTCGATTGGGATGGTCTACAGATAACGAATTAGATTATGATATAAGTAATGCTAAAACATTATTTGCTTTAAATAAAATAAATAAATCTCCTGCAAAATTCGATATCAAAAAATTAAATAATATAAATTCAAAATACTTAAATTCAATGGATATAGATAAAATTTATGAATTAATAGTAACAAGTTCTGAATTAAATTTATCCCTTAAACAAGAATTAAAGTTAAAATTATTAATACCTGAATTTCTTAAAAGAATTAACGTTTTTACTGAAATATTAGATGATATTGAATGGATTATAAATGATGATTTTGTAGTCAAAAGTGAAGAACATTTAATTAAATTACGAAATGATAAAATTTTATGCCAAGAAATTGCAGAAAGTTTAATGCACTGCAAATGGTCTAAAGAAGAAATTGACACTTCTTTAAAAGAATACTTAAGTAAAAAATCATTAAAATTTAATCAAATTGGGCCTTTGTTAAGAACTGCTCTTACTGGAAAAATAAATTCTCCAGATATAATAACAATTATTTATGTACTAGGTTGTGAAATATGTTTAAAACGTTTAAATTATAATTATTAATTCATTATTAAACTTTATATTAATGTAATCTGATTCAATTAAGGTAGTTAACATGTCAAATAATTCTATAGAAAATAAAGCAACAATCAATTTTTCTGGTAAAGAACTAGAACTTAAAATTTTAAAGGGAACAGTTGGGCCTTCCGTAATTGATGTTAGAAATTTATATAGTGATTTAGGTGTATTTACATATGACCCAGGTTATGGATCAACTGGTTCATGTGAATCCGCAATAACATATATTAATGGAGAAGAAGGAATTCTACTTCATAGAGGTTACCCAATTGATCAACTTGCAAATGAAAGTAGTTTTTTAGAAGTAGCTTATTTACTGTTAAATGGTGAATTGCCAAAAAAGGCAGAAAAACATGAATTTGAAAATGCAATAACTTTTCATACAATGGTTCATGAACAATTAATTAATTTTTATCGAGGGTTTAGAAGAGATGCTCACCCTATGGCAATTATGGTAGGAGTAGTAGGAGCCTTATCAGCATTTTATCCAGATTCTACTAACATTAATGATCCTTATGAAAGATTAGTAGCTTCAAGGCGATTAATTGCAAAGATACCAACAATAGCTGCAATGGCATATAAATACTCTTTAGGGCAACCATTTAATTATCCTCAAAACAACTTAACATACGCTGAAAACTTTCTTCATATGTGTTTTTCAGTTCCAGCAGAAAAATATAAAATTGATCCAATCATTTCTAACGCAATGGATAAAATATTTATACTTCATGCTGACCATGAACAAAATGCCTCCACCTCTACTGTTAGAATATCAGGGTCATCTGGAGCAAACCCATTTGCATGTATAGCTGCTGGCATTGCTTCATTATGGGGCCCTGCTCATGGAGGTGCAAACGAAGCTGTTTTAAAAATGTTGTCAGAAATAGGTAATGTAAGTCGTATTGGTGAATACGTAAATAAAGCAAAAGATAAAAACGATCCATTTAGACTTTTTGGCTTTGGACATAGAGTATATAAGAACTATGATCCAAGAGCAGCTGTAATGAGAATTTCATGTCATGAAGTTTTAGATTTATTAGGTATTAAAGATGACCCATTACTAGAGATAGCTATGGAATTAGAAAAGATAGCCTTAAGCGATGAATATTTTATAGAAAAAAAATTATATCCAAATGTTGATTTTTATTCAGGAATTATTTTAAAAGCAATGGGATTCCCTACTGATATGTTTACAGTACTTTTTGCTGTAGCGAGAACGGTTGGCTGGGTAGCTCAATGGAACGAAATGATAGCTGATCCAGTTCAAAGAATAGGAAGGCCAAGACAGCTTTATACTGGATATGATAAAAGAGATTTTATTAACTTAGAAAAAAGATAATTAATAATTAAAATTATTAATTATAGATAAAATTTTATTACTGGATTCTTTAGAAAAGTAAGTATAATTATGTTTATCATAACCCATACTCTTTAAAATTCTACTTGATTCGTTTTTTATTTCTTTTTGTTTTTTTTCTAAGTTTATTAAAAAATCATTCAGCAATAAAGTTAAAGTATTGGCGTTACATTTATCTTGAAATAAAAAAGGAACAATTTCTTTGTTTGCTAAAAAATTTGGTAAAATAACATTTTTAAAATCTACTAATTTTTTTCCAATGAATGCACTAAGCCAATCTGATTTATAGACAGCTATAGTTGGAATATTAAACAAAACTAGTTCCAAAGTAACCGTGCCACTGCAAGCCAACGCTAAATCAGATATATTTAAAATATCATAATGATCTTCTAAAATAATAATATGAATATTTTTCAATTTTTTCTTGGAATCTAATATATTTTTAACTTTAACAAATTGCTTTTTTGTTGTGGGCAAAAACCAAATTAAATTAGGCCATCTTAATTTTGACAATTCAATGGTATTTAAAAACTCAGGTAAAATATAATTAATTTCAGCATCTCTACTTCCTGGTAAAATTAGACAAATTTTATTTTCAGGTTTTAAAGAATATTTAGTTTTAAAATCTGTAATATTTTTAATATTATAAATATTTTTTAATGATTTTTCTAAAATTGGGTTTCCAACATACAAACATTCAATATTATATTTTTTAAAAATATCAATCTCTTTATTAAATATACAAAAGAGACCATCATGAATGTCAATCCATTTTTTAGCACGTGACTTTCCATATGCCCAAATAGTTGGGGGAACAAAATGAATTAATGGGCATTTAAAACTAGTGTCTTTAAATTTTTTTTTCAATGCTTTAGCTAGTGCTAACGAAAAACCTTTGCTATCAATAGTAATAACAACCTTTGGTTGCTCTATTATTATCAACTCTATTATGTCATTAAGTTTTTTTTTTAAGTTTTTATAGTTAAGAATAGTATTAGTAAAACCAATGATATTAAGATGCTTTATATCAAAAGCAGAAACCAAACCTTGTTTTTGCATTAATGAACCTCCAACACCAAAGAATTTTACATTTGAATTCAAACTATCTTTAAGTCCAATCATTAATGAAGATCCAATTTGATCACTAGAGGTTTCTCCTGCTAACATAAATATTTTATTAATATTATTATTAATTTTCATTAATTAAAACCAAGCAAAATAAAAAATTAAACAGAGTATATACAAATAGTTTGTGTTTCTAGCAAAAAATTTTCTACTGATTCACGGTCAACAATAATAGTGCCTGTTGAAGAAACAACTAAAGAAGAAAAACCAAAATTTAGGCACATTTTAAGTGTTTCAATTCCTAAAACAGGTGGGTCAAGATATGTTTTTTGTGATGTTTTAGGAATTTTAATTAAAACAGGACCAAATTTATTATTAGATAGCTTGGAGTAAAGATCCCCTGCTCTTTTTATCATCTCATCAGTTCCTTCAGGACCTTCTATGGCATATACAAATTTTTCTGAAACAACTAAAGATTGACCAACATCAAATTGAGACAAGCTATTTAATAATCTTATACCAAAATTAGAACTTTCTATTATCAAGTCTCTATTTTCTTTTGGAAAAATAGTATTTTTACTAAAACCTTTATCAAAAAAACAATCTTTTAAAATTGTTGAAATTGGTAAAATTTTTATACCATATTCTTCAAAAAATTTTTCTATCATTATTAATGCTGAATTATCTCCTAAATCATTTATCTTATTTAACAATGATATTGCTTTTTTATTTATTAAATTATTATCTACCTTAGGTCTGTCAATTTTTCCTACCATAACTACATGAGTAATATTATTGTTATTTAATTCATTAATCCATTTGTCTGGCTCTAAAATAGAAACTTCAGAGGATTTGTTTTGAAAACATTTTGAACTGACATGTTCACTGATACAAAGTATAAATATATCTTTATTTTTTTTTGCTAAATATAATGGTAAATTTCCACCACCTGCAATAATTGCAATTCTCATTAAAACCTATCCATTTTAGGGTGGACTAGTTGACGATTAGAATTTTTATCTAAAAAAATTAAAATTTCACTTATAAGTAAATTATTTTTATATATATCTTTAACTTCAGATAATCTTTCTAAAAAAGTACCTTCTGGAGCAAATAATAATCGATAAACATTTCTTAACATTTTAATATCGTCTTTAGAAAAATCTCTTCTTTTTAAACCTACTAAATTAAGACCACTTAAAAAACCTCTACTTCCAACGACTGAAGAAAAAGGAATGACATCTCCATCAATTGTCGTTCCTGCACCTATAATTGCATGCTTTCCTATACGACAAAATTGATGAATTGCACTATGTCCTCCTAGATAAACAAAATCTGATATTTCAACATGGCCTCCAATGACAGCATTATTAACAAAAACCACATTGTCTCCTACTATTGAATCATGAGCAACATGACAACCAACCATAAACAAACCATTGTTTCCAACTATAGTTTTTTTAATTCCAACTTCTGTCCCTGGATGCATAGTAACATGCTCCCTCATTATATTATTGTTACCTATAATAAGTTCTGATTTTTCACCTTTATATTTAGTATGCTGAGGAGTAGATCCTAAAACACTGAACGGATATATTATATTATCTTTTCCAATAGAGGTGTAACCATCAATAACAACATGAGAATGGATTATAGAACCTTTACCAATATTTACGTTTGGTCCTATAATAGAATAAGCTCCAATTTTAACATTCTCTTCAATTTTAGCATCTATATGTATTATTGCTGAATCATGAATATAATTACTCATAATGCTTTTTCTTGATTAACTAACATTGCTGAAAACTCAGATGTGGCCATTAAAGATCCATCAACATATGCATCTGCACTAAATTTATACAATGATTTTTTATTTGCTAACACATTAACATTCAAGTTTAAAATACATCCAGGTGTAACAGGTTTTCTAAATTTAGCTTTTTCAATACCTGTAAAAAAAACAAGATTATTAGTAGATAGAGATTTATCAGAATATGAGACTAAACAGGCTGCTGTTTGGGCCATAGATTCTAAAATTAACACTCCAGGCATAATAGGATATTGAGGAAAATGGCCTTGAAAAAATGGCTCATTAAATGTTACAGATTTGATGCCTGTTACTGACTTATGAACAACTATATTAGTAATTTTATCAACCAATAAAAAAGGATATCTATGAGGAATTAAATCAATTATTTCATTATGAAAAAGAATTTTTACTTTTCCATTACCTTCTTTCAATACCATTTTAATTTTTCTTTCTTTTTTTTATATTTTGTCTTTGAGAAATTATTAACTTTTTCCAATCAAGTAAATTTTGAGCAGGGCTACCTCCAATTTTACTATTTTCTGGAAAACTATTAAACACTTTAGATGCTCCAGCAATAAGAGAATTCTTACCAATTCTCACATTATCTTTAATACTAACATCACCACCTATTATAACATTTTCATCAAGTATCACTGAACCAGAAAGACCTACTTGGCCGGCTAAAATACAGTAATCATTAATAATACAATTATGACCAATATGTACTTGATTATCAATCATTACAAAATCACCAATTATAGTATTATCTATTAATCCTCTATCTATAGTGCAATTTGAACCAATATTAGTATTATTTCCAATTAAAACTGATCCAATATGTGGTGTTAGAGTTGTATGAGATTTATTGGGTATAAAACCAAAACCAGACTTACCAATGACTGTGTTGGGATGAATTATAACTTTTTTTAAAATATGTGAACATTCAATAAAAACACCAGATCCAATAAAAGTTTCTTTTCCAATTTTACAATTTTTAGATATTGTAACTCTTTCTGAAATATAAACCCCATCATCAATAGTAACTCCCTCTTCTATTATAGAAAATGGCCCTATATTAACATTTTTACCAATTATTGATTTTTTATCAATTATTGCGCTAGGATGAATTTTATAATTTTCTGTATTTAAATTATATTTGTTAAAATAAAAATATAAAATTTTAGATAATGCTAATTTAGGATCTTCATAAGGTATCTTAATAATGTTAATGTTTAATAAATCAAAATTTTCTTTTTTAACAATACATATCCCTTTATTAATATTTGTATTATTATTACTATTATTTGATAAATAGGATAAAGTATTAAATTCCATTTTATCAAAAGGAACAAAATCTATTATTTTTGTTGTAATTATAGAATTGTTAAAATTATTATTAACTTTATAAAATTCAAACTCTGATATATTAAGTATTTTTAATATATCTTTAATATAGATTTCTTTTTCAAATTTAAAAAACAGTTTTCCATTTTTTTTTTTCATTTGACAAACTCTATAGATAAAGAAGATTTAATTGATATATTTTGAATACTTTTATTAAAAACTTTTAGAACTTCTAATGTAATATCAATACTGTCATCATTGAATATAAATATATTTTCTTTTAGAATAACTATATTTATTTTTTTTTTAATTGAAATTTCTTTTATTACTTTTGCAAGTAAGTCTTTAATTTTTTTTTGAATACTCTGAAATAATTTATTTAAAATCAATCTATTTTCATTATCAGTTTTTTGTACAATAAAAACATATTCTTTAAATTCTTTTAATTTATTATTAAAATCCTCAATTGGAATTTTATTTTTTAAAGCTAAAACTTTTTTTTCTTTTTCTTTTAATAACTTTTTTTTAATACTTAGCTTTTTATTAAGTATTTTTTCTGAAGAAATAAATTCTTTACTTAAATTTTTCATAGCATCTGAATTTCTTAATATCATTCTAAAGTCAACTATACCAATTTTATTTACATCTACCTTTTTATATATATTAGTATTTTCAGATATAATAATTAGGTTGTTTTTATAAAATTTATTATGATCAATGTTATTATTAACCAAACTTGAAATAAAAATAATATTTGTTAATAACATTTATAACTCTAATCAAATATATAAATAATATATTGTAAGGTAAATTAATTTAAAAACTAGTTCCAATTGAGAATTGAAAATTTTCATCTACATCATAAGCTTGACTGGCAATTGGAAAGCCCCAAATCGCTTGTAAAGGGCCTATTGGCGTACTCATTGCTAACCCAAGGCCTGAAGTTATTCTCGGCTCCATATCATCGTATCCTTTAACATTTGCTTCAAAATCAGTGCCCCATAATGAACCAGCATCAATAAAAACAAGCCATTGAAATCCTGTGTCATCAGGCATAAATTTTTCAGATCTAATTTCAAAAGACATATTATAAAAATTATTTCCACCAACAACTTGATTGTTTCCAGTATCTCTTGGACCAACTCCTGCGTTTTCAAATCCTCTTAACGTTTTTCCTCCTAATGAAAATCTATTTGAACTAGTGATTTTTTTATCTAAGGAAGAAACAAAACCTAATGCACTTTTAAATCCAACTATGTATTCACCATAAACAAGAGGATAATAAACTTTATATGAAGCTTGTGATTTGATAAAATTTGAATCACCTCCTATACCTGCAAATGTGTTTATTATATTCCAACTATATCCTGATGTTGGATTGAAATAATTATCTCTAGTGTCTTCTTTTATTAAATATTTAATTGAAGAAGTAATAATATTTATACCTTCTTCACCAGTATTAGATAAAGCTGCTGAAGTTGAAGATGTCGTTGTTTGACTTTCTGAGAAATTATAAGATAAAGAATGAAAT
>TARA_B110000208_G_scaffold53134_1_pt1 | contig 16901 bp, 12 predicted proteins | sample TARA_B110000208 | Tara Oceans TARA_B110000208 (sample SAMEA4397426) | marine metagenome | biome: Polar Biome; feature: [SRF] surface water layer (ENVO:00010504); material: water (ENVO:00002006), including particulate matter (ENVO:01000060) such as... | depth 5 m
CAGCATCTTGCGTTGTTGGCAAGTGTCTGTAAACAAATCCTAAATTCATCGCAAAATTTGCGTCTTCCGCACGGTCATTATCCCACTCATACATCCAAGTACCTGGTGTTGGATCGTAGGTAAATAAAATTTCTCCAGCAGTGGTTTCTCTATTGCCTCTTACAACAAATGGATCTGACTGTATGTTTCTTAATCTACCTGGCGCCTCAATACCATTTGGCATGGCATCAACTAAAGGTTTTTGCCATAAAAAGTTTGGTGCAATTTGTAAATTTCCTGAAGTAAATGTAAATCCTGTTAAAAAGTTTGCTTGATTCCCACTTCCTGTGTCTTTCAATTTCCAGCCAGTAAAAGTGGTGACTGCATCTGCACCTCCGTTTGCAACAAGCCCCATAACTGCAGACTGTGCATACCAGTTAAAAGTTCCATTTGTATAGGTTACTTTTAATTTACCTCCCCAATTATCAGCACTTTTAATTTTATCGACAACAACATCACTTGTACCATCACTATTATATCGAATATCTTGATATGCTCTACCGTTTAAAGGTTGACCTCCCCAAATACCGCCTAATTGAAAACCAAAATTATCATACTTTCTTTCTAAAGCTGCAGTTAGCCTACGTGTTTTTGGCAATGGAATAAAGCCTGATGTTTGTGCTTCTTTATTTTCGGATACATCTTCATGATACACACTGGTAAAACTATAATTTCCTATTTTAGTACTATACTTTAAAAGTATTGCAGGATTTGCTCCCCACCATAACTGTGGTCCAAAAGCTGCTTTTAGTCCTTCTAGAGCGCCTTTCCCGTCAACTTCTAGTCCTAGAATTTCACCACCATAGATGTCTAAATTTGGTCCATAGTTAGCTTCTGGATATAAACCAAAAATATCACCTTCATATTGCCAATGATAATGACCCGTTCTATAAAAACCTCTTACATTAAAATCATCTGATTTCCAATCGAAGGAAGCATTGTATACTTGCACTCTGTTATTGTCTGTAAGGGTTACATTCCCATTATCTGTATTAACAACTACGGGGCGACTTCTGTTTTCATAAAATATTTCATCAATAGGGTTTGCTGCCACATTGCCTAAAACATTAAAGTTTACTTCTGCACTCATGTTTGGAGATGGTTGTGCTTTCACTCCAATAAAATAAGATTGCATGTGATCGAAACCTGTTCTGTTTGGATAGCCCGTATTTTCAGTATCTGCAACATTTGGCGTGGTTAATAAACTTCCGCCAGTATTAAAGGTTGTAAACTCTGCTCTTAAATTACTCAAACTTATTTTTTCATTTCCTCCCAAAGCAGCTTTATCTCCTCTTGCTCTTAGGACACCATCCATTAAGTTAATCTTAGAAAAATGTTTTTCGACTGCATTTAATGTAACTCCTTCTTCTAACGGATTGATGCGATGTGCTTGTTGTAAAGAATAATAAGCAGCTCTTGGATATAAAGTATACAGTCCTGCAGCGTTTGTAGGTCCTTTTGCACAGATTCCAAACCATTCTTCGTTCATATTATTACTTCCTTCTTTGAAGTCTAAATAATAACCTCCGTTGGACCAGGAAGCATTGTTGTCATGCACATCCAAATCTTTTGTTTGACCAAATTTCCACCAACCATCACTAAACTGAAAGGTAAAACCACCTAATGAATTTCCTGCTTTCCCTAATCCAGAAGCATTTTGATATATTTCTTTCCAGTTTTCAACCATAAAGTGCGCTTGCATTTTTTGATCTTCTGAATTGGTTACTGCATTAAAAGAATCTGCTCCAAATTCTGTAAACATGATTGGCATGTTCAATTCTTTTTTTACTCTTTTAAAAGCATCTCCAAAAGATTGCCCTCGGTACATGTTTGTTCCGTAGATGTCTACGTCTTTACATTCTTTTGCGACAAGGTCTAAAAAGCCTAAATCGCCATTACACATGGCAACGGGATGCGAACCATCCAATTTCTTAATGGCTATAGCAGCCTTGTTAAACATTTGGTATAAATATTTAGCGGCAACAGAATAATCTCCTTCATTGATTGGTAGGTCTTCTGTTTCGGCACCTTTCCAAACCAATCCATAATTATTTTCATTTCCTAGTAGATACAGAAGTAAACCAGGTGTATTTTTATATTCATTAACAACATCTGTTACTTCTTTAAGTAACATTGCTTGTGTAGTAGGATCTGAATAATCTGTCTTAGCAACCCAAGCACCATTAATAGTGAGGCCATATCTACCAAATGAATGATTTAGCATCGTATGGATTCCATACGTTTCGTAGATATAAGTAATCCATTTAGGTTGCATCCCAGTGTAAACACGAATAGTATTTACTCCCATATTTTTGAGCAAGCCCATTTCTGCATCTAAAGCTGCCTTAATAACATCTTCAGATTGTTTCCATAAACTGTATGAATAGTTGGTGCCAATTGGAAAATAATCCCAATTCATACCATTAATCATAAAGTCTTTTTCGTTAACGACCAATTTCATTCCTTGCAAATTATCGATAACCTTCACCCTATTTGCTTGCGCAAAAATACTGAAGGAACATAAAAAAAGGATTGTTCTTAATAAATGATTTCTCATAGTTTATTCTTTTAAATTCTTAATATGAAATAGATTCACTTAGTTCCTTTGGAGTGAACAACTATTTCAAATTTTTTTGTTAATTGATTTTTTATAAATCTATGCATTAATAATTGCTGTGTATTTAAAAGCACCTCAATAAAAAACATACATTCAAAAAAAACTGATTTTCATAGACATACAGCTAAAAAACAAAGTTCATTGAATAAAAAAAAAATATAAATCAATAATTGTTGTGGTATTGTATTGCTTATTTCCGAATTTTTATGTGCTATGAAATTTAGACAATATATTTATATGAATTATATATTGCATGGTTATCTGGTTGCACAGCCTTTTTATGGTTAACAATTTAATAAAATGATCTAAAAATGAAAAACTAGATTTTGGATACTTAGTTGTATAAATTCAATAATTTCATTTGAAACAACATAATATTAAGAGAAGCTGAATATTATTTTTTTCTCATAAAAAAAGATTTATCTCATAAAATGGATAAAAAAAAAGGCAATAATCTTAAGATTATTGCCTTTTTAAATTCGTTCATTTGGTAGCATAAAAAAAATGCTGCCTATTTTAAGACTGCTTATTTACCTTCAGCAGCTTTTTTTGCTTCTCGCTTTAATTTTAAATTTTCCCAAATCGTACCACCAATCCAGTAAGGAACGACAAATGTTAACAAGAAGATCAACAACCAGAAACCAGCTGTAAAGACGAACATGAATAAAACTAATCCTGAAAATTGAGAAAAATCTAACATTTGTTTTTATTTGAAAAATTATTACTGCAAAAATAATACATATTTTCATATTCTACTGTGTAAAATGAAAATTTTTCACTTGTTTTTAAAAGGAATTGATAATAGCTTTTATCTTAGTTTTCGTAAATTTGTATTTTAATATTTCATTCATACAAACATGACCTACAGAATAGAAAAAGATACCATGGGACAAGTAAAGGTTCCAGCAGATAAATATTGGGGTGCGCAAACAGAACGATCTCGCAACAACTTTAAAATTGGAGCTCCAGGATCTATGCCTCTTGAAATTGTTTATGGTTTTGCCTATCTTAAAAAAGCAGCTGCATTTACAAATTGTGAATTGGGCGTACTAACTTCCCAAAAAAGAGATTTAATTGCGCAAGTATGTGATGAAATTTTAGCAGGAAAACATGATGATCAGTTTCCATTAGTAATCTGGCAAACAGGTTCGGGAACACAATCGAACATGAATGTAAATGAAGTGATTGCCAATAGAGCCCATGAAATTGCAGGAAATATCATTGGTGAAGGCGAAAAGACGATTCAACCCAACGATGATGTGAATAAATCACAATCTTCAAACGACACCTTTCCCACTGGAATGCATATTGCAGCCTACAAGAAAATTATAGAAACCACCCTTCCAGGCATTGAGCAGTTAAAAGCTACTTTAAAATTAAAATCAGAAGCGTTTAAAGACGTTGTCAAAATAGGAAGAACGCATTTAATGGATGCAACTCCACTAACCTTAGGACAAGAGTTTTCTGGCTATGTAGCACAATTAAACTTTGGCGTGAAGGCTTTGAGAAACACCTTAGCGCATTTGAGTCAGTTAGCATTAGGCGGTACTGCCGTTGGAACGGGATTAAACACCCCTCCTGGCTATGATGTCCTAGTCGCTAAGTACATTGCCCAATTTACTGGACTGCCCTTCATAACCGCAGAAAATAAATTTGAGGCATTGGCTGCGCATGATGCTTTTGTAGAAACACATGGATCTTTAAAGCAGATTGCCGTTTCTTTAAATAAAATTGCAAATGACATTCGTATGATGGCTTCTGGACCTCGTTCCGGAATTGGAGAATTAATGATTCCAGCAAACGAACCTGGCTCATCAATCATGCCAGGAAAAGTAAACCCAACTCAAGCTGAAGCCATTACCATGGTATGTGCGCAAGTAATGGGGAATGACGTTGCGGTTACTGTTGGAGGTACTCAAGGACATTATGAGTTGAATGTTTTCAAACCCATGATGGCTGCAAATGTTTTACAATCGGCTCAGTTAATAGGAGATGCTTGTACCTCTTTTGATGAAAACTGTGCTGCGGGAATTGAACCCAACCACACAAGAATTTCAGAATTAGTGAACAACTCTTTAATGTTAGTAACCGCTTTAAATACAAAAATCGGTTATTACAAGGCTGCAGAAATTGCAAATACGGCACATGAAAACGGAACTACTTTAAAAGTGGAAGCAGTTCGTTTAGGCTATGTAACTCCTGAAGAATATGATGCTTGGGTAAAGCCCGAAGAAATGATTGGTGGATTAAAATAATTCAATCACCTCACTAATATTATAAAAAAGCTGTACTTCATTTTACAGCTTTTTTTCGTTAGAGCAATACTTCACTACCAGAAACTAATTCCACAGGAATACGGTCCTTTTTAAAGAGTCTTGCTTGCAAAGCTCCTTTTAACGTGATTCTTTCATTATTCACTTCAAGCCAGCTTCCTTCTCGCAACCCTAAAACGGGAGTGTCATTATATATATGAAATTCTTGAATACGTGTTTCCCTAGTTTCTCCCATGTGTTTAGATCCAACTGCAGGGTCTAAATAATGTGCATTGATATTAAAAGAGATAATTTCCAATGCTTTAAAACTTGGCGGATATACTACGGGCATGTCATTGGTATTGCGAATAGAAACACCACAAATATTGCTTCCAGCACTCGTGCCTAAATATGGAGTTCCATTTTCTAACACTGTTTTTAGTTCCGTGAAAATCTCTTTTTTATAGAGTTGATTTAACAACTCAAAAGTATTTCCTCCACCTGTAAATATGGCTTCTGCTTGTTGTAATGCATCTTTAGGGTTTTCAAACTCATGAATCCCTTTAACATCGATATTTATTTTTGCAAATGCTGCTGCAGCTACTTCAGTATAAGCATCATAAGAAATTCCTCCTGGTCTGGCGTATGGAATGAATAATAAGGTCTTAAGATTCCCGAAAAAGGAAGATAACGTAGGAAGTAAGTAATCTAAATAACCGCTTCCAAAAACAGTTGACGTACTTGCAATTATTAATTTTCTCAAAATAGGATAGTTTATAATCAGCGAATTTAAAGAATTAAAAAGGTTATTTAACAAAAGTTTACAAGTGCATTCAAACATTTTAACAATTCATTGAATTTTCTTTGTGCTTAAAATAGGAGCATTTTTTCTTATTTTTGTAATCATCATTTTCTATAAAAATAGAATTTCATATGTATAAGAAAGCACTTCTATTATTGCTACTCCTTTTTGCTTCAAAACTACTGGTCGCACAAAGAAGTACTTTTATAGGGGGACAAGTTAGAGATTCTATTGGAACGGTTTCCAACGCTACTATTTTAAACTTAAATACAAAAAGAGGAACAGTCTCCAATGATGACGGAATTTTTGAGATACGCGTCCGCCTGGGAGATTCTTTGCAACTCTCTTCTGTACAACACATTACAAAAATAGTTTATATTTCTAAAGCTGCTTTAGCGCGTAAGAAAATCGAGATTCAACTTCTCATTGAAACAACTGTTTTGGAAGCATTTGAATTAAAAAAACATGATTTGTCAGGACGATTGGGAATCGATGTTAAAAAAGTAACGAAGGAGAATAAAATAAGTGCTGTAACTTTAGGACTCCCGAATGCAGGCAGAAAAAAAATGAAAAAAGTAGATCGAGAAATTTACACAGCGACTTCTAGTAGTGGTGGTATTTCTTTAGATCATATAATAAACACCTTATCTGGTAGAATAAAAATGTTGCGAAAAAAGAAGCAAATAGTTGAAGAGGACATCGATGTCCAAATACTCTTAAAGCAATACAATTACGATTTAGAAAAGAATTTCAATATTAAAAAAGATGCAACAACACGGTTTTTATACTTTTGTAGAACAGACACACTTTTTAACAAAGCCCTCTTCAATAATGAGTTTTCGCTTATTAAATTCTTAGAAGAAAAAGCCATCGAATTTAATAAATTAAATAGTAATTTGGCTAATTAATTGACTTGATACTTCTTTATGAAATTACAAAAAATCTTTTTACTCTTACTAATCATTCCAATGCTTTCTTTTTCTGCACACAAGTATTACTTGAGTCTTACCCAAATAAACTTCATTCCTGAATCGAAATCGATACAAGTAATTATCAATGTTTTTATGGACGATATTGAAACTGCGTTAAACAAAGATTACAACATCGATTTACAATTAACCACAGAGAAAGAACTCACGGAAAACGATGTTTATTTTGAAAAGTATTTGAATGAAAAATTACATTTTAAAGTGAATACTGTTGCTAAAAAGTTTAATTATATTGGTAAAGAATATGATGGTGAATTGGTCTATTTTTATTTAGAGATTGAAAACATCAATGACGTCAATCAAATAGAAATTTCCAACAAAATACTCGTAAAGCTCTTTCCAAAACAAGAGAACCTAATCAAGTCTAAAGTTGGCATAATTAATAAAAGTGTTTTATTAGACGCAGAAGATTATTCAGAAATTTTAAAATATTAAGAATTTAACAAGCCTATATTAACGGATATTCCTAAATTAGAAAAAAATTAAAAACAAGTAACTAAAATGAAAAAATTAAGCATTCTATTGTTTTCATTTGTTTTTATCGCTGGCGCCAATTTTGCACAGCAAAAGACAAAACAAGGACACACAAATCAAAATAAATTCAAACAGTTAAAAGATGAGTTGGCAACACCAAACAGCCAACACACTGCTTCTGGTGCGCCCGGTATTGCATACACACAGCAGAAAGTAGATTACAATATGGACATTGTTCTAGATGATGACAACCAAAGAATTTATGGGAATGAAACCATTAGCTATCACAATAACTCTGTAGATGAATTGGGCTATTTATGGGTGCAGTTAGATCAGAATATGCGTGCTGCAGATTCTAAAACTCCAGACATTCAACCAAATAAAATGCCCACTAAACTAAGCAAAAACAGGTTTGATAGGAGTTTCCCTTCTGAAACTTTCGACGGTGGTTTTAAAATTGAAGGGGTTAGCAATCTTGATGGTTCCGATTTATCGTATACCATTAATCAAACCATGATGCGTATCAATCTTACAGCTCCTTTAGCTTCTGGTGCTACTTTTGAATTCAAAATAAAATGGTGGTACAACATCAACAATCATAGAACCCAAGGAGGAAGATCTGGATATGAACATTTTCCTGATGGAAACAACAACTATGTAATTGCACAATTTTACCCAAGAATGTGTGTGTATGACAATGTAGAAGGATGGCAAAATGATCAATTTTGGGGAAGAAGTGAATTCGCATTAGAATTTGGAGATTTCACTGTAAACATTACCACTCCAGAAGACCACATGTTGGGCGCAACGGGTGTTTTGTTGAATGAAAAAGAGGTTTTGACGCGTAAGCAATTAAAAAAGTTAGCTCAAGCTAAAAAATCTTTTGATAAGATTGTTATCATTCAATCTCAAAAAGAAGCTGAAAAAGTTGAAAAGAAAAGAGCTAAGAAAACGAAAACTTGGAAATTTAAAGCAACCAACGTAAGAGATTATGCGTTTGCAAGCTCAAGAAAATTTATTTGGGACGGAATGGCAGTAGACATTAACGGAAAGACCGTTATGGCCTATTCGTACTACTCAAGAGAAGCAAACCCTTTATATGGAGATCACTCTACAAAAGCGGTGGCACAAACCTTGAAAACCTATTCAGAGTATACTTTTGATTACCCATACCACAAAGCGATTTCTGTCGATGGGCAAATGGGAATGGAATATCCACAAATTTGTTTCAATCCTGGAAGACCAGATGCTGACGGAACGTATTCTGACCGTGTAAAATACAGAATGATTAAAGTAACCATTCATGAAGTAGGACATAACTTTTTTCCAATGATTGTAAATTCGGATGAAAGACAATGGACTTGGATGGATGAAGGGTTGAATTCCTATATGGAAATGTTAGCTGAATTGGCCTATGACAAAGATTTTCCAATTACTAGAGGATATCCAAAAAACATTGTTCGTTATATGAATGGAGATCAATCTAAAATTGCACCTATTATGTCTAAAGGAGATCATGTGTATAGCTTTGGTAGCAATGCCTACGGAAAACCAGCTACTGCATTATGGATTCTTCGTGAAACCATTATGGGGAAAGAATTGTTTGATCATGCTTTTAAAACCTATTCGCAACGTTGGAAATTTAAACACCCAACACCTGCCGATTTCTTTCGTTCTATGGAAGATGCTTCTGCAATGGATTTAGATTGGTTTTGGAGAGGATGGTTTTACACTACAGATGTGACAGATATTGGGATTCAGAATGTAAGAAAGTTTCAAACGAAAACAGGTAAAAATGACGCTGTAGAGTTTATTGAAGACACAACAGAAGGTTTGGCTTTTGCTAAAAAAGACGCCAATTCAAAATTTCACTACGAAATTACGTACAACAAACCCGGTGGACTCGTAATGCCAATCATTGTAGCGTTTACCTATAAGGATGGTTCTACTGAGAGAAAAACCTATCCAGCACAAATTTGGAGATACAACGACCAAGAAATTACAAAAACGTTCTCTTCTGAAAAAGAGATAACAAAGATCGAGTTGGATCCTGATTTAGAAACTGCAGATGTAGATACTTCGAACAACAGTTTTCCTAGAAAGGATCAAACGAAGTTTACCCAATTTAAAAAGAAAATGAAAGGCTAAAAAAACACCTTTATCTCTTAAAAAGCGAAATCTAGTTGATTTCGCTTTTTTTATGCACGATTTTAAAGATTTAATTGATAAAGATTTGTTAATTTTTAACATTTTTTAACTCATTTAAATAGGAATTCTTAATTTAGACCCCATTTCAAAAAAACCAAAAAAAATGAGAAAATTATCTGTACTCGTATTTTCACTTTTCTTTGTGGCAACTGCTTCTTTTGCACAAGCGCCCGAAAAAGAAAAGAAGGAAACACAACAAGGACACACCGATCAAAACAAATTCAGACAAATGAAGGATGTTTTGGCAACTCCTGACACGCAGCATGCTGCATCAGGTGCTCCAGGAAACCAATACACTCAACAAAAAGTAGATTATGTAATGGACATTCGTTTGGATGAAAATGCAAATCGTATTTATGGGGATGAAAACATTACGTATCACAACAATTCTAAAGATGTTTTAGACTACTTATGGGTACAATTAGATCAGAACATGAGAGCAGATGATTCTAAAACGCCATTGGCGAAATCGAATGGCGCTTCTCTTTTTATTACTCCAGAGAAGTTTCAGAGTACTTATATGAATGAAAAGAAAGGGTTTGGTTTCAACATTACTGCTGTAGAAAGTAATGGTACTCCCCTATCTCATTTCATCAACAGAACCATGATGCGGGTAAATTTACCAAAAGCGTTACAGCCTGGTGAAGTATTTAAATTTCGTATTGCTTGGAATTATAAAATTAATGACATCAATAAAGACGGAGGAAGATCTGGTTTAGAGACTTTTCCTGACGGAAACAACAACTATACCATTGCACAATTTTTCCCAAGATTGGCAGTATATAACAACGTTGAAGGATGGCAAAACATGCAATTCTGGGGGCGTAGTGAATGGGCATTAGAATTTGGAAGCTATGATGTAAAAATTACAGTACCATCAGATCATATTTTAGATGCAACAGGAGATTTACAAAATGAGAAAAAAGTATTGTCTAAAAAACAACGTCAACGTTTTGAAAAAGCAAGAAAAACTTTTGACAACCCTGTTTTAATTGTAACGCAAGCAGAAGCGGAGGCTGCAGAAAAAGGACGTGCTACCGGAACAAAAACATGGCACTTTAAAGCAGACAAAGTGCGTGATTTTGCTTTTGCAACTTCAAGAAAATACATTTGGGATGCCATGGCAACCAATGTAAATGGAAAAACAGTAATGGCGGTTTCTATGTACCCTAAAGAAGGAAATCCATTATGGGAAGAGCACTCTACGAGAGCGGTTGCTACCACTCTTATTGAGTACTCTAAACTTACGTTTGACTACCCATACTCGAAAGCAATTTCTGTACATTCTGAAAGACAAGGAATGGAATACCCCATGATTTGTTTCAACTTTGGAAGACCAAACCCAGATGGAACCTATTCAGACAGAACCAAAAAAGGAATGATTGGTGTGATTGTTCACGAAGTAGGACACAACTTCTTTCCAATGATTGTAAATTCTGATGAAAGACAATGGACTTGGATGGATGAAGGTTTGAATTCATTCGTAGAAATTTTAGCAGAGGATGTATATGATGCAGAATTGTTTGCATCTAATCCAACCAAGGAGATTACACGTTATATGGGTGGAGATCAGTCGAACATCTCTCCAATTATGTCGCAAGGAGATTATGTAAAGCAATTTGGACCGAATGCCTATTCGAAACCAGCTGCTGGATTGTATATGCTAAGAAAAACGATTATGGGTCCTGAATTGTTTGACCACGCATTTAGAACATACTCTAAAAGATGGATGTTTAAGCACCCAACACCAGCAGATTTCTTTCGTTCTATGGAAGATGCTTCTGGAATGGATTTAGATTGGTTCTGGAGAGGATGGTTCTACACCACAGATGTAACGGATATCGGAATTAAATCTGTAAAGCCATTGTATTTAACAGACAAGCCAAACGAAAGAGTAACCAAATTAAAAGAACAATACAAGCAATATTTTGACAACCTTGGAGATTTGGTATACATTACCGACAAAAAGGAAGATGCCAATGCAAAAGCAATGGATACCTTTGTAGATGGTAAAGAAGTACCTTCTTTTATCTATTCTGTTGAGTTTGAAAAGCCAGGAGGGTTGGTAATGCCAATCATTGTAGAATTGACTTATGCGGATGGAACTACGGAAAGACAAACCTTCCCTGCTCAGATTTGGATGCAAAACGATACTTCTGTAAAAAGAGTGTTCTCTTCTACTCAAGAAATTATGAGTTTTAAATTAGATCCAGATGAAGAAACTGCTGATGTAGATACTTCTAACAATAGCTGGCCTAAAAAGGAAGCGACAAAATTTGAAAACTTCAAAAACAAAGTAAAAGGATAATCCTTCTTGTTACTGAATCTTAAAAACTCCAACGAATTTCGTTGGAGTTTTTTTTTGCTGTCTATTGTGCTTTTAAAAGTGTTGTTATCGTTGGGTGATCTTATTGAATTGGTAAAAAAGAGCAATGAGAATATAAATATACATTTATTTTTTGTATGTTTGAATCACCATGAATTTTAACCTACATTTAGAAATTTGTATTGTAACAAAAAAAAGTGATCCCCATTCTTTACGAAATCGTTTTGCCACTCATTTATTGGAAAACAGAATTGATTTACGTTTGATACAGGAATTATTAGGGCATTCTAGGCCCGAAACCACAATGATATATACGCGAGGAAAAAGAAAGGATTTAATGGAAATTCAAACTCCATTAGATATTGCTTAAAAAAAACAAAACGAGAAGAAAGAAGAAAAGGAAAATGTTTTATTATCCCGAAGTATTGACCCAAAAATCAATATAATTGATTTGATATAACCAGTTACCACACATTTGAACCAAATCAACAATGAACAAACAGCAAAGAAAAATACTACTGACCAAAATAATTCCGAAATTTATCATAATTACTCTCATTTTTATTGGGATAATTGCTTTTATTGGAATAAAAATTTTAGGGGCAAGTGCTGAAAAAGAAGCTAACGAATTTTGGAGCAACCCAAAAAATAAAGAAAAAATTGAAAATGCAATTAAAAATAATAGCTCTGAAGAATATTCAAAAACCCAAACTAAAAAAAACAGAAACAAAACTGAATCTGACAAATCCAATCGTAAATATAAAGTTATAAATAAGTTAAAATTTCCGATTCCAAAAGGTTGGGGAATTAAAACAGATATCCACGAAAACTCAATAGATTTATTTAATGTTATTTTCGAGAAATATAATGGAGACGGATTGATTTCAATTATGTCACGAAATAAGCATGAATTTATAAGAGGACTCGAAGATTATTCAAATTATCAAAATGAGAAACTTGTTCGGAACATGAAGCCAACAGGGTTAAACTTAATTTCTGATGGAATAATTGTAAATAAATTCAATGGTATAGACGCAGTATATGAGTATTTTGACGGATTTCAAAAAACAACAAACGAAACCATTAGAATTATAGCTATCAATTTTTACTATAAAGATTATGCTTATACAATATATTACAATAATGACGATGATGTTCTCGACTCAATTTATAACACTGAATTAATAAAATAAAAACGTGTGGTAACAACGTGTATAAAACATAGCTATTACAGGCTTTCCGTGAGGTTTTTGTATATTTACAAAGTACGCCAAATTTTTAATTTGGTTATATTTATAAAGGAAAATTAAACATAAAAATTAAAAATTCGGCTCGTGATAAATCCGAAAAGTTAGTGTCTTTTTATACGCTACGTTTCATACACAAGACCGTTGGGTGCAATTAAAACAAACACTACTAAATGAAAATCGTTTATCTGATTGGAAATGGATTTGACATCAATTTAAATCTAAAAACACGCTATTCCGACTTCTATCCTGTATTTGAAAAACAAGAGTTTAAATCAAAAGGAACAAACCTTTTAAAATCTAAAATTAAAGAAAATACAAGAGATTGGTCAGATTTTGAAAAAAAATTCGGAGAATTTACTTCTGAATTTGGAAAAAATAAAGACGGATTTAATGAAACTTATAAAGACGTTGTCATCAGTCTATCAAATTATTTATTAGAAGTTGAAAAAAAATTTAGTACTGAAAGTATTGATAAAGATAAATTTATCGATGATATAATTAACCCAGAAAATAACCTCTTACTTTTTGATAAAAAAATAGTTGCGTCTTTTAAAACAAAATGGGAAAATAATCCAATCACAATTAACTTTATTACCTACAACTACACCACCTTAATTGAAAAAATTTTAGAAAAGGATTTTATCACAGACATTGGTGTAAATAAAAAACAGAAAAGAATTCGAATTGCTGCTGTAACGCATATTCACGGGTATTTAAACAAAAGAATGATTATAGGCGTAAATGATAAGTCTCAAATTGCAAATGAGTATCTAAAAGAGCAAAACGAAGTAACTTACAATTTAATTAAATCCGTTAATAATGATATTTCCAAAGAGTTAGTAATGGAGGATTGTATTACCAAAATTAAAACTGCTCAAATAATATGCATCTTTGGTTCTTCTTTAGGCGATACAGATTTATTATGGTGGGAATTAATTATTGAAAAGTTAAAAACAGATTGTTTACTAATTATATTTCATAGAGAAGAAGAAACAAATCCTTTGTTTGTTTCTGAAAATGCAATTATTGAAAATAGAATAAAAAATGACTTTTTAAATAAGTCAAACATTCCGACTGAAGAAAGAGAAGCAATTGAAAAAAAGATTATCGTTGTTGTGAATAGTAATATGTTTAATATTCTTAAATCAGAAAATGAATAGATAAGTTACTGTTGCCAACACCTTATAAAAAAAATGCTAAATTAGTGCTTTACCATAGGTAGTTGCATTTTTACCAAATTCTGAATTTCCTTCAGAAATTTCTCACTGACTAAACCGCAACAAATCTTGCACCGACACTAGGCAGTAATTAAAAATAAAATAGATATGAAAGTAACAGCTGAGAAAAATGAAAAAGTTGCAAAAATGATATTTGCATCTATTTATCCACTTTACTTGAATAGATTGGAGAAGAATGGTAGAACAAAGGAAGAACTCAACCAAGTAATAGAATGGTTTACTGGTTTTGATAAAGACGATTTACAAGCACTTATTGAAGATAAAGTAACTTTTAGAACATTTTTCCAAAAAGCGAAAATACATTCGAACGCACAATTGATAAAAGGAGTCGTTTGTGGATATCGTATAGAAGAAATAGAAGATGAATTTGAATTATACAAACAATGCAGAGGTTTGGAAAAGCTCATTGATGAATTAGCTAAAGGCCGTAAAATAGAAAAAATTTTACGGAAGAATAAATAACAACAACATTGCTTAATTTTAGAGGAGACCAATGCGAAAACATTCAGGAAACAATAAATCCGCTCCAGAAAGTCATTCACACAAAGTCATTCAACAAAAAAAGAGAAGCATCCGCTTCTCTTTTTAATATTGAAATCAATTTATTTTTATCTTCTGCTATAGTTTGGAGCTTCTTTGGTAATGGCAACATCGTGAGGATGACTTTCATTAATTCCGCTGGCAGTAATTCTTACGAACTTTCCAGTATCTTTTAAAGTAGCAATGTCTTTCGCACCACAATAGCCCATTCCTGCACGCAAACCACCAATAAATTGGTGAATGCTTTCGTCCAAATCTCCTTTATAAGGAACTCTTCCTACGATGCCTTCAGGTACTAATTTTTTAATGTCTGCTTCTACATCTTGGAAATAGCGGTCTTTAGACCCTTGTTTCATAGCTTCCACAGAACCCATTCCGCGATAGGATTTAAACTTTCTTCCTTCGTAAATAATGGTTTCTCCTGGAGATTCTTTGGTTCCTGCTAAAAGAGATCCTAACATTACAGAATCTGCACCCGCAGCAATGGCTTTCGGAATATCCCCTGTATAGCGAATGCCTCCATCGGCAATTACCGGAACGCCACTCCCTTTAATGGCAGCAGCCACTTCTAAAACAGCTGAAAATTGTGGAAAACCAACCCCTGCAACCACTCTTGTGGTACAAATAGAACCCGGTCCAATACCAACTTTCACAGCATCCGCTCCCGCTGCAACTAAATATTTTGCTGCTTCTGCAGTAGCGATATTTCCAACCACGACATCCAAATTTGGAAACTTTGCTTTCACTTCTTTTAAAACCATAACTACTCCTTTGGTGTGTCCATGAGCAGTATCAATAATAACTGCATCTACGCCCGCTTTTACCAAAGCCTCGGCTCTTAAAACCGCATCGGAAGTAACTCCTAATGCAGCGGCAACTCTTAAACGACCAAATGAATCTTTATTTGCAAATGGTTTTTGAGTTACTTTGGTAATGTCACGAAAAGTGATTAATCCTTTTAATATATACTGATCGTCAACAATCAATAATTTTTCAATTTTATTTTTTTGAAGAATTTTCTCAGCATCTTTTAAAGAAGTACCCACGGAAGCAGTAATTAAGTTTTCCGAAGTCATTACTTCAACAATCGGTCTTTGATTGTCATGCTCAAAACGCAAATCTCGGTTGGTTACAATCCCTTTTAAAATACCATTATCATCCACAATCGGAATTCCACCAATACCGTGTTCCTTCATGTTGGCTTTTGCATCTAAAACAAAGGCCGTTAAAGGCAAAGTAACAGGATCTAAAATCATGCCCGATTCTGCACGTTTTACACGTCTCACTTCTTGAGCTTGTTCCTCAATCGTCATGTTTTTGTGCAAAACACCTATTCCTCCTTCTCTAGCGATCGCAATTGCCATGGCAGATTCTGTAACAGTGTCCATTGCTGCAGAAATAATGGGAACGTTAATCGTGATGTTTCTGGTAAATTTTGTTTGAATTATGACTTCTCTAGGAAGTATATCTGAAAAGGCGGGTACTAATAAAACGTCATCATACGTTAGTCCTTCTCCTAAAATTTTATTGTTGTGTGCTGTCATATTGCAATTAAAGTCTAATTGCATACAAATTTACAATTATTTATTGAGTTTTTGCTATTAATTAAAGTAAGGTTTCCATACCCTCTTTTTTGACGAATAATAAAGTTTTACTAGTTTCTTTTCTTCATTTAACAAGTACCAAATAAAATCTCTAATCAAACTATATTCACAAATAACTGAGAACCAATAACTTTTAAATATTATTTTTATTTATTCTAAATAAGCTTTGCAGAACTCATTATGAGTGGTATCTTTGCACTCGAAAAATAAGCTATTTATTATTAATCTAAATAAATGAAACTACACGTACTTCTTCTAACCATCTTGTTTACAAGTGCATTAACCGCTCAAACAAAAGTAGAAAAAAAAGAAATTGGGCAACTAGACACAATCCAAAAATTAGATGAAATCATTATTTCTACCAATCAAATTTTTGGGAATAAATATGTAGCGAAGCATAGAACAGGCTCCGCATATTATCTATCCCCAAAAGAATTACAAAAGTTTAGTTTTACAGATATCAACAAAGCATTAAGAACTGTTCCAGGAGTTTCTTTATATGAAGAAGATGGCTTTGGATTGCGACCGAATATTAGTTTAAGAGGAACTTCACCAGAAAGGA
>TARA_B110000208_G_scaffold20524_1_pt1 | contig 16783 bp, 10 predicted proteins | sample TARA_B110000208 | Tara Oceans TARA_B110000208 (sample SAMEA4397426) | marine metagenome | biome: Polar Biome; feature: [SRF] surface water layer (ENVO:00010504); material: water (ENVO:00002006), including particulate matter (ENVO:01000060) such as... | depth 5 m
GAACGACTAAATCTGAAACAAGTGTTCCATCTAATTCGGATCCCATTAATGGAATTCCTTGTTTTAAACTTTCTGCAAAATTGAATAAAATACCTAAAGATTCTAAAGCGGCAACGGCCATTAAAATACCTAAGAAAAATAAAATACTTGGCATTTCTATTTTTGACAAGGAGGCATGAACTGGACTATGATGTGCATTTGAATTGGATGTATCTGAATCAAAATCAGTTAAATAAAACTTTGTTCTACTATAAATTTCTGCAAAAGTTGCTACAATTCCTAAAGACAACATCATACCAACATAAGGAGGTAAGTGAGTGACTGTTTTAAAAACAGGCACAAATAAAATAGCTCCTAAGCCTAAATACAACATTTTAGCACTGTGTTGACTCTTTGGCTTTTCAACTTCATTTTCATCAAAACTGATATCCCCTTTAAAAGCAGGTAAAAATGTAGCAATAAAAGTAGGAACAACCATACACAAAAGTGATGGGATAAATAAATAGGTAAATAGCATTCCTGTACTCACCTTATCGCCAATCCAAAGCATTGTAGTGGTTACATCTCCAATAGGAGAAAAAGCACCACCCGCATTTGCTGCGATAATAATTAAACCTGCAAACCAAATTCGATCTTCTCTCATTTTAACAATTTTTTGTAAAATTGAAATCAACACAATCGTAGCCGTTAGGTTATCTATAATAGCAGATAAAATAAACGCTAAAATGGAGAACATCCATAACAGTTTCTTTTTCCCTTTAAAGGTTACAAACCCTTTGATGGTAGAAAATCCATCAAAATAATCAATGATTTCTACAATGGTCATTGCGCCTAACAAGAAGACCAAAATTTCGGCTGTTTTCCCTAAATGATGCAACAATGTTTCTTCTACTAAGTGCATTTTGGCTTCATGACCTTTATCAGCAAAACCTTCTACTAGACCATGATTTGCAGAATCAAACCAATTAGAAAAACTATCAATTCCTAAAGCAACAACAGCCCAACAAACTGCCATCATTACCAAAGCGGGTATTAACTTATCTAATTTTAAATTGTGCTCTAAAGTGATTGCTAAATAACCTACAATAAATACAATAATAATTATTGATTCCATAAAAATATATTTAAATTAATTCTTTGAGTGCTATTTCAAATGCTGTTGAGCAAATTTTTGTTTTTGATGCACTTTTGTTAAATGTTCTTTGTAATGCTTTCTTAATAGTATTTGATGTATCATCAAAAATAGCCTTGTCTTGCATAGGCAATTCAATTCTAGACTCCATGAAATAAGCAAATACTCTTGCAATTCCACAATTTGAGATAAAATCAGGCAACAAACTAACGTGTTTATCGGTATGTTCCATAATAGGTCCAAAGAAAATTTCTTTATCTGCAAAAGGCACATTCGCTCCAGGAGAAATCACCTCCAAACCTGTATCGATCATTTGTTGAACTTGATCTTGCGAAACCAATCTTGATGCTGCCGCTGGCACAAAAATTTCTGCAGGTAAACTCCATATCTGATCGTTTATTTCATTAAAAGGAATCATGTTTTCAGAAATCAACTTGTTGCCATCTTTCGATAAAAACAATGCGGTAATTTCTTCCATAGAAAATCCTTCTTCACAAATTACACCACCTTCTCTATCGATAATCCCTACAACTTTAGCACCAAGCTTTGTTAGATAATAGGCTGCTGCAGAACCAACGTTTCCAAAACCTTGAACAATGGCTCTTTTTCCTTCAATTTTACCACCATAAATCGCATAATAATGTTTCACTGCCTCTGCAACCCCATACCCTGTTAGCATATCTGCAACCGTATATTTTCTACTTAAATCTGGCGAAAATTGCACATCTTCTATTACTTTAATAACCCCTAAACGCAATTGACCAATTCGATTGATTTTATCGGCTTCTGATGGTTTAAAATGCCCATTAAAAATTCCTTCTTGAGGGTGCCAAACACCACAGTCTTCTGTAATTGGAATGACATCTTTGTCGGCATCTACGTTTAAATCTCCTCCTGTTCCATAGTAATGCTTTAAAAGCGGGGTTACTGCTTTGTACCAGCGTTCCAATACACCTCTTTTTCTTGAATCATTTGGGTCGAAGTTAATTCCAGATTTTGCCCCCCCAATCGCAGGCCCAGAAACGGTAAATTTCACTTCCATGGTTTTTGCCAAAGACATTACCTCGTTCTGATCCAGGCCTTTTCTCATTCTTGTACCTCCACCTGCAGCTCCTCCTCTAAGAGAATTAATAACAGTCCAACCTTCTGCCTCTGTTTCAGCATCTTTCCAGTGAAAAACGATCTCGGGTTGTTTATTTTCGTATTTTTTTAATAATTCTTTCATCTTTTGTGTTTTTTATAATTATCAACGATATAATTCGTCTTAAAGTCATTTCTATTTTTCTGAAACTGCTTTTAAGTGTAGCTAAAGTTGATTCATTTGTAAAATTTTAAAGATTTTAGGAAATTAAAATAATCTATCACAAATTTACAATAAAATTATGAGTGTTTAATTATTTTCTTTCAAAAAACGATGGGTAAAACACGACCCCCGAAGAGTGGTTTTTACTCGCTCCCGTTACGCTTTTTAAACAATTAATTTCATTTTCAATTCTCAATAAACCTAAAAAAACAAAGACCAAAGCCTCTTTATAATTCACCATTTTATTGGTAACTTTTTGCACTTTACAGGAAGATAAAACACGTATTCTACTCATTAAAAAGGAATTAAAAACACCTCCACCTGTAAATAAAATAGCAGAGTCCTTTTCTACAATCCTCGAAATCTGAATGGCTACATGCTCTACAAAAGTTCTCAAGATTACCGAAACATCCGTTTCCATAGCGTCTATCAATGGAAAAACCTTCAGCTGCACCCACTCCAGTCCTAATGATTTTGGGTATTGTTTTCTATAAAACGACAAGTCGTTCAGTTTCTCTAATAGAGATTCATTAATCACCCCCTTTGACGCCAATTCTCCATTTTCATCGTAATCAAACCCTAGTTTTGATACATAAAAATTCATCACAATATTTACAGGACAAATATCAAAGGCAATTCTTTCATTCTTTTTCTCAAAAGAAACATTTGCAAATCCGCCAAGATTTAAACAATACTCATATTGAGAAAAAAGAAGCGCATCTCCTATAGGTACCAGAGGAGCACCCTGACCACCTAGCGCTACATCTTGAGTTCTAAAATCACAAATAACTTTGTGCCTTGTTTTATTGGCAATTATCTGTCCACTACCAATTTGAAGTGTAATTCCTTTTTCTGGCTGATGCAACACTGTATGTCCATGAGATGCGATGAAATCGACATTTTTAATTGCATATTTATCCATAAACTCAGAAACCCTTTCTGCTAATAATTGCCCATACTCAAGATCTAAAGTTGATAATTCTGAAGCAGAAAAATGAATCGATTTCTGCAAAATTACTTTCCATTTCACCGAATAAGGAATCGTCTCAGCCTGTAAAATTTCAAAATCTTGATAATTATCAATATTAAATTTCACATAGACCAAATCCAATCCGTCTAAAGACGTGCCAGACATCAATCCGATGCTAAAGATATAATCTATATTCATATCGGTAAAATTAACAAAAGAGTATCGATAATAAGTTACGAAATCGATATCTTTGGCAATAAATTTCAAGAATTCAATAAAAAAAATAAAATGGACTTTAGTTTAACCGAAGAACAGTTAATGATTCAAGAAGCAGCAAGAGATTTTGCACAAACTGAATTATTGCCTGGTGTAATTGAAAGAGATAATAAACAAGAATTTCCTAACGAACTTGTTAAAAAAATGGGGGCACTAGGCTTTATGGGAATTATGGTCGATCCAAAATATGGAGGTAGCGGTATGGATGCAGCTTCTTATGTATTAATCATGGAAGAACTATCCAAAATTGATGCTTCCGCTTCTGTGATTGTTTCTGTAAACAACTCATTGGTTTGCTATGGACTAGAATCTTATGGAAACGAAGCACAAAAACAAAAGTATTTGACAAAATTAGCCACAGGAGAATTTGTTGGAGCCTTTTGCTTGAGTGAACCTGAAGCCGGATCGGATGCAACTTCACAAGCAACTACTGCAGAGGACAAAGGAGATCACTATGTAATAAACGGTACAAAAAACTGGATTACCAGTGGTGGACGCGCAGATGTCTATTTGGTAATCGCACAAACCGACAGAGAGAAAGGACACCGAGGAATTAATGCTTTTATTGTAGAAAAAGGAACAGATGGTTTTCACGTAGGCCCAAAAGAAGACAAATTAGGGATTCGAGGAAGTGACACACACACATTACAGTTTAACGACGTAAAAGTACCCAAAGAAAACAGAATTGGTGAAGACGGTTTTGGGTTTAAATTTGCAATGAAAACACTTTCTGGAGGTAGAATTGGAATTGCAGCACAAGCATTAGGAATTGCTGCCGGAGCCTATGAATTAGCCTTAAAATACTCGAAAGAACGAAAAGCTTTTGGAACTGAAATTTGCAACCACCAAGCAATTGCATTTAAATTAGCCGACATGCACACCGATATTACTGCTGCAAGAATGATGGTCATGAAAGCTGCATGGGACAAAGACCAAGGTAATAATTACGACATGTCTTCTGCAATGGCAAAGCTATACGCATCTAAAGTTGCTATGGAACACACTGTAGAGGCTGTTCAAATTCATGGGGGAAATGGTTTTGTAAAAGACTACCATGTAGAGCGATTAATGAGAGATGCAAAAATTACTCAGATATACGAAGGAACTTCAGAAATTCAGAAAATTGTAATTTCAAGAGGGGTTATCAAAGGATAATTCAATCATTATATATAATGTATTTAAAAATCCATCTTTATAAAGGTGGATTTTTTTTGTGCAGGATCGAAAACATACGATGACCTAGATTGCTTGTTTGTTTATTTGCTAAATATCAAAATCAATGTCATACAATTGCAAACCCGAACCCGGCGCAACATTTCGCAAAGATTTCTGATCGTTATCTTCTTTTAATGAAGCCTCAATAAATTGTATCGATATATTTTCTTTTCCTACCTCAAATAGAGTCGCCATCATTAATCGGATTTGATAGCGCAAAAACCCCTTACCCCTCACTTTCAAGACATAACTTGTTTCTGGAAAAAAGTTCGCTGTTAAAACATTATTTTCTACAATTTCACAAGAATCAATAGTTCTTTTAAAAAGAGTATGAGCGGATGGTTTTGTACAATATTTATGAAAATAATGCTCTCCTTCAAACAATTTTGCGCCCAACTTCATCAAATCAATGCGTAATTCTTCTTGCAAACCTGTCATAAATGGTGCTGCAAAAGGATGATTTTTTTCGCCAAAAGAAAAATAATAATGATACTCTTTTATCTTTTCTGAATTAATCAAATCAAAATCACCTGGCAACACTTTAAAGGAAAGCGCTTTTAAATCTGCTGGTGCATTTTTATTAAATTCTTTTAAAAACGTTTCTTGGTTCAATTCAAATCGTGCAAAAAGATTGATATAATAAGTGTTTGCAGACACTTTCGCATCTGTTCGCCCAACACCAATGGTCTTATAATCTTCTCTTTTAAAAACAAAATGCAAACTCTTATCAACAATATCGTGAACTGTTTTTATCCCAGGTTGCTTTTGCCATCCATGAAATCGAAAACCTAAAAACTGAATTTTCACTAAATAAGAAAAAGGGTATTTCATACCCCAAAAGTACAATAAAAATATTTTTTTTCCGCTAAATGCATTTTTATCAGTATCATAATTAAATCAATTATTTTTTTAACAACCCCATTATTTTTAAACCTTAATTTTAATATAATTACATTAAAATCATTTTAACCCCCTTTTTTTTAAGGGTGTCACCCTTAAAAACACCATTTATAAAAATATGAATCTTGTTTTTGAATTTTTAATTTCTACATTTGACCCATAATTAAATAAAAAACTAAATTATGAAGAAAATTATTTTTACATTATTTGTAGCAACTAGCTTTTTAACAATTGCGCAAGAAAAAGAAGAAAAAGGAACTTTTACACTAAGTGGTAGTGTTGATACTTATTTTTCAAGTAATCTATCAAGCAGCGATATAGGAAGCGTTGGAGTTTTATCTGATGTTGGTGCCAACGGATTTGGTTTGGGAATGGCGAATACTGTTTTCACCTATGAAAAAGGAAAAGGGGGTGTTGTTGCAGACCTTGCTTTTGGTCCAAGAGCAAATGCTGCCAATGCATACACAGGAGCCATCAATCAATTGTATGCGTATTACCAAGCAACTGATAAATTAAAATTTACCATAGGACAATTTAACACCTTCTTTGGATATGAAGTGATCTCTCCATCAGGAAACTTTAATTATTCTGTTTCTTATCTATTCAACGCAGGACCATTTTCTCATACTGGTTTTAAATTAGATTATGCAGCTTCAGAAGACCTATCTTTTATGGTGGCACTAACAAATCCTCATGGAGTTGTTGCAGGAGCAAATGACACAAATGATTATCAATTAGGATTTCAAACAGGATACAAAGGGCAATTTTTCAACCTTGCCTATGGTGCTGATGGGTTTGGTTTTACAGACGTATTGTATTTAGATTATACCGGAGGATTTGACGTAACAGATTCGTTTTTCTTAGGGATAAATGCTGCATATGCAAATTCAAGTGATGCCGATTCTGGATATCAAGGAATTGCATTGTATTTACAACAAACACTTTCAGAAACGTTCTCTTTAGGATTAAGACCAGAATTCTACACAACAACCTCTGGAGCTGGAGACGCAAGTCAAACCGCTTTTACCTTAACAGGAAACACAAACCTAACAGACAGTTTAAAATTAGTAACAGAAGTAAGATACGACACCTCTGATGATATTACCTTCTTTGGAGAAAAAGACATTACTGGATTAACAGTAGCTGCTGTATACTCTTTCTAATAAATTCTCTGAAAAAGAAAAAATAAAAAAGAAAAAAAACCTACGAAGTTCAGACTTCGTAGGTTATCTAAAAAGAATTTAAAAACTACATAAATATGAGTTTATTTATAACAATAATTCAAGAAACAGCCGCAACAACTGCAGAATTAGCAGCACAAGTTGCGCAAATAAATGGAGACATGGGAATGCTATGGATGCTAATTGCGGGAATCTTAGTTTTCTTTATGCAAGCTGGTTTCACTTTGGTAGAAGCTGGAATGACTCGATCTAAAAATGCAGTAAATATTGCAATGAAAAATATCCTAGACATTTGTGTAGGATCCCTTTCATATTGGCTAGTAGGATATTCTTTAATGTACGGAGACACTTCAAACGGATGGTTTTTCTGGAGCGGTTTATTCCAAGGAGAAGGAGCCGATTTATTCTTCCAGACAATGTTCGCAGCAACAACTGCTACAATAGTATCTGGAGCTATTGCAGGAAGAACAAAGTATTCTACATATATTATTTTCTCAATCGTAATGACAGCAATGATCTATCCAATAGCTGGTGGATGGGAATGGAATGGTGGATGGTTAAATGATCTTACTATCATGCCTGCTGAATTTATTGACTTTGCCGGTTCTTCAATTGTTCACTCTGTAGGAGGATGGGCTGCATTAGTTGCTGCTTTTATGGTAGGTCCAAGAATTGGAAAATATGTAAACGGAAAAGTTATACCTATACCTGGTCACAACCAAATATTAGCAACTTTAGGAGTATTTATCCTTTGGTTAGGTTGGTTTGGATTTAATGGTGGGTCTCAATTAGCATGGGGCGGTGCTGATGCAATTGGCGCATCTAATGTTGTATTGATTACAAATTTAGCAGCTGCCGCAGGTGGACTTGGTGCACTAATTACAACTTGGATTTGGTACGGAAAACCAAACTTAGCACAAACTTTAAATGGTGCTTTGGCTGGATTGGTTAGTATAACTGCTGGATGTGGAAACATGACCGCCGGAGGAGCTGTACTCGCAGGTTTAATTGGAGGTATTATTGTTGTATTCTCTATTGAATTTATAGAAAAAAAATTAAAAATCGATGATGCTATTGGAGCCGCTTCTGTTCACGGTGTTGCTGGTGCTTGGGGTACTTTAGTAATTGGTCTCTGGGGTGTAGATGGAGATACTGCTATTGGTTTATTCAATGGTGGCGGTGCTTCTCAATTAGGTGCACAAGCAATCGGAGTTGTAGCATATGCAGCATGGGCCGTTCTTTTATCTTTTATTGTTTTAGGAATACTAAAGGCAACAATAGGATTGCGTGTAAGTAAAGATGTAGAAATTGAAGGCTTAGATATTTCTGAGCATGGTTCTATTGCATATCCAGGAAAAAGAGAAAGAGAACTCGAAGGAGATAAGTAAAAGAAATTTATAGTAAAGAAAAATAGCTATTTTAAATAAACCTGTAAAATTTAAATTTTACAGGTTTATTCTATTTTTTATGAATTTAACAATATTAATCCGATAGATTATGGTTGTTTAATTTTTAACATCTTTTTTTTATTTTCATCGTAAAAAAAAATTCAAAAGTTAGTTTTTGTTAAATTATTTTAAGATAATGGCTATTTTTGTCAAAATTTTAAGATTGTGAGAGAAAATATAATTTCATAAATATTTAAATTTTTATCATCTAGAAATTATTCCCTCTAAAAATAGAAGACTTAATTTACAGACTATAATCAACTTATTCTAAAACAATTTAATTTAAAGTATCATGAAAAAAATCGAAGCGATTATCAGAAAATCGAAATTCAGCGCCGTGCGAGATGCATTGCATGAAGTGGGTGTCAACTTCTTTTCTTATTGGGATGTTACTGGTTTAGGTAACGAAAAAGAAGGACATGTCTACAGAGGAGTTAGCTATAGCACAAGCGACATCCAAAGAAGATACATCTCAATAGTAGTCAATGATGACTTTGAAGCCATCACCATAAAAACCATCATAGATGCTTCAGGAACAGGAAATGTTGGAGATGGGAAAATTTTTGTAAGTGACATAAACGATGCTTACAGAATTAGAACAGGCGAAAAAGGCGGAGAAACATTAAACTAAACTTTTACAAAATTTAATTATGGAATTACTTACAATTAATAATGTGTGGATGATGCTCTGTACAGCACTGGTTTTCTTTATGCATTTAGGATTTGCTTTTTTAGAAATCGGATTGACAAGACAAAAAAACACCATCAATATCTTATTCAAGAATATTTTTATCATTACAGTTGGGCTATTATTATATGCCTTAGTTGGATTTAACCTAATGTATCCAACTTGGGGAGCAAATGCTTCTGGCTATTTAGGCGATTTTATTTTCGGAATTTCAGCGCCCTTAAAGGACGGCGTTTTAGATTTAGCTTACAATGAAGGATATACATTCTGGACCGACTTCTTATTTCAAGGAATGTTTGCAGCGACCGCAGCAACCATTGTTTCAGGAGCTGTTGCTGAAAGAATGAAAATTTTACCTTTTATGATTTTCACCATCTTATATGTAGGGTTCGTATATCCAATCGCTGGCTCGTGGAAATGGGGAGGTGGGTTTTTAGACCAATTAGATACTCCTTTTTATGATTTTGCAGGGTCTACTTTAGTGCACTCTGTTGGAGGGTGGGCTGCCTTAGTTGCCGTATGCTTACTCGGCTCGCGAATTGGTAAATTTAAGAACGGAAAAATACAAGCAATTCCCGGTCATAATATCCCACTGGCTACTGCAGGAGTTTTAATCCTTTGGTTAGGATGGTTCGGATTTAATGGAGGCTCAGTATTATCTGCAGACCCAGGAGCAACGTCATTGACCTTGGTTACAACTTGTTTAGCTGCAGCTGCAGGAGGTGTTATAGCCTCATTAGTTTCTACCATCATGTACAAAAACCTAGATTTAACTATGTTCTTAAACGGAATCCTTGGAGGACTGGTTGCCATTACTGCTGGAGCAGATCAAATGTCGCCAACCGATGCCATTTTAATTGGTGGAATTGCTGGTGCATTCATTGTATTTGCAGTAAGTTTAATTGACAAATTAAAATTAGACGATCCTGTTGGAGCCATAGCAGTCCACTTAGTATGTGGAATCTGGGGAACCTTAGCTGTTGGTATTTTCGGAAACCTTGCTAGTGGATCACAATTATTGAGTCAATTATTAGGGGTTTCAGTATATGCTCTCTTTTGTATCATGACTTCCTTTATCATTATTTTCACCTTAAAGAAAACCATCGGTATTCGAGTGAGTGAAAAAGAAGAATTGGAAGGACTGGATGCTCATGAACATGGAATGGATGCCTATCCCGATTTTAGATTAAACGAACACTAAAACATTTCTTAAAATAGACATTACAAACCTACAGAATGATATTCTGTAGGTTTTTTTATGAATATCACAATATAGGAAGCCCTATTTGTGATTATTTCATTTTTCTTATCATTTTTTTGTTTTCATGACAAAAATAAAATCAAAATAACTAAATCATTGAATTATTTTTAATAAAAAAGCTAATTTTACGGAAATAATTTAACAAAATGAAACAACAAGGCCTCTACTTACCAGAATTCGAAACCGCCAATTGTGGCGCAGGTTTTATCTGTAATCTTCAAGGAAAGAAATCGAATAAAATCATTCATAATGCCTTAGAGATTCTTGTAAAACTAGAACATAGAGGTGCCGTTAGTTCAGACGGAAGAACCGGTGATGGAGCTGGAATTTTAATTGATATTCCTCATGATTTCTTTAAACGTGTATGCAGTTTTAACCTACCTAAACCTAAGCAATATGCTGTTGGAATGGTATTTTTACCTAGAAGCTCCAATCAAAGTAATTTTTGCATCGCTGCTTTCGAAGAGGAAATCAAAAAACAAGGTTTGCGCATTATTGGATGGAGAGATGTGCCAGTAGACACTTCAAGTATTGGGGAAATTGCAGCAAAATCTGAACCAAAAATAAAGCAACTTTTTGTTGATAAAAATGATCAAGAACTCTCTGATCTAGCATTCAATGCCAAGTTGTTTGCTGCAAGAAAAATTGCAGAACACATTATTTCAAAATCTAAATTATCACAAAGTGATTATTTCTATTTACCAAGTTTTTCAACCACAACACTTATTTACAAAGGACTTTTAATTCCTGAAGATATTGGGCGTTACTACAAAGATTTAAAAGAAGAAGATGTAGTGACAAGATTGGCATTGGTTCACCAACGTTTCTCCACCAATACATTTCCAGCTTGGAGTTTGGCACAACCGTTTCGATACATGTGCCACAATGGAGAAATCAATACGCTTCGTGGTAACGTTAATAGAATGAAGGCTCGAGAAGAGATCATGAAAAGTGATTTGTTTGGCGATGATATTAAAAGAATATTTCCAATTGTTAGTGATGGACAGTCCGATTCTGCTTCAATGGATTTGGTGGTAGAATTGCTATTAATGACAGGAAGATCTTTACCAGAAGTAATGATGATGTTAGTCCCTGAAGCATGGGAAAAACATCAAACAATGTCGGAAGACAAAAAAGCATTCTACGAGTACAACTCTTGTATTATGGAACCCTGGGATGGACCTGCTTCCGTTCCATTTACAGACGGAAACTATATTGGTGCCTTATTAGACAGAAATGGACTAAGACCTTCACGATACACCGTAACCAAAGACGGATTTGTTATCATGTCCTCTGAAATTGGTGTGGTAGATGTAAAACCCGAAAATGTAAAAAGTCATGGTAGATTAGAACCTGGAAAAATGTTTTTGGTAGACATGAATGCTGGACGAATTATTGAAGATGAAGAAATAAAAAATGAAATTGTCTCTCAAAAACCTTACAAAGAATGGGTAGATAAACACACATTACCGCTTTCTGAAGTACCCTACACAAACAATACTTGTCCAATTGAAGCGACTACTTACAATACCCGATTACGTGTTTTTGGATATACCTTAGAAGACATCTCTACAGTCATCAACCCGATGGCAACGCAATCCAAAGAAGCCTTAGGTTCCATGGGAATCGATACGCCATTAGCAGTACTTTCAGACAAACCTCAACTGCTTTACAACTATTTCAAACAACTTTTCGCACAAGTCACCAATCCACCTTTGGACGGAATTCGAGAAGAAATTATTACAGACATTAGCTTGGCAATTGGTGGTGATCGTAACATTTTTGATGTCATTCCAGAACAAGCAAAAAAATTACGCATCCAAAACCCAGTCATTTCAAATGACGATTTAGACAAACTTAAGAACTTAGCACACCCCGACTTTAAATCGGTCGTAATCCCAATTTTATATCCTGTTTCAAAAGGAGTCAATGGATTGGAAAAAGCATTGGACGATATCTTAGTTGCCTGTGAAATGGCCATTTTTGAAGGTGCCAATATCATCATTCTTTCCGATAGAGGTGTAGACGAAGACAATGCACCAATACCTGCATTAATGGCGTGTTCTTATGTGAATCATTCCCTAAACAAAAAGCAAAAAAGATCGAAGTTCGGAATTGTAATCGAATCTGCAGAACCGAGAGAACCTCATCATTTTGCAACCTTGTTTGGTTATGGTGCAAGTGCCATTAACCCTTACCTAGTGAACGAAATTATTCGTGAACAAGTAAAGACAAAGGTCATTAAAGAAATAGATGCCGAAGTAGCTGTAAAAAACTACAATAAGGCAATTGGAAAAGGAATTCTGAAGATTATGAACAAAATCGGAATTTCTACACTACATTCCTACCGAGCTTCTCAGATTTTTGAAGCCTTGGGGTTAAAGAAAGCGTTTGTTGGGAAATACTTCCCAAACACACCAACAAGAATTGGTGGAATTGGATTGGTAGTTTTAGACAAAGACATTCAAAAAAGATTTCAGAAAGCATTTAAACTAGAAGGTTTTGACGATGCACTTCCCTTAGAAATTGGGGGTGAATACAGATGGAGACGAAATGGCGAAAAGCACATGTTCAATCCAACAACGGTTTCTAAACTTCAAGAAGCTGTGCGTCAAAAAAATGTAGACAGCTATCAAATTTATGCAGATGAAATCAACAATCAGAATAAAAACTTAATGACCTTAAGAGGTTTGTTTGAATTCAACAACCTCGACCCAATATCTATAGAAGAAGTAGAGCCTTGGACAGAAATCGTAAAGCGATTTAAAACTGGTGCTATGTCATATGGATCTATCAGTCAAGAAGCCCATGAAAACTTAGCTGTTGCAATGAACCGTATTGGCGGAAAAAGCAATTCTGGTGAAGGTGGAGAACATAAAGATCGTTTTTCAAAAGAGAAAAATGGAGACTGGAAAAACAGTGCCATCAAACAAGTAGCCTCTGGAAGATTTGGAGTTACAAGTAACTACTTAACAAGTGCCAAAGAGATTCAGATTAAAATGGCGCAAGGTGCAAAACCAGGTGAAGGCGGACAATTACCAGGAGAAAAGGTATTGCCTTGGATTGCTGAAGTTCGAAATTCAACACCATATGTAGGGTTAATCTCTCCTCCACCGCATCACGATATTTATTCGATTGAAGATTTAGCACAACTTATTTTCGATTTAAAAAATGCCAATCGTGAAGCACGAATCAATGTAAAATTAGTTTCTAAAGTAGGAGTAGGAACCATTGCTGCCGGTGTAGCAAAAGCAAAAGCAGATGTCATTCTTATCTCTGGTTTTGATGGTGGAACAGGAGCCTCTCCCCTTACCTCGCTAAAACATGCAGGTTTGCCTTGGGAGTTAGGGTTGGCAGAAGCACAGCAAACATTAGTAATGAACAACCTAAGAGGCAGAGTCTCTTTAGAGTGTGATGGTCAATTAAAAACAGGGAGAGATGTTGCGATTGCAGCTTTATTAGGTGCTGAAGAGTTTGGATTTGCAACTGCACCACTTGTTGCATCGGGTTGTATAATGATGCGTGCATGTCACTTAAACACCTGTCCTGTTGGAATTGCAACGCAAGACCCTGAACTTCGTAAGAATTTCAAAGGAACTCCAGAGCATGTGATCAACTTCATGTACTTTGTTGCTGAGGAGTTAAGACAAATCATGGCGAGTCTCGGTTTTAGAACCTTGAAAGAAATGGTGGGACAAACCAATAAAATAAATGCAAAGAATGCGGTACAGCATTACAAAGCAAAGGGAATTGAAATTGCTTCCATTTTGCACCAACCGGAAAGTGAAGCAACCACAACTTTGTCAAATTCAGAAAAACAAAATCACAATTTAGAAAATGTGATGGACATGCAGATTCTGAACGATGCAAAATCAGCAATCATCAATAAAAAAACAGTCAACCTATCTTATCCAATTCAAAATACAGATCGAACATTAGGAGCGATTATCAGCAACGAAATTTCTAAATTGTATGGCGAAGATGGGTTGCCAGAAGATACCTTAACCTTAAACTTTAAAGGATCGGCAGGACAAAGTTTTGGTGCTTTTTCTACCAAAGGAATTACCTTAAAACTAGATGGTGAAGCCAATGATTATTTAGGAAAAGGTTTATCAGGTGCAAAAATAATTGTGAAGAAGCCCAAAGAAGCAACCTTTGTGGCTGAAGACAATGTGATTGTTGGAAACGTTTGTTTCTATGGCGCTATTAAAGGAGAAGCCTACATCAACGGAATTGCAGGAGAACGTTTTGCAGTAAGAAATTCGGGAATTACAACGGTTGTAGAAGGCGTTGGAGATCATGGTTGCGAATACATGACCGGTGGAAAAGTGGTTGTTCTAGGAAAAACAGGCCGAAATTTTGCCGCAGGAATGAGTGGTGGTATTGCGTATGTATATAACAAAAATAATGAGTTTGCTGACTACTTGTGTAATCTAGAAATGATTGATTTGGACACCTTAGTTGCTGCAGACTTTGAGGAACTCAAGGGAGATATCACCAAACATTATGACTATACAGAAAGTACATTAGCCGAAAAATTCCTTCAAAACTGGGAAACAGAAAAATTGAATTTCATAAAAGTATTTCCAAAAGATTATAAGAAAGCATTGGAGAGGATTGCAAGAGAGGCACGCACTGAAAAATTAACAGCTTAATTAGTAGACATGGGAAAAATAGGAGGATTTAAAGAATTCAAAAGACAGAACGAAACGAATTTAGCTGTAACATCGAGGGTAGAGAACTACAAGGAATTTACGGTGCCATTGCCAGAAAAAGATCTTAAAAAACAAGGTTCTCGCTGTATGGATTGCGGAATTCCATTTTGCCACAGTGGTTGCCCATTAGGAAACCTGATTCCAGATTTTAACGACATGGTGCATAAAGGGGAATGGCAAAAGGCTTCGGCGCTTTTACATGCCACCAACAACTTCCCAGAATTTACTGGAAGACTCTGTCCTGCGCCTTGTGAGCAAGCCTGTGTATTAGGAATTATAGACAGTCCTGTAGCCATTGAAGACATTGAAAAAAGCATTGTAGAAAAAGCCTTTGCAAATGGATGGATTCAACCCATTCTCCCAAAATACAGAACTGGAAAAACAGTTGCTGTTATTGGCTCTGGACCTGCAGGATTAGCCGCTGCACAACAATTAAACAGAGCAGGTCATAGTGTGACTGTTTTTGAAAGAGATGATGAAATAGGAGGTTTACTGAGATATGGAATTCCAAATTTTAAACTGGAGAAAGAAATCATAGACAGAAGGGTTCAAATTTTAGAAAAAGAAGGGATTATTTTTAAAACCAATGTGAATGTTGGTGGCAATTATGATCTAAAAAATCTTGACTATTTTGATGCGATTGTTCTTTGTGGTGGAGCTACTAAAAAAAGGGCTTTGCCTATTGACGGAGCAGATGCAAAAGGCGTAGTACAAGCAATGGATTTCTTAAAACAACAAACAAAACAATTATTCAATAAAGAAATTGAAGGTGACATTTTATCGGCAACGGATAAAAACGTGATTGTCATTGGTGGTGGAGATACGGGTTCTGACTGTGTGGGAACGTCCAACAGACAAGGCGCAAAATCAGTGACCAACTTCGAGATTATGGAAAAACCACCCGAATTGAGAAGTGAAAAAACTCCTTGGCCTTTTTGGCCTTTGCAATTGAAAACAAGCTCTTCACACGAAGAGGGTTGTGATCGTAATTGGTTGATTAATACCAAAGAATTTATTAAAAATGCTAAAAACGAATTGATCGCTATTAAAACGGTAGAAGTATCTTGGACTTTTAAACCTGGAGAACGACCTATCTTAAATGAAAAACCAGATTCTGAAAAAATATGGCCCTGTGATATGGTCTTATTGGCTTTAGGATTTACTGGACCAGAAACTTCGTTGAGTGATCAATTAGGTTTGGAATTGAATGCAAGAAACAATTACAAAGCAAAAAAATACCAAACGAATGTACCGTATGTATTTACTGCCGGAGACATGAGAAGAGGACAGTCTTTAATCGTTTGGGCAATTTCTGAAGGAAGAGAAGCTGCCAAAGAAATAGACACCTATTTAACTTCTGAATCATTCTTGTCCTCAAAAGGAAAAGGAGATTTACTTTCTGCGAATTAACAACACGCAATACATCAAAAAAAACCACTTAATTTAAGTGGTTTTTTTGTGGAGAAGATGGGACTCGAACCCACGACCTCTTGACTGCCAGTCAAGAAACAACCTTTAAACCCTCTAACTTCAAACTACTGATTTCTATGGGTAAATCACTGTAAACTCTTTATTTATTAGTGTTTTAACTATTAATATTTTGATGTTTTGAATATATCACTATCTTTACATCTGCGCCCCTTACTGCGCCCCAATTTTATATATGACAATTACTTTAAGTTTTAAGAACAAAT
>TARA_B110000208_G_scaffold85624_1_pt1 | contig 16701 bp, 15 predicted proteins | sample TARA_B110000208 | Tara Oceans TARA_B110000208 (sample SAMEA4397426) | marine metagenome | biome: Polar Biome; feature: [SRF] surface water layer (ENVO:00010504); material: water (ENVO:00002006), including particulate matter (ENVO:01000060) such as... | depth 5 m
AAAATCTTTGTATTTCTCAAGGAATGAAAATGCCTCAGATTTTTGTAATTGAAGATGATTCGTTAAATGCATTTGCCAGCGGACTAAGCGAGAAAACCTTTGCGGTAACGCTGTCTCGTGGAATTATAAATAAGTTAGAGGATGATGAGTTAGAAACTGTAATTGCGCATGAGCTTACGCATATTATCAATCGAGATGTACGCCTTCTTATTGTGTCTATTATTTTTGTAGGAATTTTTTCTTTTGTTACTGAATTGGCCTTTAGATCCGTGCTATATGGAAGAGGGGGGAGTCGAGGAAAAAAAGAAGGAGGAGCTGTTTTTATCATCTTACTTTTAGGTGTTGTTGGACTTCTATTGTCTTCTTTTTTTAGGTTTTCTTTGTCGCGAAAACGAGAGTTTTTAGCCGATGCAGGTGCTGCCCAAATGACAAGAAAACCGTTGGCTTTAGCAAACGCTTTGCGAAAAATTTCTGAAGATCCATGGATTGAAGCGGTAAAAAGAGCAGATGTTGCACAGCTATTTATAGACCACCCAACAAAGAAGAAAGAAAGCAAATCAATTGCGACCTTTTTTAACGGATTGTTTGCAACACATCCACCGATTAAAGATCGGATTCAAATTCTAAAACAATTTTAATAAAAAACCCGAAGCATCGCTTCGGGTTTTTTATAAGTTTCAATAAGAAAACTAGAGACTACTTTGCAGCCGCAAAACGTTTTGCTACTTCATTCCAGTTTACTACATTAAAAAAGGCACTGATATAGTCAGGTCTTCTGTTTTGGTAGTTTAAGTAATAAGCATGTTCCCAAACATCTAATCCTAAAATTGGAGTTCCTCCGCATCCAACGCCAGGCATCAAAGAATTGTCTTGATTTGGTGTAGAACATACCGATACTTTTCCATCTTTTTGAACACATAACCAAGCCCATCCAGAACCAAATTGAGTTGCTGCAGCTTTAGAGAAAGTGTCCATAAAAGCTTCTTTAGAACCAAAAGCTGCTTCAATAGCGTCTTTTAATTCTCCTGAAAGCGTTCCCTTATCATTTGGGTTCATCACTGACCAGAATAATGAATGATTGTAAAAACCTCCGCCATTATTTCTAACAGCGCCATTGCTCATGTCTAAGTTTGTTAAGATATCTTCAATAGATTTCCCTTCCAAATCAGTTCCCGCAACTGCTCCGTTTAATTTTGTAGTATATCCGTTGTGATGTTTTGTATGGTGAATTTCCATAGTTCTTGCATCAATATTTGGTTCTAGTGCGTCGTACGCATAACCTAATTCTGGTAATTGAAAAGCCATTTTTTATGTTTTAAGAGTTAATATAACTTTGTGCATGTAAATTTAATCATAATTAAATGGTTCTACAAGAAGTTTACTTTTTGATAATTTATAGTGAAATAGAAGATGTTTATTATTTAAATTTTCGCATAAATTCTTCTGCCTTTTCTACCATTTTTTTGCTCCCGCATATAAAAGGGACTCTTTGGTGTAGCTCGGAAGGTTCTATTTCCATGATTCGGTTATATCCGTTAGAAGCAACGCCATTTGCTTGTTCTGCTAAAAAAGCCATCGGGCTGCATTCATACAATAAACGGAGTTTTCCATTTGGACTTTTTGTGCTTTTAGGATACATATAAATTCCTCCTTTTATCATGTTTCTATGAAAATCAGAAACCAAAGAACCAATATACCTACTCGTATACGGCCTATTTCCTTCTTCTGCTTGACAATATTTAATGTATTTTTTGATGCCTTCTGGGAAATCTAAATAATTCCCTTCATTTACAGAGTAAATTTGTCCGTCTTCTGGAAATTGCATATTTGGATGTGATAGATACCAACTCCCTAAAGCAGGATTTAACGTAAACCCATTGACACCATTTCCAGTTGTATACACTAGCATGGTAGAAGTTCCATAAACAACATAGCCAGCTGCAACTTGTTTGTCACCAGTTTGTAAAAAATCTTTTAGTTCAACAGGAGTTCCAACAGAGGTAATGCGTCTGAAAATAGAGAAAATAGTACCCACAGAAACATTTACATCAATATTAGAAGAACCATCTAACGGGTCAATTAGTACAACATATTTATTTTGATGAAGTTCATCTTGGCTATTAATCGTAATGAAATCATCTTCTTCTTCACTCGCAATTCCACAGACAATATTTCTATCTGTCATGGTTTGTATGAAAACATCATTTGCATACACATCTAACTTTTGTTGGTCTTCACCTTGTATGTTTGTGTCGCCAGCAGCACCCGTAATATCTACTAATCCTGCTTTGTTTACCTCATGATTTACTACCTTGGCAGCCAGTCTAATAGAGTTGAGTAACCTAGAAAGTTCTCCGGAAGAATATTGAAAATCATTTTGGTTTTCAATAATAAATTCTCCTAAAGTTTGATTTTTTTTAGCCATTATATGATGTGTTATGCTTTTGCAAAGATGCTGTTTTTTTTAAAAAAACTACAACGATTTCGAGCTTTTTTAGAAGTAGGGTTTAATTTTGGACAAAACTTTTTTTCTAGTTATTATTCCGCATTAATTTTTGTTTGCACACAAATCATTTATCTTTGATTTACAAATAACAAGTTATGAGTTTTATAATAAGAGAAGCCACCAAAGAAGATGCATCATCTGTTTTAGATTTAATAACAGAATTAGCTATTTTTGAGAAAGAACCAACCGCAGTAGAAGTAACGATTGCAGATATTGAAAAAGATGGATTTTCTAACAACCCAAAATTCAAAATATTTGTAGCCCAAGAAGCTTCAACAATTATTGGCATTGCGCTTATTTACATGCGATATTCTACTTGGAAAGGACCCATTGTGCATTTAGAAGATTTAATAGTTACCCAAGAAAAAAGAAAATTAGGCGTTGGAAAAGCATTGTACACTAAGGTTTTAAATTATGCACATGAGCTTGGAGTAAAAAGAGTGTCTTGGGAAGTAATTGATTGGAATACAAATGCCATAGAATTTTATGAAAGCACGGGAGCCACTATTTTAAAAGATTGGTCTGTAGTGCAAATGTCAGAAGAGAATTTAGAAAAGTTTGTACAAAATAATTAGAAATGAGAATTTTTAAATTTGGAGGTGCTTCAGTAAAAGATGCAAATGGTGTAAGGAATCTTACAAAGGTATTGAAGCAGGAAGGAAGTGAAAATACCTTAGTAGTAATTTCTGCAATGGGTAAAATGACCAATGCTTTCGAAGAAGTAATTGATGCCTATTTCTATAAGTCAGATACTTTACGTACAAAGTTGGCTCAAGTTGAAAACTATCATAAAAATATGATGGGCGACTTATTTGAGAGCGACAACGAAATACACACACAAGTTGATATTCTTTTTGAAGAGTTGGACTGGTTCTTATCGAGAAACACTTCGCAAAGATACAATTATGTATACGATCAAATTATTTGTTTTGGGGAGCTTTTATCAACAAGAATTGTAAGCGCCTATTTAAAAACGGTACAAATAGAAAATAATTGGTTGGATGTTCGTAATTACATAAAAACAGACAGTAATTACAGAGATGCAAAAGTAAATTGGGTGCTGACACAGCAAATCATTACTAAAAAAATAGCAACTCATCAGTTAAATGTAACCCAAGGGTTTTTGGCAGGAAATGACACTGAAAACACCACAACTCTAGGGAGAGAAGGCTCTGACTATACCGCAGGAATTTTTGCGTATTGCTTAAACGCAGAAAGCGTTACTATTTGGAAAGATGTTCCTGGAGTGCTAAACGCAGATCCAAGGGTTTTTGAGGAAACTACTTTATTAGAACAGATTTCATATGAAGAAGCCATCGAAATGGCTTTTTATGGCGCTTCAGTAATTCATCCAAAAACAATACAACCCTTACAAAATAAAGAAATTCCGTTGTATGTGAAATCTTTTTTAAACCCAATAGCACTGGGCACAAGAGTTTCTAAAGGTGTAACACTGGTGCCCGATATTCCTTGTTTTATTGTGAAGAAAAACCAGGTATTTGTCTCCATATCGGCGAATGATTTTTCTTTTATGGTAGAAAACAACTTGAGTTATATCTTTAAAAAATTACATGATTATAAATTGAAGGTGAATTTAATTCAAAATTCAGCGATTAGTTTTTCTGTATGTGTAGACAATAAATTTGGAAATTTTGATGCTTTTCACACAGAGTTGAAAAACGAATTTAAAATAGAATTTCAGAAAGAAGTAGATTTATATACTATACGTCATTTTAATACTGCAACAAAAGACACAATAACTAAACTAGGTAAAACGTTGTTATCACAAACCAATAAAGAAACCATTCAAATCGTTTTAAAGAAAAATTAAAATAGCCTTATTTTTTAAGGTTTTAGGAAATACGTTTAGTTAAAGTTTATGGCATTAGTAACTTCGAAAGAGATTTCAAAAGTAATTGGTATCGAAAAATTGGGTTTTTTGGGCACTTTTGTTGGGTGGGTGGTACTTCATGTTTTGCGAATTTCAAAACTCAATAAAATATACGATCAAAATAAAAACAAAAAGAACCTTGATTTTTTAAACGGTGCTTTAAAAGACTGTCAAGTTGAATTTGAAATTCCAGAAGAAGATCTAAAAAGAATTCCAAAAGAAGGTCCTTTTATCACCATTTCCAACCATCCTTTAGGAGCGATTGATGGTGTTTTATTATTAAAATTACTGACTGAAAAAAGAGCAGACTATAAAATTATTGCCAATTTTTTATTGCACAAAATTGTACCTTTAAAACCGTATGTAATACCTGTGAACCCTTTTGAAAACAGAAAGGATGCAAAGTCAAGTGTTCCCGGAATTAAAGCCGCATTACTTCATGTAAGATCTGGAAAGCCTTTGGGTGTTTTTCCAGCAGGCGAGGTTTCTACTCACAAAGAAGGGAAATTGAAAGTGGATAAACCTTGGGAAGAGGGCGCTGTTCGTTTTATTAAAAAAGCCAATGTACCCATTGTCCCAATTTATTTTCATGCCAAGAACAGCCGTCTTTTTTATCTCTTAGCTAAAATTAGTGATACCTTTAGAACTGCAAAATTACCTTCGGAGATTTTATCCCAAAAAAACAGAGTCATTAAAGTTAGAATTGGAAAGCCAATCGCTGTTAAAGACCAAGATGAATATGTAGATCTTGCACTTTTTTCTCAATTTATAAGGAAGAAAACATACCTGTTGGCAAACCCATTTCATAAAAAGACCAAGATTTTATCTTCTCCGAAAATCAAAATAAAAAAACCGATAAAAAAAATTAGTATTCAAAATAACACAGCACCTTTTATTGAAGAAGTAGATGTGCTTAGAATCTCAGATGGGCGATTGTTAGAAAGTAAGAATTATGAAGTTTTTTTTGCAAATGCAAAATATATTCCTAATTTATTGCAAGAGATTGGGCGTTTAAGAGAAATTACTTTTCGAGCCATTGGCGAGGGTACCAATAAAGCCATTGACATAGATAAATTCGATGCGTATTATTATCACTTATTACTTTGGGATCGAGAAGCAAAGTGTTTGGTGGGTGCTTATCGAATGGGTTTGGGAAATGAGATCTATAAAGAACATGGAATCAAAGGGTTTTATCTTCAAAACTTATTTAGAATAGAGCCAGAATTGCATCAAATGATGGAGAACACCATTGATATGGGACGTGCTTTTATCATTCAAGAATACCAGCAAAAACCAATGCCGTTATTTTTGTTATGGAAAGGAATTGTGCATGTAACATTGCGTTATCCAGAATACAAGTATTTAATGGGAGGTGTTTCTATTAGCAACCAATTTTCAGATTTTTCAAAATCGTTAATGATCGAGTTTATGAAATCTCATTATTATGACCCTTACGTGGCACAATACATTCAGCCCAAAAAAGAATATAAGGTGAAGTTGAAGGATGCAGACAAAGATTTTGTTTTTGATGCCACAAAAGCTGATATGCAAAAGTTTGATAAATTCATTGATGAAATAGAACCAGGTGCTTTAAGAATTCCGGTTTTAATAAAAAAATATGTCAAACAAAATGCTCGTTTGGTTGCGTTTAATGTAGATCCTAAATTTAATAATGCAGTAGATGGGCTTATGTATATAAAGGTTTCAGACATTCCAGACAGTACTGTGAAACCTGTGATGGAAGAGTTTCAAGCAGAACTTGAGCGCAAAGCTGCTGAAGATCATCAAGATTAAAGAGCGTAGACATTGGTGCAAGGAGCAAGTTACTGATTCTGCTGTTTTACTTCGTTTTAGTGCAAAAAAAAAAGACGAGGACAGTAGCTGCGAAATTTTCTTTAGTTGGTTCAATTATAATAAGTATAAATTTCGGTAATAATTGGTGTAAATCCACTCATACTTGGAATTAAAGCTGTCCAAGCTCCAAAAACACTTCTATACCACCATTGATTTTCGCCTAAATATAAAATATAACCTGTTGTTGCATGAATGTCTGCTAACTCTATTGGAACAATATCCGGAGCATTATTTCCAAATAGATCATAAATCGCTTGTATTTCTCCCTGAGACGTATTTCCATTAAAAGTTTGACCTGTTGTAATAAAACCTAAAACAGGAAGGTAGAGCGCTTCGGAATACTTAACCACTGAAGGTGATGTATTACCACTGTTTGCTCTTGCTTGTACTCCAACTCTAACTTTTTTCGTTATTCACTTTAAAATTTGAAGAAAAAATATAGTTTAAATAAATAGAGACTTTTTGGGATAATTGGTGCTCCAAACCAATTCCTCTGTAAAAATTAAATAGATACGGCTCCAATGTTTTTTCTTTGTAAAGGTCTATTAATACATCTTTGTATCTGTTGGTTCCAAAAAGTAACCAATCGTTAGCGACATGAGTATGAATTTGAAAAGTGGTTTTTTTCCAGCGAATTAGATCGAATTGAAAACCTATTTTGAGTCCTGCATAAGATAAATTATAAGTTGAAGGGATTTGAATATTTCCAGAATAAAAAGAGGTGTTTATTTTATGTTTATAGTAATGTAGCCCTAAATCAAATTTGAGTTTATTCTTGTAAACATTAAAACGAAAACCACTTTCAAATAAAGGTTCTTCCGCTCTTGTATAACCAGAATCGTCTAAAGTATTTTCATTGGTACTGTTTTTAAATTCGTTAAAAGCAGCACTACCAAAACTCCTGCCCACATAAATTTGTTGTGCTATAGTTGTACTTGCCAAAGCAAGTAAAATAAACAAGATTGTATTTTGAAGTTTTTTTCGTTTCATTTTCTTATTTGACCTTGAGTATTTTCTCTATAAATTTATCATTACCGCTAACAATACGAACTAAATACGCTCCAAGACTCAATTCTGTCATAGGGACTGTAATGCTTTTTGAGGCAGGATATTTTTTTTCTGTAAAAATTTTCCCATTCGTGTCATATATTTGAATATGCACAGGTTGTTGGGTTTTCGATGTAAAATCAATTCTTATAAAATCAACGAAAGGATTTGGAGAAATAACAACATTTAAAGTCTTCAGAACATTAAGGAGACCTGTGTTATTTACCATGAAAACTTTTGTATGCCTAAGAAAACCTTGTTGAACTATTAGATTATTATAAGTTACCTTTGTTGTAATACCGCCTTGGCCAATGCTTTGAAGGACTTTGTGTCTCTCTCCTGATACAAGTAAATTTGCCGAGCCTACTCCAGTAATAGCAGATTTTAAGTGTACCGCATTTTTTGGATCATTACCTCCATCATTTATATTTTCTTGAGAATACGTCCAGCAACTTAAAAAGATTGCTATGAGAAGTAATAGTTGGTGTTTTTTAGTGATTAAGTGACTCATATATTATTAACAGATATTTAGTAATCTCTTGGTGTAAAATAAAGAGTTTTTTTTGAATAAATAACATGCTATTAAATAACTGGGCGCTGTGGGGAATAAGTGGGCGAATTAGGGAATAACTGGATTTTAAGTGTCCTAAAAATGTCGCAATTTCATCTATATTTACAATTTTATTGAACCATTTTTAGGCTAAAACAGCATAACTTTGCCCATATTATGGTTAAAAAATAAAGTTTTTTACCTTACTATATTGTTCTTTAAATTGTTTTATTCTTTTGTTTTAGTAAAAATAAAAGAAGTCCTTAAAATACCTTTGTCTAGTTGATAAAAATGAGTAATTTTGTAATCGATTTTTCATGAACAGAAGCCAATAAAGAAATGAATATTACGAAACAAAACAGTGATGCGTTGAACGCAGTTGTAAAAATTGATATTGTTGCAGAAGACTACCAAGCAAAAGTATCTGAATTATTAGAAGATTACCGCAAAAAAGCAGACATTCCAGGATTTAGAAAAGGGCATGTGCCAATGGGAATGATTAAAAAGCAATACGGTAAATCGATCATGATCGATGAGGTAAATAAACTTTTGCAAGCGTCCCTAAATAAATATTTAGGAGATGAAAAATTAGATATCTTAGGGAATCCAATCCCAAGAATGCAAGAAGATTTTAACTGGGAAGCGGATGTTTTTTCATTCGAATTTGAATTAGGTTTAGCGCCACAATTTGATGTAGATTTAAAAGCAAAGAAAAAAGTAACCCAGTACAATATTATTGCAACGGATGAATTAATCGACAAAGAAGTTGAAAACATTCAAGCGCGTTATGGTACAGAATCTTCAATAGAGGTAGTTACGGCAACGTCTAATGTTACGGGAACTTTTGTAAATCAAGAAAAAGAGATTGATAAAAAAGCAACATTTTCTTTAAAAGATATTGAAGGAAAAGCGAACTTAAAAAAGTTTGTAGGCGCAAACAGTGGTACTGAAATTGAATTGAAAACAAAAGGATTGTTTACAAACGAACATCAATTAGAAACAGTCTTAGGAATTGCTCAAGAAGAAGTTCATGGTTTAGACATTCTAGTAACATTTACGTTGGAAGCAACTACAGAAACAATACCTGCAGAATTAGATCAAGAATTATTTGATAAATTATTTTCTGATGGAAGCGTAAAATCTGTAACCGACCTAAGAGCGAAAATTAAAGAAGATGCAGAAAAGCAGTTCAATCAACAAGGAGATCAGCAATTATTAAACGCTGTAACCGAATATTTAGTAGAAAACACAAAATTTGATTTACCTGCCGAGTTTTTAACCAAATGGTTAGCAACAGCTGGAGAAAAACAATTATCTTCAGATGAAGCAGCAGCAGAATATGCGAAATCTGAAAAAGCATTGCGTTATCAATTAATCGAAGGAAAGATTATGAAAGATAACGATATCAAAATAGATTATGCAGAATTGGTTGCTTATGCAAAAGGATTTATCCGCACGCAAATGGCACAATTTGGCAACATGAATCCAGAAGAAAAAGAATTGGATGACATTGCAACAAGAATCTTATCGAATCAAGAAGAAGCTCAAAAATTACAAGCACAATTAATCAGTCAAAAATTATTGGCTTTCTATAAAGAAAACATGAGCTTTAAATCAAAAGAACTTTCTTACGAAAAATTCGTAAAAGAAGTTTATAAGTAACAATCGCAGATTGTTTTTGTAACTTAATTTTGAAATAAATAATTGAAAGCTTGAATTGTTAAATTCAGGCTTTTTTAGTCTAATACTGTAACAAAATATTAACGTAATAGTTCTTATCTTTACAGTTCAAACAATAAAATAATCACGGAAATGGATTACGGAAAAGAGTTCGAAAAATACGCAACAAAACATCACGGAATAAACAGCACCTATTTAGGCAAAATAACCAGTAGTTTAACGCCATATATTATGGAAGAACGTCAGATGAACATTACTCAAATGGATGTTTTTTCTCGTTTAATGATGGATAGAATCATCTTTTTAGGGACAGGAATCAACGATCAAGTAGCCAACGTAATTCAGGCACAATTGTTGTTTTTAGAAAGCTTAGATGCCAATAAAGACATTTCAATATATATTAATTCTCCAGGTGGAGGTGTGTATGCTGGTTTGGGTATTTATGACACCATGCAATTTATAAAACCAGATGTTGCTACAATTTGTACAGGAATGGCAGCCTCTATGGGTGCTGTTTTAATGTGTGCTGGAGCAAAAGGAAAACGTTCTGCATTGCCACACTCTCGTGTAATGATTCACCAACCATTAGGAGGAGCACAAGGACAGGCTTCTGATATTGAAATTACAACAAGAGAAATTTTAAAACTAAAAGATGAGTTGTATGCAATTATTGCAAACCACTCGGGGCAAACCATCGAAAAAGTACATCAAGACTCTGACAGAGATTACTGGATGAAAGCTGATGAGGCTAAAAAGTACGGTATGATTGATGAAGTTTTAGTAAGAAAGTAATTAGAGCAAAAAGCCATTAGCTTTCGCCATCGGTGAAAAGTGAACTGTTAAGAGCATAAAGCGAATTAAATGTCGAAAGAAGAAAATTTAGAATGTTCGTTTTGCGGACGAAAGAAAGCAGAAACAGACTTGTTAATTGCAGGGGTAGACGCACATATTTGTGATAAATGTATTGAGCAAGCACATGGTATTGTTGAAGAAGAAGTTTCTGAAACAAATACGAGTGGACTCTCAAAAGACTTATTATTAAAAAAACCAGTAGAAATTAAAGCGTTTTTAGACCAATATATTATTGGGCAAGATGAAACAAAACGTAAGATGGCTGTTGCAGTTTACAATCACTATAAAAGATTGTTGCAAAGTACAGATGACGAAGACGAAGTAGAAATTGAAAAATCAAATATTGTTTTGGCTGGCGAAACGGGTACTGGAAAAACATTAGTTGCACGAACCATTGCAAAAATGTTAAATGTTCCTTTCTCTATTGTAGACGCAACCGTTTTAACGCAAGCAGGATATGTTGGAGAAGATGTTGAAAGTATTTTAAGCAGACTTTTACAGGCAGCAGATTATGATCTAGAAAAAGCACAAAGAGGCATTGTTTTTATTGACGAAATTGATAAAATTGCCAGAAAAGGAGACAATCCATCCATTACCAGAGATGTTTCTGGAGAAGGAGTACAACAAGCATTATTAAAATTATTAGAAGGAACTGTTGTAAATGTTGCGCCAAAAGGCGGAAGAAAACACCCAGAGCAAAAATTTATTGAAGTAGATACTAAAGATATTTTATTTATTGCAGGAGGTGCTTTTTCAGGAATTGAAAGAATTATTAGCAAACGTTTAAATAGACAAGCCGTTGGTTTTAGTGCATCTTTAGACGATGATAAAATTGACGAGGAAAACTTATTGCAATACATCATTCCTTCCGATTTAAAAGCTTTTGGGTTGATTCCTGAAATCATTGGACGTTTGCCAGTGTTAAGTTATATGAATCCTTTAGATGCTGTAACGTTAAGAGCTATTTTAACAGAGCCTAAAAACTCTATTATTAAGCAATACACAAAGCTGTTTACAATGGACGATATTGATTTTACCATTGAAGAAGGTGCGTTAAACTATATTGTAGAAAATGCAGTAGCTTACAAGTTGGGAGCAAGAGGTTTACGTTCTTTGTGTGAAGCCGTTTTTACAGATGCCATGTTTGAATTGCCAAGTTCAGAAGACAAAGTATTAAAGGTGACTAAAAAATATGCAGAAGCAAAATTAACAAATACAACCTTAAAAAAGTTAAGAGCAGCCTCATAATAAGCTGTTATTATATAAAGACCTCACAGGTTTAAAAACTTGTGAGGTTTTTTTTATTTTCAAAAAAATCAAAAAGAAAAACAAAATTCAAATTGGTATCTTTGTTTTTCTATAAAGAATATAATTAATGATCTCCAGAAGTACCATAGACCGAGTTTTCGAATCTGCAAGAGTAGAAGAGGTTATTGGTGAGTTTGTTCAACTAAAAAAAGCAGGAAGTAACTTTAAAGGTTTAAGTCCCTTTACAGATGAAAAATCACCCTCATTTATGGTGTCACCCGTAAAACAAATCTGGAAAGATTTCTCGACAGGAAAAGGTGGGAATGCGGTTTCATTTTTAATGGAACACGAACATTATTCCTATCCAGAAGCCTTAAAATGGTTGGCAAGAAAGTACAATATAGAAATTGAAGAAACCGAACAATCTGATGAGCAGAAAGCACAATTAAACGAGCGAGAAAGTATGTTTTTGGTTTCTAATTTTGCCAAAGAATATTTTCATGACCTCATGCTAAACACCATTAAAGGAAAGGCAATCGGATTGTCTTACTTTAAAGAGCGTGGTTTTACAGACGAAATTATAGAAAAATTTGACTTAGGATATTGTAAAGATGAATGGGACAATTTTACCAAAGCAGCTTTAGATAAAGGGTATGATCTTAAATACTTAGCCTCAACAGGATTGACCATTGTTAAAGAAAACAAACAATTTGATCGATTTAAAGGACGTGTAATGTTTCCGATACATTCGATGTCGGGGCGAATTTTAGGTTTTGGCGGTCGGATTTTAACAAGTGATAAAAAGGCAGCAAAATATTTAAATTCTCCCGAAAGTGATATTTACCATAAGAGTAAAATTTTATACGGAATTTATCAAGCCAAGAAAGAAATTGCCAAACAAGACAACTGTTTTTTGGTTGAAGGATATACCGATGTTATTTCGTTCAATCAATCTGGAGTAGAAAATGTAGTGGCATCTTCCGGAACCGCATTAACATCCGATCAAATTCGATTGGTGAGTAGATTGACTAAAAATATTACGGTTCTTTTTGATGGTGATGCGGCAGGAATACGCGCTTCTATTCGTGGTGTCGACTTGATATTAGAACAAGGAATGAACGTAAAAGTAGTTCAATTTCCAGACGGAGAAGATCCAGATAGTTTTGCAAAATCACATTCAGATAGTGAGCTAAAAACATATTTAGAAGACGCTGCACAAGATTTTATTAATTTTAAAGTGTCACTTCTTTTAAAAGACTCGAAAAACGACCCAATTAAAAAGGCAGGTGTTATTAGAGATATTGTAATGAGTATTTCTAAAATACCAGACGGCATTCAGCGCGAAGTGTATGTGCAAGAATGTGCAAGAATTATGGACATTTCAGAACGTGTGCTATTTAGTGAATTAGCACAAATGCTGAGTAAAGAACGCAATGCGAAAACCATTAAAAGCAAGACAAAATCTAATTTTAATTCCAATATAGATCCAAATCAACCACCCCAAGAATACTTCCAACAGCAAGAGCAGTCGCAAATGGGTGTAGTAAAAGGAGGGATGATTGCTACTCAGAAAATAGATCAGTTGTCTATTTTAGAAAAAGAGATCATAAGAATTTTGTTGTTGTTTGGAAATGAAACTGTCGACTTCATTGAAGATGTTAGTAATTTTGATGAGGATGGAAAAGAAACGTTTACAAAAAGAAAATACCAGAACTTAGTAAGTTCTGAAGTCTATTTGCATTTACAAGATGATGAAACGGAGTTTACCAATACCATATTTCAAGAGATATACACAGAGATGATTCATCAATTAAATCAATCTGAAAAATTAGAAGTAGATATCTTTATAAATCATAAAAACCCTGAAATTGCCAATACCGTTACCTCCATTTTAATGGATGAAGAAAAACATCAATTAAGTAATTGGGAAAGTAAAAATATAGAAGTTAAATCTTCAAAAGAGGTTTTAGATAAATTAGTAATCGACGCTGTTTTTAACTTGAGACGTATTTTAATTGGAAAAAAAATCGATGAAATGTTAAAGTTAGCAACTGATGAAAACACGGCCCCTATAGACTTAGAATCGATTAAAGATTATACAGGGTTGAAGATGAAGCTCTTCGATAAGTTAAATCGGGTTGTTTAATTTCGGTATAATTTATTTTATGGGCTAATTATGTTTTTAAATAGCACTAAATTTGTTTAACATTTACATTCATAAAATGAGACAAATTACGGCTATTTTAAAAATCCCGTTATTATTACTGTTATTACCTTTTGAAACTTCTAAAGGCGCTCAAAAAAAAGCCTATATAAAAATCAAAAAAATAATGATTTTAGCAAAGATCTTATAAGTCTTTTGGGATTTGACATACTGGAATTGGGTTCATTTTGTGTTGATTTATCCTGTTCAATCTCGAGTAAATTTTAAAAACTGCCTTATCTCTCCCTGTAAAATTATTTGCTGTCTTTTCAAGACTTTGCATTTTCATTGCCCATTCTAATTCGTCATAGGAAGCTCCAATTTGATCTTCATCTGTTCTACTGTCTCCAAACAAACCGTCGGTAGGTTGCGCCTCTTGAATGGCTGATTGGACTTTTAAAAAATCTGCAATTTCATAAACTTCAGATTTCATTAAATCGGCAATTGGACTTAGATCAACACCACCATCACCATATTTTGTGTAAAAACCAACACCAAAGTCTTCTACCTTATTTCCAGTTCCAGCAACTAGATAACTGTGCAGTCCTGCAAAATAATACAATGTCGTCATTCTTAATCTTGCTCTTGTGTTTGCTAAAGACAGCGCCACATGTTCTGAAGAAGCAACTTCTGGAACAACATTTATAAAATTATCAAAAGAACTCGTTAGATCTACACAAATACTTGAAACATTTGCATATTGTTTTTTTAATTGTGTTATGTGTTCTTCAGCTCTAGTCACTTGATTTTGTGCTTGATGTATAGGCATTTCCACACACAATGTTGGAAAACCAGTTGCTGCACACAGGGTAGAGGTAGCAGCAGAATCGATTCCGCCAGAAACACCAATTACAAAACCTTTTACTCCAGCATTCTCTGCATATGCTTTTAACCAACTAATAATATGTTCTGTTACTTTTTGAGCATTCATACACAAACTATTTTAGTATTTTTGTCGTTCTATTATCTAACAGCAAGATACAAATTTTATGAAGTTTCTTTTAAAGATTTTTATTATTTCTCTCATTTTACTTTCCTGTAAAAATGAAAATAAAAGCGATGTCGATGTTACAAATATTGAAGTAGATTATGCTATAGAACGATTTGAACAGGCCTTTTATAAGGCTACTTCTGAGTCTTTAATAGATGTTAAAAATAATTTTCCATTACTCTTTCCAATTGCAGTATCTGATAGCGTTTGGTTGGCAAAAATAAACAACAAAGACGAACAAGACCTATTCAAAGAAACGCAAGAAATCTATAGTGATTTCAATGAAATGAAAAAACAATTCACCTCTTTATTCAAACATATTACTCATTACAATCCTACATTTAGAGCTCCCAAAGTTATTACCATGCTTTCAAATATAGATTATGAAAATAGAATGATATATGCAGATAGCATATTATTGGTTTCTTTAGATGTTTATTTAGGGAAACAACATGAGTTTTATGCAGATTACCCGCTGTATATTAAAGAAAATAATTCGAAAGAACATTTAATTGTTGACGCTGCAAATGCGATTATAAATATGCAGGTGAAACCTTTCAACAATCGAAGTTTTCTCTCAAAAATAATTGTAGAAGGAAAAAAATGGTATCTTTTAGACAGCTACTTACCTCTTGTTTCAGAAAAAGAAAAAACAGGATATTCCATGAAGAAACTTCTATGGGCGAAACAAAATGAAGAGCAAGTTTGGAAATTTTTTATTGAAAAAGAATTACTTTATAGCACAGATACAAAATTGAATAAAAGATTTATTGAGAATGCTCCATTTTCTAAATTTTATACGGCACAAGACAATCAATCTCCCGGTAAAATTGGAGGGTACATTGGTTGGAAAATTGTTCAGTCTTTCATGAAACAGAATGATGTATCTTTGCAAAAATTAATAGCAATAGACGCACAAAGTTTATTAGACCAATCAAGATATAAACCAAAAAAGTAATGGCTGTAAAACATACATCGGAGATCAAATTTCAAATTGGATTGGATGAAAATAGAGTTCCAGAAGAAATTTCATGGACCGCAAAAGAAGGCGGAATTGAAAACATGACTTCTAAGGCAATTATGTTATCTGTTTGGGACCCTAAAGACAAAGATACTTTACGCATGGATTTATGGACTAAAGACATGCCTGTAGATGAAATGAAACAATTTTTTCACCAGAGTTTGGTGTCTATGGCAGATTCTTTTGAGAGAGCCACAAACGATGAAAAGATGAGTGCTACTATGCGTGATTTTTGTTCCTATTTTGCAGAGAAACTAGAAATTGTAAAGGAGTAATTTTCGTAAATCATAAAAAAAGAGATTCATGAAATGGATCTCTTTTTTTATGATTTTAATTCTTATTACTGCTTTTAAGCTTCGTTGATTTGTTGGATGATAGCCAGGTAATCTTCCTCATTATTCACAAAATCCAATTCAGAAACATCAATGGTCAATACATTTAAGTTCTGTTCTGTTTTTATAAAATTGGAATAACCGTCTTGTATCTTTTTTAAATACTCTTTTTCAATATTTTGCTCATAGTCTCTTCCTCTTTTTTTAATATTTTCTAACAATCGATCTGTATTCTGGTACAGATAAACATATAGATCTGGTTTTGTAATCTCTTTATACATTAAATCAAACATCTTTCTGTACAAGAAGTATTCATCCTTAGACAAGGTTACCTGTGCAAAAATTAAAGACTTAAAAATATAATAATCAGAAACAATGAAATTTTTAAATAAGTCAAATTGAGCCAAGTCATCACTTAATTGTTGATACCTATCTGCTAGAAAACTCATTTCTAACGGGAAAGCATACCGCTCTTTATCTTCGTAAAACTTTGGTAAAAAAGGATTGTCTGCAAAACGTTCTAAAA
>TARA_B110000208_G_scaffold50740_2_pt1 | contig 16644 bp, 14 predicted proteins | sample TARA_B110000208 | Tara Oceans TARA_B110000208 (sample SAMEA4397426) | marine metagenome | biome: Polar Biome; feature: [SRF] surface water layer (ENVO:00010504); material: water (ENVO:00002006), including particulate matter (ENVO:01000060) such as... | depth 5 m
CCCTCGAAACCACAAAGGCGCGCTTATGCTTTCCAAAAATCCTCTTCTAGCGCCAATTTACTACCCAACTCGTTTTGAATCTGAAGGTTTATTTCAGGTATCGATTTAGCAATAAGCGAGAGTGATACACCTACGTGCAGAAACAAATTGCGACTATTTTTACAATCGCATTATTTTGAATAACCCAAGAACCAAAATTCCCAGAAAAGTGCAAAGCAATGCGATGCTCAACAAATCCTAGCGGATGCGCTTACTGCCACTTATCCTACCCACGCTATCTGCCATGAAACCTTCATCAAGATCCCTCAACCTTCCTACTTCGCGATCGCAATAATCAGAGCGCAAATTGCGGTTTCGACGACGTCAGGGCGGAATATTCGCCAGACTGAACATAGCGGAGATCCTGCAACATGTTCATGGCTTCATGATTGCCAATAAGGGCATGCACTGCGCCCCTTAAGCTTGCGCTTTACGCTGAAGCTTCATCATATGCTTTATGGCTTTGTTTGTATTTGGGCCTCTATCCGCCAAGTGTCCTAGCTGGGCAAGATGAGCATCACCAACAATCCAATTGCCACGACAATTTATCAGCCCAGCTTCTCTAAGTCCCCGCCGATAGTTTTTGTAGTCACCATGGATATCGCCAATCGCAACGATCTTTGAAATGCCTACCCAAACATCAGTCGCCAATGCGTTAGAACTTGTACTTTGATCAAGAATCGAAAAAAAATGACTTCAAATAAGCCTTCATAAGAATTTAGCTGTTCCAATTCCTACAACTATCCCAGATTAGCTTTTGTATTTTTTCAGGATTTTCTAAAATCTCATAAAAATCATTAACAAATTTGAAAGATTTCTTTTTGGCATTTTCCCGTAGCAAAGGATGATCCAAGATCGCCGCGGCAACAGTGCTACGATTACTTCTTGCTATATCCAAGGCCTGATCCAGCGTTTCACCGTGAAGACAAAATCCGCGATAAACGCGCTCTTTCGAACTTCTTACCCCAATATTGGGGCTAGGCCCAGCGGCATAGGAAGCATCAACAAAGCCTGTGTTATCGAAATCATAGGGGAACGCAAAAAGCTCACCGCTCTGCGACTTCAACAGTTTTGAGTTATGGCAACAGGCTTCACCTACTGGCCCTTGAATGAGCGAGTAGTCAGTGCTTCCTATCATAAGAGAAAAAATCGCTACTAGATTTGCCTGAAGTGAATTTAGCTCAATAGGCAAAACCGAATTTCTCTTTTCTTTTTTAAATTGCAATTGATCTGCCAGTCGACTTGGGTGCTCAATGAAAAAACCTAAATCGGTGCGACTCGCATCAGCATTCCCAGCTTCTACGTAGCTGACATTAAAAAGCCGTGTATCGAAGTGATAGCCGCTAAACATAGAAAATAATTCATAAGCCAACTGTTCTTTAATTAGAAAATCTCTATAACTTTTATACCTGTCACATTGCACGACAAGTTTTAGCCTATTCTGGTTTTCGAATAAAGTCCCTGCGGTTTGGTTTTTCTTTAAGTCGACCCAAAGCTGAGGGTAGCGGCAATTATCTTGAGCTAGTCTCCAATTACCTCTTACCTCAAAGTTTGCATCGATAGAGATTCGGTCACCTTCGGCACCTACATAGCTTAGCGTCCCATCGTAGCGTTTCTCTTTATCTCGCTCACTGTCGATCAAAGAAAAAGGTGCCTCTAACCTAAGGTCCATTATTTCCGAACCAGAAAAAAGAACATCTAGCTGATCGGTAGCCAATATCGGACTGCATATAAGTAACGGCAATAATCGTGTCACAAGGCAAGCGATGCGCTTGAATCCGAGTGCAAAAAGCTTGAAAATAAGCATTTCAATCTCCACAAAAAAAATAAGATTTTCAGTCTATCCATCGTCTGCCTTAATTCTTGCCCCGACGATGACTGAAGTACCGAGATAGACTATACCGCCTGGTAATTCCTGTGACTCCAAGATATTTACGAATTGCCAAGCTGGACTGTACGGTATAGGATCCTCGGGACTTTCGATAAGCGAAAAAATATGCAGAAATACCTCTCAATAATCGATCATAAAACAGCCTATGTGATGATTTTATGCTTTTCTATCACCTTTTTTTGCATCACCTTTGGCTACACCTCAAAGCTCAACATCACCCTATTCAGCTTGGCTGTGATTTTCCCTTTAGTCTTCACAATTCGAGAAGCATTCAAACGTCGAGATAATGTCATCCAGCTTCTTAGTATTTTTAAATCATCCCTGAATGCCACTTATTACACGCTTATCACCAACCCGAAAATGGGTGACGAAAGTAAAGCCTTCATTGCTCAAGAATTAGAAGACCTATCTACGTTATTTTTCGATTCGCTTTACAGCAGCAAGCATGACGCGACCAAAACTCGGTCTAAACTTACTGACATATTTGAATTTGTAAAAACCAATCGAAATACTATTCCTCATGGCTTAACGATAAAAATAATCCGCCTCCTTAAAGATGTTCAGGAAAGCATGGAGAATACTATTGGCATTTCTATGCACGGTACACCGGTTAGCCTGCGTGCCTATTGCTTAGTGTTTATTTACTTCTTCCCGTTTATATTCGTACCTACTTTAGTAACCGAATTAGATCATTACGGCGCTTACCTCGTTTATATGATTGCCGCCACACCCGGTTTCATTTTGATCTGTTTATACAACATACAAGAACGCATGGAAGATCCTTTCGACCAAAGTGGGTTAGATGACATCAAAGTTGGGGAATTTAGCTTTGAACTGCCTAAGCCCAGCCACCCCGCCTGAAGCGACAATAAATACCCAATATCGCTCTGCATCGTTAGCCTTTTACTGCCTAAATTTCACTTAAATTGCTATACTGCACGCTCATTTCATTATTGCGCTTACCCAATGCCAATCCTACTGAAAAAAGCTATTCAACATCTTCTGCTACTGCTGCTTTTAAGTAGTCCGCAATCATTTGCTGAGTTTTCTGAGCAAACGGTGCTTAGCGCAAATACTCCCAAAGGCATTTCGATAGATATCTTTAGCGAGATTACACCTTTGGATATAAACCGTATTCACAGCTGGCTGCTGCGCTTAACAGACATCCAGGGACGTCCAGTATCTAATGCCCAAATCGAATTGGTCGGAGGCATGCCCGAACACGATCATGGAATGCCTACTCAGCCTCAAATCACTGCTGAAACAGAGGCTGGCAACTACCTTTTGGAAGGCGTTCGCTTTCATATGCCCGGCAATTGGCAGCTTGATATCAAACTCACCTATGAGCTCACCTATGAATCTGAAACCGCCGGCTTAACCACTGAAACTATTAAGATCGAATTTCAACTTTGACCAAGAAACTTAGGCTAGCCCTCATCCTCGGCTCTACCGCCAGTATCGCCTTTTTGGTATGGAATTATGCCCCCCTGCCAAGCGATGACCCATGGGATGACGCTGACATTCAGTTAATTAAATCCCTATCACTGAGCGCGTTGCCGGAGCTAAGCGAGGACTTCAGCAATAGTGTGGCTGATCTGGAGAGTGCTGCTGAGTTTGGGCATGCACTGTTTTTTGATCGTAGGCTAAGTGGCAATGGTACTGTGGCCTGTTCAAGCTGCCACAAGCCCGAACTTAGTTACACCGATGGCTTAGAGCTAGCCGCAGGCACAGCAATAGGACCCAGGCACACCCCTAGCCTACTGGGCATAGCACATAGCCCTTGGTTCTACTGGGACGGCCGTAAAGATAGTCAATGGTCACAGGCTCTTGCTCCTCTAGAGGCAAGCCATGAACACAATATTGACCGCACCACAGTCGTCCAACTGATAATCCAAGATGAAGATTATCGAAACCGTTATGAATCGGTTTTTGGCCCAATCCTAGGCTTAATTCCTAACGTCTCTGCCTCGCCGCTTGGCAACAAGCTGCAAATCGAACAATGGGACAAGCTATCCACTACAGCCCAAATTCAGATCAACACAGTTTTTACTAATACAGGAAAAGCCTTAGCCGCCTATCAGCGAAAAATTGTACCTGGGCGCTCACGCTTTGATGACTTCGCCGATAGGTTAACTTTGAATTCAAGTGGAGAAAAAAACGCCGCCTTAAGCTCGACTGAGAGCGCTGGCCTTGCTTTATTTATCGACAAAGGACAATGCGTCTCCTGTCATAATGGGCCGCTTTTTACTAATCACGAGTTCCACAATACCGGCGTCATGGCTATTCGTGGAACATTACCCCCGATGGCTCGTTACGATGGTGTTCGTATTGCTAGAGACGACCCGTTTAACTGTTTAGGTGATTATAGCGATGCCGAATCTAGTGAATGCACCGAATTAAGGTTCGCTCGTGATGCAAACGATTTGGTTGGTGCACAAAAAACCCCGACCCTGCGAAATGTCTCCAAAACAGCGCCCTATATGCATGGAGGTCAAATAAAGACCCTTTTAGAGGTGGTTCAACATTACAACGACGCCCCCACTTCTATGCTAAGTCACAACGAAGCAAAGCCCCTTGGGCTTCGGCCCTCAGAAATTAAGCAACTAGAAGCGTTCTTACTCACCTTAACAGCACCACTTGCCACCGCCGAAAAATGGCTGAGTCTGCCTAAATAGCGAATCAAGTTGCGCTCTCGATCTGCTTCAAAACAACGCACCTAAAGACTAAGGGCGCTGCCGGCTCAGCCCAGATAGGCGTGCTGAGCCAACTGAACCAAAATACCATCTGGATCTGTAAAATATAACTGATCGCCACCACTGGTTCGATTGGCAGGGTCACGGTTCACATTCGCTGTAATCCCGTGAGCTTTTAACTTTTCCGCCAATTCATCGGGATTGTAATCGTCAACCCCAATACACAGATGATGCATACCCCCTGGATTAGACAGATTGTATAGGCCCAAAAAGCTCTCGCTGCCCAAACCCATGTTAATGCCGCCGTTAGCCGGGCGACTGATAATGTTCATACCGAGGACTTGCTGGTAAAAATCAGCCGATCGCTGAACGTCGTTTACTGACAAAGAGACATGGTTCATCGAGCGGCCAATCGCCACAGGCTCAGGGCTTATAGCAAAGCTGCTTGGAATGCTCGCCGTTGCCGCAACCGCAGCTAAAGCTGCCACCAATTCCCTGCGAGTCAGCTTTTTATCTTCAAACTGTTCAACTAACTGTTCGAACTCTTCAGTCTGCTCATTCACTGCCTTTCTCCGGTAATGCAAACACCCATAAAGTTCCACCCTGTGGAACATAGTGAGATTCACCTTTCGCCATATTAATCAAATTCTGTTCACGCTGAGCATCAACGCCCCAACCCGCTAAGACCGCCACGTATTGCTTACCGTCCAAGGTATAAGTAACAGGCACGCCAATCACCCCGGAATTCGTCCTTTGTTCCCATAAAATCTCGCCGGTACTGGCATCAAAGGCCCTGAAATAGCGGTCATTCGTGCCCCCCATGAAAACTAAATCACCGGCAGTTGCGAGCACTGGGCCCCAGTTTTGATTCTCAAATGTGGTCGTCCAAGCACGCTCACCGGTGTCAACATTCCACGCCTGCAGCTCTCCAATATGATCGGCACCTGGGCGCACGAAAAACCCTCCGTTTTCTGATTGCCCTCGGCCCATATACGCTCGACCGGGACTGTATTGGGCCTCCTCTCCAACCATTGTTGAGCAGACATTGTCATTAGCAGGAATAAACAATAGTCGCGTCTTAGGGTTAAAAGCTGCTGGAGGCCAATCCTTTCCTCCCCAAAGGGAAGGACAGAAATTTGCTTCATAGCCGGTGCCCGGCTTTTTAGTCATGTCATACTCAGGACGGCCGGTCACCGGATCGATGTTAGTAAACACGTCTTGATAAACATAAGGGTTGGCGTCAATGAAATTGATACTGTCTGCCTCTCTCTCAAGAAACCAAAGATAGCCGTTGCGACCCGCATGAACCATCCCGTTTATGGTTTTTCCATCTCGCTCAAAATCAATAAGCAGCGGTGCCGATACCTCATCCCAATCCCATGAGTCATTCCAGTGGTACTGATGATGGTTTTTGATCTCACCAGTACTCGCATCCAAAGCAATCACAGAGGTTGAGTAAAGATTATCCCCTGGCCGGGTGTCACCCATCCAAGGTCCGCCGTTGCCGGTTCCCCAATAAGTAAGATTAAGTTCAGGGTCGTAAGAGCCCGTAATCCAAACTGGCACCCCACCTGTCTTCCAAGTATCCCCAGGCCAAGATTCCGACCCGGGCTCCCCTGGTGCCGGAATCGTATAAGTTTTCCATGCTTCCTTTCCTGTTTCGGCATCGTAGGCTGCAACAAACCCACGAATACCTAATTCTCCACCGGAAACGCCCACCATGATTTTACCGTCAGCGACGAGCGGCGAAAGCGTCATGTAGTAGCCGTTATAATATTCCTCCACCGGGATCTCCCATTCCACTTCTCCGGTTAATGCATTTAAACAAACCAAAAAGGCGTCAACTGTTGCCAGATAGACTTTGTCTCCATACAAAGCAACACCCCGATTAGTCGGGTGAAACTGAAACAGATCGTCCGGAAGGTATCTAACATAACGCCAAATCAAGTCGCCGCTGCGAGCATCAATAGCCAGCACATGGTTTTGCGGCGTACTAATATACATATAGCCATCATTAACTATAGGAGGTGCCTGATGTCCCTCTCTAAGCCCGGTAGAAAAGCTCCACACATTTTCTAGCTCGCCAACATTACTGGAGTCAATTTCATCTAGTTCGCTAAAACCATGAGAATCGTAAGAACCTCTATACATCAACCAATTACTGTCCTCTGGATTGAGCAAGCGTTCATCAGTAACCGGGTTATAGGGTGGCAGGGTTTGGCCAAAAGCCAAAGAAGTCATACCAGCAAAAGCTAGCAATCCAAGTAAGCGGCTGACAATGGGTTTCATTTACTAAAAACTCCCTTCTAATTTTTATAATGTGGCTGAATTTTTACAAACGCTGGAGATAATCAAAATAAAAATGCTAAAAATGATCGTGCTAAAACTGTTGAGAGAAACCAACTTTACCACTAAAACTGGCCGCCACCATAACCTCCCCGTTGTTAACGGTTAGAGGCAATATAGCTAAGGGCCTCAATGCAGGACCACCCACCACACTGCCACCGGCGTAGATATCAAACTGGGATTCATGACAAGGACAGGCCATTAGCAACGCGTCCGAATCCCAGTTAGTCACGTCACAGCCGGTGTGGGTGCACACAATCGAATAGGCAATCACCCCACCGGCAACATGTCTTTGATATCGCGCAGTTAGTTTTTCAGCATCGATTCGAGTAATCATAACCCGATTGAGGCGGGAACCGTTTCTCAATGTATCAGTAGCAGGATCCCGAGCCAGCGCTGACACCGGCCTTTGATCTAGCTGAAGTAACTCTGGGCGCACGACCTCCCCTTGATTAGGCCCCTCTTCAAAAACCAAGAAATCCCCAGCTTGAGGTTTTTGCCGAGCTGGCGGCTGCGCAACTGCCGCCATAGGAAGGGCAATGGTTGTAACAACCCCCAGTCCTAACGCGGTGCGCCGGTTTATCTTTAAAGGTGGCTGATCTGTTTTAGAGTCTTTAATGCTCATGAGCTTGCCTGTAGTTGAATATGTTGCTGCATCTGCATCCGTAACCGTACTAGAGTTGTGCCGGCAGAGTCACTTTACACGCCCTTAGTACACGCCGAAACAGTACCGAACGGGTTACAATTACGGAGAGGAAAAAACATCTAGGGAAGTTATCAAACTGTCCCACGCCCTGCAATCATACATAAAAGGCTTACTGATGAATTCAGCGACAATAGTTGGCAGCTAACCGCGGCCAATGCTATGTTCGAAGTAAATCCCGGAGTTGAATCGGAGAATAAAAATGAATATACGATTACTACTGCAACTCACCCTTAGAATAAGCTTTTTGGGGTTTCCATCGCAAATTGTCTCCCAAACCACTGACCTTTTGGTCATTGACCATCCGGGATTGATCATCTATGAGCAGCACTGTGCTAGCTGTCATAGTAACGCCGAGGTAACTCGCGCCCACAGCCTAGAAATGCTGCAGACTATGAGCAAAGCGACTCTAGAGTTCGCGCTTAACGAAGGCATCATGTACGCCCAAGCCTCAACTCTAGCTGAGGCTGAAAAAACTGCAGTGATCGATTTCCTTGCCGCTGAAGAAGATAAACAATGGCTTGCTGACATGATGTGCAATAGCTTTAGCCGGCACGTCGATTTAGATCAACCGGTTCATTTAGCGAACTATGGCGTGGATGAAAGCAACTCCCGCAATTTAGATAGCTCTATTGCAGGCCTAAACAACTCAGAATTATCAGCCATGGAACTAGCTTGGGCCATAGGCTTTCCTGATACCGGAGCGCTACGCTCATCTCCAGTTTTGGTTGGGCAGACGTTATTTTATGCCGCAAATGGCACCCGTAAAGTTTTTGCCTTAAATTCCACGTCAGGGTGTGCCAAATGGATCTTTGATTCTCCGACTCGGCTGCGCTCTTCACTAACCTATGGCAGACTTGGCGCTGATGGTAGAAAAGCAATTCTCTATGGCGATGCCGAAGGCTTTGTCTATGCCTTGGACGCCTCAAATGGCAGCCAAATTTGGGTTCGCGATGTCCGCGGCCACAACAGATCTGTCAGGGTGACAGGCGCTCCGGTGCTAGTAGAAGACAAGGTAATTGTGCCCATATCCAATAGCGGAGTGGCAGCAGGCGCCGACCCCTCATTCGAATGCTGTGTTGGTCATGGAGCGGTAACGGCGCTTAAAGCTAGTAGTGGCGATATCCTATGGGAATATCACACTATGCCAGATGCACAATACACTGGAGAAGTTAATTCAGTCGGCACCAAACTAAGAGGGCCATCTGGCGCTCCTATTTGGACTACGCCTTCAATAGACCTAAAAAGACGTACTATTTATGTGACAAGCGGTGAAAACACATCCCATCCAGCAACAGATACCAGCGATGCTATTATCGCTTTAAACTTAGATACTGGCGAACAGAAATGGTTATTCCAAGGGCTGACATTAGATGTATGGAATATGGCTTGCGGCCGTATTAGCAGTTCTGCAAATTGTCCCAATCAAAAACAAAGCAGTCTAAAGGACCATGACTTTGGAGGACCCGCTATTTTAGTCGAGAGAGATCAAGGCGACATATTGCTTGCCGGTCAAAAATCAGGAGATCTATGGGCTCTTGATCCTGAAAATGGCAGGCTACTGTGGAATCAAAAAATAGGCACCGGCACCGCTCTTGGTGGCAATCACTGGGGAATCGCAACAGATGGGAACCGCGTTTTCCTGCCTATTAATGACCCTGGAACTGCTAGACCAGGATTCGAGCCCCGCCCAGGAATGTACAGTTTTTTTGTTGGCTCTGGCGAATCCAGCTGGAGTGTCCCAAGCCTGCCAGACTGCAAGAATGGACGTGCTGACAGGGTAACTAATTGCCAAAATCGTTATGGCCTATCGGCGGCCCCAATGCTGGTCGGCGATGCATTACTTAGTGGAAGTCTGGACGGCAAGCTCGTTGCATTAGACAAAAATACCGGCGCTACTATCTGGCAATACGATACGGCAGTTGAGTTTAAAACTAATAATGGCGTCGTCGCTAGAGGTGGGTCTATAGATGCTCATTCTATCGCAGCTGGTGGCGGTATGATTTTTGTTGGTTCAGGCTATGGCCGATTTGGCCAAACCCCGGGCAACGTCTTATTGGCATTCAAGCCAAAAATATCGCCAACAGAACCCAGCCAATGAGAACCCCCTCTCTATCTACCGCCATCCTCAGTAGCCTTGTTTTAGGGCTATTACTTGGCACCGGTCTGAATATAGTAAACCCAGGCTTGGCCGATGCGATATCTGTGTGGATAAAGCCAATAGGGTCGCTGTGGATTAATAGTATTCGCATGACCGTTATTCCATTGCTTATGTCACTTTTACTCACCGCCATTTCTAGCAACGGCGGTGGCAGCTCCACAGCTAAGCTTGGCTTAAAAACCTTAGGTCTGTTTATTCTGTTTATTGCTGCCTCTAGTTTCTACACTTTTGTGTTTGCACCGCCGCTTATCGGATTACTCAATATAGACCCACAAGCAAGTGCAGCGCTGCTTGCCACTACCAGCGCGGCAACTGTTTCACCAGACTCACTGCCACCTTTTAGCGATTGGCTGATCGGTCTTATCCCCCCTAATCCCATTGCCGCTGCAAGTAATGGTGATATATTACCCCTGCTTATTTTCACCGCATTGCTCGCCTCTGCGTTACTGCAGACAGAAGCGTCCCAGCGCAACTCGGTGACTAGCTTTTTTGCAGGTATTCGAGAAGCTATGCTTGTTCTGATTGGCTGGATAATGAAACTGGCCCCGATAGGCATTTTCAGTATTGTGTATCCACTGGCAGCGACGCTAGGTCTCGATGCGATAACTGCATTGGGTTCTTTTATTCTTATGGCTAGCGGTCTAATTAGCGCCACTATAATCGCACTGATTGCGCTGGTCACAGCACTCACCCCAGTATCCGTAATGGAGTTTATCAGGGCAGTTGCACCAGCACAGATTATAGGTTTCAGTACTAGGTCCTCTTTGGCAGCGTTGCCCGCTACTTTTACAGCCGCCAAATCCCTTGGAGTTAAAGATTCTGTTTCCGGCGTCGTTCTGCCTGTGGCTGTCACTCTATTTAAATTCGCCTCACCTATAGCTAGAACCTCAGGCAGTTACTTCATTGCCGCACTGTATGGCATCGATTTGAGCACCACGGAGCTGTTAACTATAGCTGCCGCCATAGGCCTTTTTAGTTTCTATACACCGGGCATTCCTAGCGGCGGCTTATTAATAATGGCCCCCGTGTACGAAAGTTTAGGGCTACCTGTTGAGGGAATTGCCATACTCATTGCCATCGATTTAATTGTCGATATGTTTCTTACCGCGGCAAACGTTACCGCAAACACAGCAACCACCCTCCTCCTATCACACTACACATCCAGCACAGACTAGCTCTCTTAGACCAATTCATTCAAAACCACAGCAACTATTATAGATTTTAAGGCCTTTTTGAGCGCAAAGCCCCCAGTGAACTCTACTGGTGGCAACGTCTCAATACACCCATTGGAAGTAACTAACAGACCCTCCTGAAAATCAGGCCAAAGATCACCTAAAGGAAATCAGCATCACGAAAACCCTAGACTAATTCTAAGTACTGTAGTTGCCGGTCTTTTACTGGCAAGCTTTAGTCATTGACAGATATTATTCGATGGTTTTTATCTATCTCGCGGGGACGATGCTGGCGAGAGCAAATACACACTGCCATTAAAAAGTACCGACAACACAAATAAAAACGGGGATGAAATATTTGAACTCGAGTCCTCAGATGATGACGCCTGTGAATGGAATGCTTTAGGAATACCCAAAAGCTATGCAATCACGGCAAAACTGGCAACTAATTCTGGTGCACCTGCTGTCGTCAAGATCAGTTTTCCCCTCGGCCCAAGTGGCAGCCACATAGAAGTCACTACTATTGACCTTGACCGCACCCTGGGCGCAGGCAGTTCATTCAGGAAGCAAGAGAAGAGGCTCACTGGCGCAGACTAACGCGCCTTAATTACTTTTTGGAATAGTTTAATTCTACCAAAGTGTGGTGCTGTGTTGGCCTGCACTTTTTTCTTTTTTTAGCCCATTTAAAGACTAACCTGGCCCATTCATTGATAAACCCTTGGAATATTGGGCTGGCAATATAAACTCATCTGGATATTCTTAGCCATACAGTCGACTGAAACTCTCGGCTGGAGCAGCGCAATCAGACAATGAATTAATTCCTCAAACTGTTAGGCTAAGGTAAACTAAAGCCATGTATAACCCCGATAAATTTAGCCGAAATTCTGCAGTAGATATGCCATCGGCTGATGTCTTATCGGTTTCCAGCCTTAATAAATTGGCCAGGTCTCTACTTGAAACCAATTTCTCCAACGTCGTTGTCGAAGGTGAAATATCCAACCTCGCACGGCCTTCCTCAGGGCATTGGTACTTAAGTCTTAAAGATAAATCTGCACAAATCCGCTGCGCTATGTTCTCAAACCGAAATCGCTTTCTGCGCTTTCAGCCAGAAAACGGCCAGCAAATTATAGTCCGCGGCAAGATCAGTATTTATGAAGGGCGCGGAGACTACCAACTCATAATCGAATCTATGGAACTCGGGGGTGACGGCGCCTTGCAACGAGCCTTCGAAAAGCTAAAGGCTCAGTTACAGGATGAAGGCCTTTTTAGCGCAGAGTCCAAAAAAGATATTGGCACCCACTACCGCCATATCGGCCTGATTACCTCTGCAACTGGCGCAGCAGTTAGGGACATAATCACGGTATTCCAGCGCCGCTTTCCTGCGACGAAACTCACGGTAATTCCGGCTGCTGTGCAGGGAAAAGACGCTGCAGGGGAGATAAGCCGGGCCATAAATCTTGCCAATAAATTAAGTGATTCGCTGCAGATTGAAGCGCTGATTGTTGGTCGAGGAGGTGGCTCTTTAGAGGATTTACAGGCATTTAATGAAGAATCTGTTGCTAGAGCTATATTTGCAAGCAAACTGCCGATAACCAGTGCCGTTGGGCACGAAGTTGATTTCACCATAGCCGATTTTGTAGCGGATTTGCGCGCTCCAACACCTTCCGCAGCGGCTGAGTTGATGAGCCCGTCCAAACGAGAAATGCTAGCGTCTTTTCAAGGGTTCCAAATACTGTTGCGCCAGCTTGTAGAAGCACGCATCCAAAATCTATCCCAAAGTCTCGATTGGCTAAGCCGCCAGCTTAAGCGCCCTGATCGGCGCTTGCAGGAACATTTAAGAAACCTTGACCAACTCCAAAAGCGACTGCAGCGTAATATGTCGTTGCTATTTCAGCAGCAGCGAAATTCGTTAATCGGTCTTCAACGCAGTCTGAAATCGAACTCTCCCGCACGCCGTGTAGCTCAAGCCCATGAATTGACCTTCTCTATCAGCAGGCGCATGGAACAGGCAATGTCATCTATTCTAAAAGAGAATAGGGCAAGCTTAAGCAGTCTAGGCAGAAGTCTAAATAACATAAGCCCGCTGAACACTCTGGCCCGAGGCTACAGCATTACTTTTGACGAATCTTTGAAAGTAATTCGCACAATCGACGAAGTTGAAATAGGTAGCACGCTCATTTCACAAATAGAAGGCGGCAAGATTAGTTCGACTGTCGAATCTATCATGCTTTCATCGGACGATAGTAAGGACTAAATCGGCTGTTGGTATTACCTGATTTCGGCATCCGCTCTGAGCATTATTTTCGTCACCCCTCTTTTTAACAATCCTTTTAGCACTCTCTTTCATGACCTTTTGATAATTCTCTTGGGGCTGCCGCAGCCTGTTAATTTTTAAGGACACCGCTTGCTGCGATCAGCCCCTCTGTGCATTTTTCTTTCACTAACTTAAACCTAGTCCGTAGGCCCCCAAAAATATCAGTTACAGCTCTTAAGTTACGCTATTCCACACTTTTTAGCCGTGTAGGAAAATTTCAATAGCTTAAGCGTGAGCTGGGAAAAAGTTGGGTCAATAAAGCTTGATCAGGCCAAAATTGTGTGACGGAGATAACAAAAACCCACAAAAAACCTTTTACTGGCATTTAAAAGCTTATATTCGGTGTGCAGGCTTTGTTAAAGCTTGAACTCTGAACCAGCACTTTAATAGCTGAGCACAGATCCAGGTAATGATAAGAATCAAACAGGCCTACTCAAATGCCATTAATAGAAAATCTGTTCATGCTACTTTTCGGTCATGCCCTAGCAGATTTTGTGCTTCAACCGGAAGCTATGGGTTACGGCAAAAACCGAAACGATGAAATTCATAACAAAGAGCACAGCCTGTTTCCCGTTTGGTGGTACTGGCTTACAGCTCATGCCTTAGTCCATGGCGGTGCTGTCTATCTCGTTACCAATAGCTTGGTGTTCGGCATAATTGAAACTGTTATTCATTGGATTACGGACTATGCGAAATGTGAGGGCTGGATTGGGATGCATCAAGATCAAGGAATTCACATAGGATGTAAGCTCGGGTATGCCATAATTCTATAAGGAATCATCTCATTGTTGCTTGTTGGCCCCCTTTCAGCTTAAAACACTCACATGCAATGGCTGAAAACCACCAGCCCTTAACCCCCCCCCCTGCATCAGCTTGCTAAACACATCACTAGAGCAAGTTTCCCCGTTACCTTGAAATGAGGCTCAAAAATCTGTGTCTGCTGTAGTGGAAATTCGTTAACATCAACCTTTCAGGCTAATCAGACAAAACAGGCAGTCCAATGAGCAAACGAGACCAGCAACGCCAAAAGAAAGAAGCCATGCAGCAGGCTGCAGTTCAGCGAGAACAGTCCAAAAAGCTATTTGGAAAAGTCGCCTTATTCGGTATCGTGCCGGTATTGGCTATCTTGGTGCTCTATACTCTTTTCACTCAGGGACCCATCTACTCAACGGTAGAAATTGCTGAAAATGACCATGTCAGAGGCCGCGAGTCTAATCCGGTCACCATAGTTGTCTACGCAGATTTCCAGTGCCCTGCTTGCGCGACAGAAAATGCAACGATGACTCAGCTTTGGCCGTCAATTAGGGACAAAGCCCATTTGATTTTCAGACACTTCCCTATTACCGCAGCGCACCCCCACACTTGGACAGCGTCTCTGTATGCTGAAGCCGCCTCAAATCAGGGGAAATTCTGGGAAATGCATGATTATTTATTCGCGACCCAGTCGATTTGGGCGTCGCTTCCTAGCTTTGCCGCTGAGCAAGAATTTGAGTCCTATGCGCTGGAACTAAACTTAGATGTAGATCAGATGAAGCTGGACATGGAATCTGACGAACTGATCAGCAAGGTAAGAAACGATCAGCGCAGTGGCAACAGCTCTGGCGTGCTTTCCACACCTGCACTTTTCGTCAATGGTAAATTACTAGCGCGCCCTAGTCGAAACCGAATCGTAGAAGCAGTTGAAGAAGCATACGCAGACTCAGCTGACTAAGCGCTAAGCCAAGGGCCAATTAGGACTGCTAAGCGGACTGAGAAACAGCCTCTGGCCCCCTGCAGCTCGTCCTAACAATGGACATGAATCTCCTTAGAATGCCAGCGGAGGCTGGAGTATCAAGCGCACCGTGAGACAGTGCGTGTGCATCCAACCCTTCTGCGTCGATATCTACATGTCGGGCCAAAATATAGGCGCGAATTATTTCCTGGCTAAATTCTGGGTGAAACTGCACCCCCCATGTGAATTCACCTAATCGAAATCCATGATTTGGTTCAAATCCGTTGCTGGCTAAACGAACCGCTTCAGCAGGCAACTCAATCACCGACTGTTGATGGGATACGTTCACTGCAATGGTTTTAGGCAATCCTTGAAAAAGCCGATCACTCTGGGCCGCAGCACTCAACTCAACCGAAACCGTACCAATCTCCCTGCCTCTCGCATGAAAATCGACTGTGCCACCGAATGCCCAGGCAATTAACTGATGGCCATAACAAACCCCAAGCATAGGGGTTTGTAGCGTATAAACCTCTTTAATAAATTTACCTGCGATGAAATTCCATTCCTCCAAATCGGTAACGTAAGCGGCAGAACCAGTGATCACCAACGCAGAAATAGAATCCGGCGCTGGCAGTGGCTGGCCTTGATGCACCGACACCACAACAACCTCTTGCGCTGACAACCCCAAACCTTCACGGAACCAATCTTCAAAATCCACACCAAGCTCTCGCAATGGCCCAATGGTGTTTCCAGTTTTCATAATTAGCAGTGGTTTAGTCATAATTGGACCCTTCAAAAAATGAGACCTTGGATTACTAAATCCGAGCACTTTTCACATCTGGTTCGAACAGTTGACTCGAACCGGTTCTAGCCGCCAGTTTATGTTTATTGCGAAAATAGCTAAGCTCACTGGTTGCGGACTTATCCTAGCTCAAGTTATTCTCACCGCTGGTGTAACACTAGTAGAGACACAGGCTATTAAGGATGATACTCATGTTAGGAAAAATAAACACATTGTTCGGGCGTATGGGCGATAACCTTAGAGACTCAAGCTGGCTATTATTTCGCCTACTTTCATCAGCTATGTTTATGACGCACGGCTATAGAAAAATTTTCGGTGAGAGTCCACAGCTTATGACTGGCAGTGGCATGACGGGCGTCAACATTGCTGACGTCATTGTCTTTCCCATGCCTCTGGATATAAACGCCTTGTATGTAGCAGGCATTGTTGAGCTGTTTGGTGGGGCACTCATACTGGTAGGGCTTTGGACACACTTAGCTGCCTTGATTGCCTTAATAATAATGATTTTTGCCTATTCCACTGCACATTTAGCATGGTTTCCAACACTCAACAACGGCGAGCTAGCGGCTATGTACATACTTACTTTTTTCCTTCTATTTTCTTTCGGCCCGGGTCAATATAGTCTCGATGGTTGGCTTTCGGTCCGCCGTCAGGAAAAACGAAAACCTGTGAAAGACAAGTTTGAATAGAACTTAGCCATTACGATAGGTAGCCCTTAGCGCCAACCAATGAGAAATACAAAGTCGATAGGCCAATTCCTATCCCTCTGAGGCGCTTAACAGCGCAACATCAACTGTGATTCAGAGGGCTTG
>TARA_B110000208_G_scaffold76879_1_pt1 | contig 16638 bp, 12 predicted proteins | sample TARA_B110000208 | Tara Oceans TARA_B110000208 (sample SAMEA4397426) | marine metagenome | biome: Polar Biome; feature: [SRF] surface water layer (ENVO:00010504); material: water (ENVO:00002006), including particulate matter (ENVO:01000060) such as... | depth 5 m
CCATAGGTGTAGAATCTATCTGTGCATCTGCAATTCCAGTAATTAAATTGGTGGCACCCGGGCCAGAGGTTGCAATTGCTACACCTACTTCTCCTGAAATTCTTGCATATCCTTGTGCTGAATGTGTGGCACCTTGTTCATGACGTGTTAACACATGATGTATTTTGTCTTGGTATTTATACAATTCATCATAAACGGGCATAATTGCGCCGCCAGGGTACCCGTACAAAACCTTCACTCCTTCTGCTATTAGACAGCGAACAATAGCTTCACTACCTGAGATTCTTTCGGTAACTTTTGTTACTGTATCTTTATTTTTTATGGTTTGAGTTTCCATATATTTCTTTTTTTATCTTCTGCTTTCACAGAAATGACCGTCTATTTTATTAAGCATCTGTAATACATCCTTTTGAAGCGGACGCAACTACTTTTGCATATTTATATAAGATTCCTTTTTTATGTTTTAATGCGGGTGCAGTCCATTTTGCTTTTCTTGTTGCTAATTCTTCTGCAGAAAGCATTACATTAATGGAATTGTCTTCGGCACTGATTCTAATGATATCTCCTGTTTCTAAAAGCGCCATGGTCCCTCCAGATTGTGCTTCTGGTGTAATGTGTCCTACGACAAAACCATGGGTTCCACCTGAAAAACGCCCATCCGTAATTAATGCAACCGATTTCCCTAAACCGGCCCCCATAATTAATGAAGTAGGCTTCAACATTTCTGGCATTCCTGGCCCTCCTTTAGGGCCTACATAGCGAATGACAACCACATCACCTCTTTCAACTTCACCATTTGAAATTCCAGTATTTGCAGCTTGTTCACCATCATAAACCACCGCTTTTCCTTCAAAAAGCAATCCTTCGTTTCCAGAAATTTTTGCAACAGCACCTTCCTCTGCAAGATTTCCATATAAAATTTGGATGTTTCCAGATGATTTAAGTGCTTTATCTTTTGGATAAATAACATCTTGAGAATCTTTATCAAAAGTCAATGCTTCCACATGTGCTAGGTTTTCTGCCAATGTTTTTCCAGTAACAGTTAAACATTCACCATGTAAATAGCCGTTGTCTAACAAATACTTCATGACAGCTGGCGTACCACCTACCCCATGAACATCTTCCATCAAATATTTTCCCGATGGCTTTAAATCAGCAATTAATGGTGTTCTATCACTTACTTTTTGAAAATCTGCTAAGGTAAAATCAATATCCGCTGCATGCGCAATTGCTAAAAAGTGCAACACCGCGTTTGTAGACCCTCCCAATGCATTTACAATTGCAATGGCATTTTCGATGGATTTTTTAGAAATAATATCCAACGGTTTTAAGTCCAATTCTAGTAAGTTCTTAATTGCCAATGCCGTTCTTTCTGCTTCCGATAATTTATTTGGATTTTCCGCAGGTATTGATGAGTTGTAAGGTAATGCAAATCCCATACATTCGATTGCAGAGGCCATGGTGTTTGCGGTATACATTCCGCCACATGCACCTGCTCCTGGAATGGCTCTTTTTATAATTTCTCGGTATTCTTCTTCTTCTATTTCTCCTGCTACTTTTTGACCTAAGGCTTCAAAAGCAGAAACAATATTTAATTTTTTTCCTTTATAATTTCCAGAAGCAATAGTGCCTCCATACATCATGATAGAAGGTCTGTTTAAACGCAACATAGCAATGACTGCTCCTGGCATGTTTTTATCACAACCAACCACAGAAATTAATCCATCATAACTTTGTGCATTCATCACGGTCTCAATGGAATCTGCAATTATATCTCTTGAGGCTAACGAATAATTCATTCCCGATGTTCCCATCGAAATACCATCTGAAACCCCAATTGTATTAAAACCTAAACCGACTAAACCAGCAATTTTAGTTTCAACTTTTACTTCAGCTGCCAAATTGTTTAAGTGCATGTTACATGGATTTCCATCATAACCTGTACTTGCAATACCTATTTGGGCTTTGTTCATGTCTTCATCAGACAAGCCTACGGCATACAACATGGCTTGTGATGCGGGCTGCGATTCATCTTGTGTTAATCTTTTGCTATGTTTATTCAATTCCATTTATTAAATGCTTCAATTTGTTGACTAAATTACTATGTTTCTGTATTTTTATTGAATATTTCACAATTAAAAAAGCTAAATTCACACCCCTTGTAATCGATTTAAAATACTAACAATCAACACTCTAAATACATTTTTATATGATATCCAACTTTTGAGTTATTTTCATAAAAAAACCTTCCGAATAATTGGAAGGTTTTTTATAAAAATTATAAATAGCACTTCCGTATCATGTCGTAATAAATACGTTGACATTAAGAATAAAAATAATATCTATGAGTGGTTTATACATTTTTTAAATATTTAAATAATGGTACTTTGTCCCATGTGAATGTTCTGAAAATTATGATTACTATCATCTTGATTTTCAATATAATCTGCAATAAAATCACCTACCTTAGAGGTTGTAAACGATTTCTCAGAATTCAAATCTTCAGTAACAATAGCCAGTTCAAGTGATTTTTCAACGGCATTTTCGATGGCTTCTGCTTCTCCATGTAAACCTAAGTGTTCTAACAACATGGCTGCTGATAAGATAGACGCTAGAGGATTGGCAATATCTTTACCTGTTGCTTGTGGAAATGATCCATGTATAGGTTCAAAAAGCGCATTTTCGTTTCCAATAGATGAGGAGGCTAACAAACCAATAGAACCACCTATAACACTCGCTTCATCAGAAATAATATCTCCAAAAAGATTTTCTGTAAGAATGACATCAAATTGTTTTGGATTTAAAATCATTTGCATGGCAGCATTGTCTACAAAAAGGAATTCAAGGCTAACATCTTTATAATCTTTGGCTATTTCAGTAACCGTTTTTCTCCACAAACGAGACGTTTCTAGAACATTCGCTTTGTCAACTAAGGTTACTTTTTTTCTTCTATTTTGTGCCGATTTAAATGCGAAATGTGTAATTCTTGAAATTTCATTAACCGAATAAGAACATCCATCAAAAGCAACGGTACCGTCTTCACTTAATTCCTTTACTCCAAAATAAATACCTCCTGTTAGTTCTCTAAAAATAGAAATATCTGTACCTGAGATAATTTCTCTTTTTAAGGGAGAATTATCAATGAGTTGTTCGTAGGCTTTTACAGGCCTTATGTTGCAAAACAATCCCAGTTCTTTACGCAACTTTAACAAACCTTGCTCTGGTCTTACTTTTGCAGTGGGATCATTGTCGTACTTTGGGTCTCCAATAGCTCCAAATAAAATAGCATCCGATTTTTTACAAATCTTTAACGTTTTTTCTGGTAAAGGATCACCAGTGGCATCAATTGCACAAGCTCCCATTTGTGCTTCTTTATAAATAAACACATGATTGTAGGTATTTGCAACTGCGTTAAGTGCTTTTTTTGCTTGATTGATTACTTCTGGACCAATTCCATCTCCAGGAATTACTGCAATATTAAATTTCATATCTTCTATAGTGTTGCCTCGAAGGCGTTAATTTTATCTTTTTTACTGATTAAAAAATCAATATCGTCATATCCGTTAATCAAACAGACTTTTTTATAGGCATCTATTTCAAACGCTTCTTCTCTATTGGAATAGGATATGCATTGGTTTTCTAGGTCTACATTAATTTCTAAAGTAGGATCTTCTTTAATTTTACGCAATAAATCTTTCAAAAACACTTCAGATACCTGTATTGGCAGTACACCATTGTTTAACGCATTTCCTTTAAATATGTCTGCAAAAAAACTACTTACAATCACTTTAAAACCGTAACCGGCCAACGCCCAAGCAGCATGCTCTCTACTGGATCCACAACCAAAGTTGTTTCCAGCTACTAAAATACTTCCTCCATAAACTGACTGATTTAAAGGGAAACTTTCATTAACAGTTCCATCTTTATGGTAACGCCAATCTCTAAAAACATTGTCTCCAAAACCTAATTTATCGGTCGCTTTTAAAAAACGTGCTGGAATAATTTGATCTGTATCTACGTTTTCGGTTTCTAAAGGTACGGCTGTAGCTCTTAATTGTATAAATTTCTCCATTAATTTAAGTATTTTGTAATATCTACAATTCTTCCTGATATTGCTGTAGCTGCCGCTACCAAAGGACTTGCCAAAATAGTTCTGGCTCCCTGCCCTTGTCTCCCTTCAAAATTTCTGTTTGAAGTAGATACACAATATTCACCTTCTGGAATTTTATCATCATTCATTGCCAAACAAGCAGAACATCCTGGTTGTCTTAATGTAAAACCAGCGGTTTCAAAAATGGTTTTTAATCCTTCCGCTTCAATTTGCTTTGCTACTTTCTGTGAACCTGGAACTAACCAAGCGTTTACATTATTGGCTTTCTTTTTTCCTTCTACAAAGGCTGCTGCAATTCTAAAATCTTCGATTCTAGAGTTGGTACAACTTCCAATAAAGACATAATTAATCGTTTTATCAATAAGCGATTCTCCTTTTTTGAAATTCATATACGCCAATGATTTCTCAAATGAGGCATCTTCTAATTCTGGTATGTTTTCCGTAATCTTAATTCCCATTCCTGGATTGGTTCCATAGGTAATCATGGGGCCAATGTCTTCGGCATTTATTGAATATTCTTGATCAAAAATGGCATTGTCATCTGTAGGAAGTGTTTTCCACTCGGCAACTTTTCGATCAAAATCAGCTCCTTTTGGTGCAAATTCTCTTCCTTTTACATATCCAAAAGTTGTTTCGTCTGGAGCAATCATACCACCACGAGCGCCCATTTCGATACTCATATTACAAACAGTCATTCTGCCTTCCATAGACATTTCTTCAAAAACATTTCCTGCGTATTCACAAAAATATCCGGTACCAGAATTGGTTCCTAATTTAGAAATAATATACAGAATAACATCCTTTGGCAGCACTCCTTTTGCCAATTTTCCGTTTACATTTACACGCAAACTTTTTGGTTTTTCTAACAATAAGCACTGACTTGCAAATACTTGCGCAACTTGACTTGTTCCAATTCCGAAAGCAATGGTTCCAAAAGCGCCATGTGTAGACGTATGAGAATCTCCACAAACCATCGTCATACCTGGTTGTGTAAACCCTAATTCTGGTGCAATAACATGAACAATTCCGTTATTCTCATGCCCTAAACCATATAAGGTAATCTTGTTTTTGGCACAATTCTTTGTGAGTTGCTCTAATTGATTTCGAGACAACACATCTTTTACTGGCAAATGCTGGTTTAATGTTGGGGTATTGTGATCTGCGGTAGCTACTATTTTATCGGGTCTAGCTATAGAAATTCCACGACTTTCTAATTCATTAAAAGCCTGAGGACTTGTTACTTCATGAATTAAATGTTTGTCGATATATAGTACCTGAGGTCCGTTTTCAATAACATCTACTACATGTGCATCCCAAACTTTATCAAATAATGTTTTTCCCATTATGCCATTGTTATTTTAGAAATTTTATTTACTTTTTTTAGAATCAAATGAAGATCGTCATTCATTACTTCTTTCTGTTTATCTGCATATTCAAGAAATGCATCATAGGCAAAATCCAATTGCACTTTTGTCAATTCGTATCCAATCTTTTTTGCTCTGTAAGCTAATGCGGCCCTACCGCTTCTTGCAGTTAAAATAATGGCACTTTCTGTAACACCAACATCTTCTGGATCCATTATTTCGTAGGTTTCTCTGTTTTTAATAACACCGTCTTGGTGAATTCCAGAACTGTGTGCAAAGGCATTGGCACCCACAATTGCTTTGTTTGGTTGTACCGGCATCCCCATACTCTCACGAACTAATAAACTGGAGTCGTATAATAATTTTGTATTGATATCGGTCACCAAATTTAAATACGGATGTTGCTTTAAAACCATCACAACTTCTTCCAAAGCAGTATTTCCTGCACGTTCACCAATTCCGTTAATCGTACATTCTATTTGACGTGCGCCATTCATAACCCCCGCAATGGAATTGGCAGTTGCCATCCCTAAATCATTATGACAATGACAGGAAAGTATTACATTTTCTATTCCTTTAACATTTTCTCTTAGGTATTTGATTTTTGCGCCATATTCTTCAGGTAAGCAATATCCAGTTGTGTCAGGAATGTTTAATACAGTAGCTCCTGCTTTTATGACTGCTTCGCATACTCTTGCTAAATACTCATTCTCAGTTCTACCAGCATCTTCGGCGTAAAACTCAACATCCTCTACAAAAGATTTTGAGTAAGAAACAGCTTTTACAGCACGTTCTATTACTTTTTCTCTGGTAGAATTGAATTTAAATTTTATATGAGAGTCACTGGTACCAATCCCTGTATGAATTCTTGGTAATTTTGCATATTTCAATGCTTCTGCTGCTACTTTTATATCATTTTCTACAGCTCTAGTCAAACCACAAACCGTTGCGTTTTTTACTATTTTTGAAATCTCAGAAACAGAATTAAAATCTCCTGGGCTGGAAACAGGAAACCCAGCTTCGATGACATTGACACCTAACAAATCTAGACGCTCAGCAATCACTAACTTTTGTTTTGTATCCAATTTGCATCCTGGCACTTGTTCTCCATCTCTTAGGGTAGTATCAAAAATTTGAACTTTATTATCCTGCATCTTTATATTTTGTATTTCATATATTTAAATCAAATGTATATCTTGGGCTTCATTAAAAGGATGTTTTAAGAGTACGAAATACGATTTCTACTTCTTTTTTTAATTACTCAAACTATTAACAGTTAACATTTTATGAGCAAAAGCATTACATCACTCAACCAACAAAAGGATTCCTTGTTTATTTTGGTAAAATCGTTATCAAAATCTGAAAAGAGGCAGTTTAACCTTTATGTGAGTAGATTGGGTGGTAATGTAGACGCAAAATTCTTTTCCTTGTTTAAGTTTTTGGACAAAATGAAGGCATACAAAGAAAAGGAAATCATTAAGAGTAATATTGTCACCAAACAACAATTATCAAACTTAAAAGCGCACTTATACAAGCAAATTTTAATAAGTTTACGCCTCAATCCTTCGCATCAAAATATTCGATTACAAATTAGAGAACAGCTAGATTTTGCGACCATCCTATATCAAAAAGGGCTGTACAAGCAAAGTTTAAAATTACTAGAAAAAGCAAAGGGATTAGCGATTGACAATGAAGAAAAAAATGTTGCTTATGAAATCGTAGAGTTAGAAAAAATAATTGAAACACAATACATTACTCGTAGTATCAGTTCAAGAGCCAATTTCCTTTCTGTACAGGCAAAAAATTTAAGTCAGTTAAATCTAACCACAAGCAAACTCTCCAATTTATCTTTACAATTATATAGTCATTTACTACAAAATGGATATGTAAAAAACAATGAAGAATTGCTTTATATAACGACTTATTTTAATGAAAAATTACCAAAATATGATTTTTCTGACTTTGGTTTTCGAGAAAAATTGTGGCTCTACAAATCGCATTTATGGTTTAGTTTGTTAACACAAAATTTCTTGCAAAGCTATAAGTACGCGAGTAAATGGGTAGACTTATTTAAGAGTCATAAAGAGCTCATTTCTTTGCACCCTGTCTTTTATTTAAAGGGTAAAAACTACTTTTTAGAAGCTTCTTTTCTGGTAAAAAATAATCTGAAATTTAAGGAAGAATTAACTTATTTTGAAAAGGAAATTGAAGACAATAGCATTCCTTTCAATAGCAATACAGAAATTTTAATATTTCTATATTATTACACCAATAAATTGCACTTACACTTTTTAGAAGCTACCTTTAGTGAGGGTGAATATTTAGTGGAAATTATCAATACGAAAATAGAGACCTATAGAAGCAAGATAGACAACCATCATATTGTCACCTTGTATTATAAAATTGCATGTTTGTATTTTGGAATGAATAAAAACAAAGAATGCATCACTTATTTAAGTAAAATCATTAATACAAAAGATTTAAAAGTTGCAGAGGATCTTCAATGTTTTGCAAGAGTCTTAAACTTAATCGCACACTATGAATGTGGTTTGGATTATGATTTGGAAAGACAGTTTATAGATACCTATAAGTTTTTATTAAAAATGGAAAACTTACAAGAGGTACAAAAGGAATTTATTACCTCTATACGAGATTTAAGCGATGTATATCCGCATGAAATTAAAAACGAATTTCAAAAAATACATGCAAGATTAAGTAAATATGAAAATCATCAATATGAAAAAAGGGCTTTTTTATATTTAGATATTTTATCTTGGTTGGAAAGTAAAATAAAGAACAAACCCATTGCGGTTATCATTAAAGAAAAAGCAAATAAATCCTCTAAAAGATACTAATTTAATATTTTTTAGTAGCTCTTTTTATTCATTTGACATTAATCAAATATAAAAACAAAATAGTCTTTAATAAAAGTGCCTTTATTAATTAATAACAATATTTTTGTCTTGTGAATAACATAAATCTACATATAATTTTATCTACCAATACAGCATTTTCTTTTGAGATGGATTCTATTGGTACGCTTCGTATTCCTTCGATTATTACCCTTTAGGGGTTCTTATTTTTCATATCAAATTAGGTCATCATATTTTTCGATAAAAAATTCGAAAACAAATTCATAAAAATTATTTATCAACTATTTTATTATCAAAAATGAAAGTATTAAAATTTGGAGGTTCCTCTGTAGCTAGTTCAGAGAATATAAAAAAAGTAATAAAAATTGTAGTTGATACGGCTAAAAAACACAAAGTGTTAGTCATTGTTTCTGCCTTTGGTAAAACAACAAATGCATTAATAGGGGGAGCCCACTTCGCACAAAATAAAAATAAAGAATATAAAAATGTCATTCAGCAACTAGAAAAACATCATTTTAATGTCATTCAAGAATTAATTCCGGCACAGAAACAACCTACTATTGTTGCTCATGTCAAAGAGTTATTTAATCAATTAGAAACAATTTATAAAGGGTGTTATTTGTTGGAAGAATTAAGTTCAAAGACACTGGCTACAATTTCAAGTTTTGGAGAATTATTATCATCTTCTATCATCGCAGAAGTTTCTAATTTAGAACTCGATACCAATTACAAAGATAGCAGAGATTTAATTATTGCCTCTGATATGTATTTAGACGCTGTGGTCGATTTTGCAGCAACCAACAAAAATATTACAGCTTACTTTAAAAATGATACCGCACAAGTTACCTTGTTACCTGGTTTTGTTGCACTTACAAACCAAGGGCAAACAACGACATTGGGGCGGGGTGGTTCCGATTATTCTGCGGCAATCTATGCAGCAGCTTTAGATGCCGAAGAGTTACAAATATGGACAGATGTTAGCGGAATGTTTACCTCCAATCCAAGTATTGTAAAGCAAGCATTTGCAATCCCCCATATTTCGTATCACGAAGCAATGGAATTGTCGCATTTTGGTGCAAAAGTAATTTACCCTCCGACAATTCAACCTGTTTTACAAAAAGAAATCCCAATTGTCATTAAAAACACTTTTCAACCCGAAGATATAGGGACGCGAATTACTAAAGACACACACACCAATAACCAACCTGTAAAAGGAATTAGTTATATAGAAAACATTACGCTAATTACTTTAGGAGGAACTGGAATGGTTGGTATTCCTGGATTTTCAAAACGTTTATTCGAGGTGCTGTCTTTACACGAAATAAACATTACGTTAATTACACAAGCGTCTTCTGAATTGTCAATTTGTATTGGTGTTGAAAATAAAGATGCACATCGGGCACAAAAATTAATTGATGCTATCTTTGAATATGAAATTCATCAGCAAAAAGTAAGGCCTGTTATTTTAGAGCAAGATTTATGCATTATCGCTTTGGTTGGAGACAATATGAAAAACCACCAAGGTTTGAGTGGAAAAATGTTTAGCTCTTTAGGTAAAAATAATGTCAATATTCGCGCAATAGCCCAAGGAGCATCAGAAAAAAACATTTCGGCAGTCATCAATAAAAAGGACGCTAAAAAAGCATTGAACACTTTACATGAACAATTTTTTGAAGAAAAAACAAAACAGTTAAATTTATTTGTAACAGGAGTTGGAAATGTTGGAGAACGCTTTTTAGCACAAATTCATCAACAAAAAAAATTCTTAAAAAAACATTTAAAATTAAGTGTTAAAGTAGTGGCGATTTCTAACTCTCGAAAAATGTTTTTCGATGAAAATGGTATTGATTTGGAAAACTGGAAAGAACCACTAGCCAATGGAACACCAATGAGTTTATCAGCTTTCTTTGAAAAAGTAAAAAGTAGTAATTTAAGAAACAGCGTTTTTGTTGATAATACCGCAAATCAGCAAGTTTCAGAATTTTATGAAAATTACTTAAGTGAAAGTATTGGGGTGGTTACTTGTAATAAGATTGCCTGTGCCTCTACTTTAGATAATTATAAAAAACTAAAAGAAACTTCAAGAAAATATAATGCTCCTTTCTTATTTGAAACAAATGTTGGTGCTGGTTTACCCATAATTGACACCTTAAAGAACTTAGTTGCTTCAGGAGATCGAGTTCATAAAATTCAAGCTGTTTTGTCAGGAAGTTTAAATTATGTTTTCAACAATTTTGACGCTAAATCGACATTTCACGATGTGGTTGCAGAAGCACAAAAAGAAGGGTATACAGAACCCGATCCAAAAATTGATTTAAGCGGTATCGATGTCGCACGAAAAATTCTAATTTTAGCCAGAGAAAGTGGCTACGATTTAGAGTTAGAGAATATAGAAAACAATGCTTTTTTACCCGAAAACAGCCTAAAAACATCAAATAATGATGATTTTTATGAGTCTTTAGCACAAAATGAAGCACATTTCCAAAACATATTTAAGGAGGCGAATACTAAAAATTGTCGTTTAAAATATGTGGCAGCATTTGAAAACGGGAATGCAAATGTTGGTTTGCAACAGATTGCGCCAGAACATCCTTTTTATAATTTAGAAGGAAGTGACAATATCGTGTTATTTTTCACAGACAGATACCCAATAAACCCACTTATAATAAAAGGAGCAGGTGCTGGTGCAGATGTAACAGCGTCAGGTATTTTTGCAGACATTATCAGAATTGGAAATTTATAAATTAGTAAAATAAAAAAAACAGAAAAGGGAAAGAATAGTAGTACTTTAGATTTTAAAAAAGTGCTTTTGAATTTTCATATTTTCAATCTTTATACACTATAAATCATGGATTATTTAAAAATATTTGCTCCTGCTACGGTAGCTAATGTTTCTTGTGGATTTGATTCTTTGGGTTTTGCAGTAGATGCAATTGGAGATGAAATGACCTTTACGAAAACTTTAGAAAAAGGAGTTAAAATCACCAATATTACTGGCGCTGAATTGCCTTACAATGTTGATGAAAATGCTGCAAGTGCCGTAATTAAAAAAATACTTTTGGAAGCAAAAGCCGATTTTGGTATTGCATTAACCATTCACAAAGGGTTTTCTCCAGGTAGTGGTTTAGGCAGTAGCGCAGCAAGTGCTGCTGGTGCAGCATTTGGTGTAAATCAATTTTTAGCGCATCAATATTCCCATTTAGAATTGACAAAATTCGCCATGTTTGGTGAAGAAGTTGCTTGTGGATCTGCAATTGCCGACAATGTTGCTGCTGCAATTTATGGCGGGTTTGTTTTAGTGAGAAGTTATGAACCATTGGAAGTTATAAAACTACCCGTTCCAGAAGACTTGAGAGTCGTTGCAATTCACCCTCAAATAGCTATAAGAACAAAAGACGCAAGAGATGTCTTACCAAAAGAAATCGCATTGAAAGATGCTGTTACACAATGGGCAAACGTAGGAGGTTTAGTAAGTGGCCTATTTACAAACAATTATAAATTGATCAGCAATTCATTGGTAGATATTATTGTAGAACCTTTTCGAAAAGGTTTAATTCCTTTTTTTGACGATGTAAAGACAAGTGCAGTAGAAGCGGGTGCTTTAGGTGCAGGAATTAGTGGGTCTGGCCCAACAATTTTCGCCTTGTGCAAGGGAGACGATAGTGCAAAAAAAGTGTATAAAGCGATTGAAGTAACTTATAAAGAAACAGGAATTGATTTTGAAATGTTTATTTCAAAAGTGAATTCACAAGGAATGAAAATCATTAAATAGTTTTTAGAGATCAGTAGTATGCCATAGCAATACCTAAAACTAAAAACGTCAAACTTATAACAATGAACTATTACAGTTTACACCGAAAGTCACCAAATACAACGTTTAAAAACGCAGTGATAGAAGGACTTGCAAAAGACAGGGGGATTTATTTTCCAGAAAATATTACACCGCTTTCAAACGATTTTATCGAAAATATTGAACAGTATTCTCATGAAGAAATTGCATTTGAAGCCATCAAGCAATTTGTAGGAGATGAGATTCCAGAAATGGTATTGAAAGAAATTATTAAAGAGACTGTTTCCTTTGATTTTCCTGTTGTTGAAATTGGAGAAAACATTGGTACGCTTGAATTATTTCACGGACCCACGATGGCTTTTAAAGACGTTGGTGCCCGTTTTATGAGTTCTTGCTTAGCGTATTTCAATCGTGATAATGACAAAGAAATTACGGTTTTAGTAGCAACTTCGGGAGATACTGGGGGTGCCGTTGCAAATGGTTTTTTCAATAAGAAAGGGATTAAAGTGGTAATTTTATATCCAAGTGGAAAAGTGAGCGACATTCAAGAACGACAATTAACTACATTAGGGAATAACATCACTGCATTAGAAGTTGATGGGGTTTTTGATGATTGTCAAGATATGGTGAAAACTGCCTTTTTAGATGAAAGTATACAACGAACACTGACCTCTGCAAATTCCATAAATGTTGCACGTTGGTTGCCCCAAATGTTTTACTTTTTCTTTTCATACAGACAATTAAAAAAGCAAAACAAAGAATTAGTTTTCTCAGTACCAAGTGGAAATTTTGGAAATATTTGCGCAGGAATCATGGCAAATAAATTAGGTTTACCCATAAAACACTTTATTGCCGCGACCAATATAAATGATACTGTTTCCGACTATTTAGAAAATGGAGTTTATACACCCAAACCATCTAAAGCAACAATTTCAAATGCAATGGATGTTGGAAACCCTAGTAATTTTATTCGTATTCAAGAATTATTTAATAATGATTTGGGTGCCTTAAAAAACAAATTCTCTTCATATAGTTTCACCGATGAGGCTACCAAAAAAGCGATGAAATCAATTTTTGAAGAAACTGGATATGTTGCTGACCCACATGGAGCAGTAGGCTATTTGGGCTTGCATAAATATGATTTAAAAGAAAATGAATATGGCGTATTCTTAGAAACTGCACATCCAGTAAAGTTTTTAGATGTTGTAGAAACAACACTTCCCGTTACCATTGAAATTCCGGAACAAATCAAAAAAGTAATTGGTAAAGAAAAGGTATCTCTAAAGATTCGTACTTATGAAGAACTAAAAAGTTATTTAAATGTTGAGTAAATATCTCAAAGGCTTTTCGATTTTGTAATCGGAAAGCTTTTATTTTAATATGGTTTTCTCATAGAGTTTCTCTACTTTCTCTCTCGCCCAAGGAGTCGTTCTTAAGAACTTTAAACTCGATTTGTAAGTTGGGTTGTTCTGAAATGCTTTCATATTTAAAATATCTCCTAATTCCTCCCACCCATATTCATTGAAAAGTTCTTCTAATATGGTTGCTAATTTAATCCCATGCATTGGATTATTCGGTTGTTCGTTGCTCATTATTTATCTAAATCAGGTAAACTAAAATCATCAAAATAGATTTTTTAGCCTGTTTTTTTTCAAAATTACCACAATTTATTGAATCATGCTCCCCTAAACCAATATGATAAGAAAATCTATTTTGAAAAGAGATGCATACGATTAGAATTCCCTTAATTGGTAAACCACACAAACAAGTTCTTATTTAAATTTCTTCATTAGTGATCCTTTTGCGTAGACTCTTAAATGTGAAGGGAATTAATTTATAGTTCAAAAAATTAAGAAAAAATTAGTGATTGATTATTGTCTATTTTTTAATAATTTAGCTAAAAATTTCAGAAAACTACAAAATGAAAAATATAGCATTGCACGAAATTCATGTTTCTTTAGGCGCAAAAATGGTTCCGTTTGCAGGATATAACATGCCCGTTCAGTATGAAGGCGTTACTGCAGAACACCTTACCGTAAGGGAATCTATTGGTGTTTTTGACGTAAGTCATATGGGTGAGTTTTTGGTAAGCGGAAACAATGCATTGGCGCTCATCCAACGAGTAACAACAAACGATGCCTCTAAATTAGCCATTGGTGATGCTCAATACAGTTGTTTTCCGAATGAAAATGATGGAATAGTAGATGATCTTATTTGCTATAAAATCAAAGAAAATCAATATTTACTTGTTGTCAATGCTTCAAACATAGAAAAAGATTGGAATTGGATTTCTAAACACAACGAAAGTTTTGGTGCAGAAATGAAAGACCTTTCAGAAGCGTATTCATTACTGGCTATTCAAGGACCAAAAGCAGTGGACGCAATGCAATCCTTATCTTCTGTAGATTTGGCAGACATTCCTTTTTATACATTTAAAATTGGTGATTTTGCAGGAATCGAAAACGTAATTATTTCGGCAACAGGGTATACTGGTTCTGGTGGCTTCGAAATTTATTGTAAGAATGACGAAGTAATCCAAATTTGGAAACAGGTTTTTGAAGCAGGAGAACGCTTTGGAATTAAACCAATTGGTTTGGCTGCAAGAGACACTTTGCGTTTAGAAATGGGCTATTGTTTGTATGGTAATGATATTGACGACACAACATCTCCTATTGAAGCTGGTTTGGGTTGGATTACAAAATTTACAAAAGATTTTATAAATGCACCGGCATTAGAAAAACAAAAAGAAGAAAAACCAACACGTAGATTAGTTGCTTTTGAATTGAATGAAAGAGGCATTCCAAGGCATGGCTATGATATTGTTGATGCCGATGGAAACGCAATTGGAAAGGTAACTTCTGGAACCATGAGTCCTTGTTTACAAAAAGGAATTGGAATGGGCTATGTAACAAGAACCTTTGCAAAAACAGGAACGCAAATATACATTCAAATTCGAAAAAAAGCAATTCCTGCGACTGTCGTGAAATTGCCTTTTTACAAAGGATAAAAACTAAAAGCGCTTATTTTGTGAATTTATTTCGTGAAATAATCGTTTTTAGCTTCTTTTTCAAATCACTTCCAGTATCATAGATCATTTGTTCATTATCTGGAAAAGCTACTGACTTAACCTTTAGCAAACTTAAGAAATAACGATCTAAAGCTCTCTTATCTCCATCATAATCTGCATATAGGTGTTCAAAAATAAATTCACTTTTAATTGGAAATACTTTTATTGTTTGTTTTGTTTGTAAATCGAAATACTTTACTTGTCCTGAAACAACAACTGATTTAAATTGCGTAAACTGGTACAATTCACAACGAACACTTACTAGTTTATCAACTTTAATTTTGTTACCCAAACTGTCTTTCACTTGATTCCCATCAGTATCCAACAAATATTTATATCCATCTTTTATTTGTTTTTCTTTAATGAAGTGCTTTTCTCTTACCTGTTCTGGGGATACTTCTATTTTTCTTAAACTCAACGATAATCCAAAATCATATTTAATATCCGTATCTTTTCTACTATGATACACCGTCCACAAATCATTCAGTCCATAAGTATCAAAGTTCAACAAATCTTCTTCTAATTTTTTAGGGACAACATTCTCCGTGTCATTTTTCATTGAAACAAAAACATAATCAATTCCCTTAGCATTTGCTTCTTGCATTAAAACCCGTGTATCCTTATAATTAGGATTGATTTCTTCAATATATTTTAACTCCTCATACGCTTTTCTGAAATCATATTTATAGTTTGAGGCAAATAATGCTTTTGCTTTTATATAAAGATGATTTGATAATTTCTTTTTTGAAGTAATAATTGCTACATCGTAATTCTCAAAGTTAAAATGTGCATTGGCATTCCTTTTTGAAATTTTAAGTGGTAACAAAGGTTTTATCTGTTGTTGTCTTTCTTTTAAACGCAGGTATAGGTTATAAATCTTTTCTAAATTTTCAGGATTGGCATCTTTCGTTAAAAAGGCAATTTCTTCTTGATCTCTTTGGGATGCTTTCCCAAATGCCGCTTCCAACATTAAAACATAAGGCTGGCTTTTCTTTTTAGTTTTGTTTCCGTTTAAATTTCTAACAGCCAAGCTAATGGCTTTATCATAATTTCCTTTATTTATAGCTTCTTGTGTTTTTTTAATACTACTACAAGCAACAAATAAGAGTGTTGAAAATAAAATAAGTAGGTGTTTTTTCATGTTTTTAAGTTTTCTTTTTTTCTAAGCAATTAGAGTGCCAAAATACTTTTTTATTTTTAAAACAAAAAAAAACTCTTAAAGAGTTTTTTTTTGTGCTGTAGCTATTTCAAAAAAGGGCCTTAGACATTAAATCGAAAGTGCATTACATCACCATCTTTTACAACATATTCCTTCCCTTCTACTTTCATCTTGCCTGCTTCTTTTACTTTGGCTTCACTTCCAAAAGCTACATAGTCTTCGTAAGCAATCGTTTCTGCTCTAATAAATCCTTTTTCGAAATCAGTATGAATGA
>TARA_B110000208_G_scaffold191698_1_pt1 | contig 16536 bp, 12 predicted proteins | sample TARA_B110000208 | Tara Oceans TARA_B110000208 (sample SAMEA4397426) | marine metagenome | biome: Polar Biome; feature: [SRF] surface water layer (ENVO:00010504); material: water (ENVO:00002006), including particulate matter (ENVO:01000060) such as... | depth 5 m
TGGCTTTTTTAAATAAGGAAACTACATTGGTCGTGTATACGCCTGCAATTCAAAAAACACATGCAGAACTCAATTACTTTTTTCAAAACGATTTTACTGTTTTAAAAAGAGCAGCAGTTTTGGGAAAAATTACTGAAAATACGTTTTGTCTTGCCGTTGCAGGAACCCACGGTAAAACAACAACTTCAGCTATTTTAGGACACATTATGCAGCCTAAATTAGCAACTTCTTTTTTAGGTGGAATTGCAGAGAACTATAATTCTAATTTAATTTTAGGAGAAGATAAGCTAACGGTTGTAGAAGCCGATGAGTTTGATCGCTCTTTTTTACAGTTGTCGCCAGATATTGCCTGTATTACTTCGATGGATTCAGATCATCTTGATATTTATGAAAACTCAGAGGCTCTTGATACCTCGTTTAGAGCTTTCTCAGAGAAAGTTTCCCAAACTTTAATCGTGGCTAAAGGTTTGCCTATAGAAGGCCTTACTTATGGTATAGATGCAGCTGCAGATTATAACGCTTTTAATATTGAAATCGAAAGTGGAAAATATATTTTTGACGTACAAACACCGTCAGGAAAAATAGAGAATATTGTTTTTCATCTTCCTGGAAAACATAACGTTATGAATGCGCTAGCGGCTTTGGCGATGGCCGACGTTTATGGTGTTCCTTTGCTTGAAATAAAAGAAAGTTTAGCCAGTTTTAAAGGGGTGAAAAGAAGATTTTCATATCGAATTAAAACACCCAATTTTGTTTTGATTGATGATTATGCGCATCATCCAACAGAAATTGAGGCTGTTGAAAATTCAGTTAGAGAAATGTATTCAAATAAAAAGGTTTTGGTAATTTTTCAACCTCATTTGTTTTCGAGAACACGAGACTTTATTGAAGATTTCGCGAATGTTTTATCAAAATTTGATGAAATTGCTTTATTGGATATTTATCCAGCTAGAGAATTGCCTATAAAAGGGGTAGATGCTAGTTGGTTATTAGGTAAGATTACCAACACGCATAAAAAGTTGGTTCAAAAAAATAATTTAGTAAAAGTTATTAAAAATTCATCAGCAGAAGTTGTGGTTATGTTGGGAGCAGGAGATATTGGAATTGCCATAAATGAAGTTACAAATGAGTTGTTAAATCATCAGGTTAATGAAGTTTAAAAAAGGATTAAAATATTTATTTTTCTTATTACTAGTAGTCGGTTTGGGGTTGTTGTATTCTTTTGCTTCTAAGCGAAATCTACAAAAAAAAGTAACGAATATAAAGATTGAATTTTCGGGTGAAAACACTAATTTTTTGACAATTTCAATGGTTGATAAATTGTTAATACAAAATACAAAAACAGTAAGAAACTTAAAGAAATCTGTGATAGATTTATATGGTTTAGAAAATCAAGTAAATAAGAATCCATATGTGGCGAAATCTTCGGTTTTTTTGGACATAAATGGGGACATAAAAACGATTGTAAAACAGCGTTCTCCAATCGCAAGAGTTCTTCATGAAGACACTTCTTATTACATTGATAAACAAGGTGTAAAAATACCCTTGTCCGCTGTTTATTCAGCAAGAGTGTTGTTGATTTCAGGTGTTGAAAAAGATGGTAATTTCAAGGAAATAGTAGCATTAGTTACTACCATTTTAGAAGATGATTTTTTGAAGAAAGAGATTGTGGAAATTCATAAATTAGACAACGAAGAGTATCAATTCTCCGTTCGAAGTGGAAGTTATAAAATCGATTTTGGTAAATTAATCAACATTGATATAAAATTTAAGAAATTAAAAGCGTTCTATAACAAAGCTTTTTTAGACAAAACAATACGCGAGTATAAAACGATTAACGTAAAATTTCACAACCAAGTTGTGTGCACAAAATAAATCAAAATGGAAAACAATAAAATAGCAGTTGGTTTAGATATTGGTACCACTAAGATTGTTGCTATGATTGGGCGTAAAAATGAATACGACAAAATTGAAGTTTTGGGTATTGGAAAAGCAAAAAGCTTAGGTGTCAAAAGAGGTGTTGTAAGTAATATTACACAAACCATTCAATCGATACAGCAAGCAGTTGAAGAAGCTGAAAGTGTTTCTGGGCAAAAAATTGAAGATGTTGTCGTAGGGATCGCAGGTCAGCATATCCGAAGTTTATACCATTCAGATTATATCACTAGGAACAATGCTGATGAAGTAATTGATGAAAATGATATCGATAATTTAGTCAATCAGGTACATAAATTAGTCATGCTTCCAGGAGAAGAAATTATTCATGTATTGCCACAAGAATTTAAAGTAGACTCTCAAGCAGATATCAAAGAACCTATTGGTATGTATGGTGGGCGTTTAGAGGCCAACTTTCATGTAGTGGTTGGGCAAGTCTCTTCGATTCGAAACATAGGGCGTTGTGTAAAAAGTGCCGGTTTAGATTTGGCAGACATAACGTTAGAACCCTTAGCTTCTGCATCTGCAGTGCTAAGTCAAGAAGAAAAAGAAGCCGGAGTTGCATTGATTGATATTGGTGGAGGAACAACCGATTTGGCTATTTTTAAAGACGGTATTATTAGGCATACAGCCGTTATTCCTTTTGGAGGTAACGTAATTACAAACGATATTAAAGAAGGCTGTTCTATCATCGAGAAACAAGCCGAGTTATTAAAAATAAAATTTGGTTCTGCTTGGCCAGGAGAGAATAAAGAAACCGAAATTGTTTCTATTCCGGGATTAAGAGGTAGAGAGCCTAAAGAGATTACCTTAAAGAATTTATCTTATATGATCCATGTACGAGTTCAAGAAATTATTGAACACGTTTATTTGGAGATTAAGAATTATGGACACGAAACACAAAAAGGAAAACTAATTGCAGGAATTGTTTTAACAGGCGGAGGTTCACAATTAAAGCATTTGCGTCAATTAGTTGAATATATTACAGGAATGGATGCACGAATTGGGTATCCAAATGAGCATCTAGCAGGAGATTCAGAAGACGCATTATCAAGTCCGTCTTATGCAACCGCTGTTGGGTTGTTAATGGAGGGCTTAAGCAAGCAATCTAAAGGTGAGGAAGTAGCGGTTCTTGAAGAAGAAGTTGTTTCTATAGCTTTGGAGACCGAAGCTGAAGCACCAGGAGTTGTTCTAGAGAAATCAAAAGATAAAGGCAAATCTTTCTTTGAGAAATTTACTGCCAGATTGAAAGATTTTTTAGACAACGCAGAGTAAAAAGTGGTAGCATAGCAAGAAGAAATTAAGAATGATTAAACAATTTAAAATAGATACGTTATTATGAGCACAGAATTTGATAACATATTATTTGACATGCCAAAAACAAAATCGAATACCATTAAAGTAATTGGTGTTGGTGGCGGCGGAAGCAATGCCGTAAACCATATGTTTACGCAGCATATAAAAGGAGTGGATTTTGTGATTTGTAATACAGATTCACAAGCTTTAGAAAATAGCCCAATTCCGAATAAAATTCAATTAGGAGCGAATTTAACCTCTGGTTTAGGCGCTGGGGCAAATCCAGATGTGGGAGCAAAAGCTGCACAAGAAAGTATCGAAGAAATTCAGCAAATGTTAAACACACAAACAAAAATGGTGTTTATAACTGCTGGAATGGGGGGAGGAACTGGAACTGGTGCTGCGCCAATTATCGCCAAAATTGCCAAAGACATGGATATTTTAACGGTAGGAATCGTTACAATGCCATTTCAATTTGAAGGAAGAATGCGATCTAAACAAGCTCAAATTGGGATCGATACCTTACGAAATAACGTAGATTCTTTAATTGTAATCAACAATAATAAATTAAGAGAAGTATATGGAAACCTCGGCTTTAAAGCTGGTTTTTCCAAAGCAGATGAAGTTTTGTCTACAGCTGCACGTGGTATTGCAGAAGTAATTACACACCATTACAAACAAAATATAGATTTACACGATGCCAAAACAGTGCTTTCTAATAGTGGAACCGCTATTATGGGGTCTGCAAAAGAAGAAGGAACAAGCAGGGCAAAAAATGCCATTGTAAAAGCCTTAGACTCTCCTTTGTTAAACGACAATAAAATTACAGGAGCTAAAAACGTTTTGTTATTGATTGTTTCTGGAACCAATGAAGTTACATTAGATGAAATTGGAGAAGTAAACGATTATATTCAAACAGAAGCAGGATATGACGCCAATATTATTATGGGAATTGGAGAAGATGATTCTCTAGGAGATGCTATTGCAGTAACTATTGTAGCAACTGGTTTTGCTGCAGATCAACAAAGTACAATTACCAATACAGAAGTAAGAAAGATTGTACATACTTTGGAAGATGAACAGAAAGCAACCTATAATTTCTCGGATACACCAATTCAAAAATCATCTGCTTTTGATGCACCATTGTCCAAAAAGCCATCTCCGAAAATTGTACACATATTAGAAGATGAAGCCGAGGAAGAAGTTCCAGAAATGAACTTAGTGGCAACTACCGATAGCATTAAAAACGCACAAGTTGTATTTGATGAAATTGAGATTGAAACGGTTTCTGAAGAAGATTTTGTAATCACAAATATAACTGCTGTAAGAAATGAAACAGTCGCAGAATCCTCAGTTCCAAAACCACTGCAAGGTGACTTATTATTTGATTTGCCACTAAATTCGTATTCAGAGGTTACACCCACCAAAGAAATTCGTTTTGATCTGGATGATGTTGAAGAAATAAAAGAAGTTGTCAATGTAAATGAAATTGAAGTTTTTGGTGCAGAAGAAATTATTTTTGAGAAGAAAGTACCCGAAACAAGATATGTTTTAGAAGATTTTAATGTACAACCAACCATTGGAAAAAGCTCTTCAATAATAGCAAATGCTGTTGAAGAAGAAAGCATGCAATTTGAATTGAAATCAGCAAAACCTCAGTTAGAAATTAATAATATAGTTACCGAGAGTGAAGAGGTCTCACCCTTAAGTTTAACCATTTCTGAGTTGCAGAAAAGAGCCGAAGAGCGAAGAAAAACCATGAAAGGGTTTAATTATAAATTCTCAGATCAAATGAATAAAAATATTGATGATCTAGAACGTGAACCAGCATTTAAAAGGTTGGGATTAGAGATTGATCTCGTAGATCGATCAATTAGTAACTCGAAAACACCTTTAAGTAATGAAGGCGATACCATTCAGTTAAAATCAAATAATTCTTTCCTACACGATAATGTAGATTAGTGACAAAATAATCTATAATCAATCTAAAAACCACCTCTAAAAGAGATGGTTTTTTGTTTTTAGAACCCATGTGTTGTTTGTAACATTTTTATTGTGAAATCGTCTTTAAAGTAAGAACAAGAAAATAAAACTACAATGCGACAATTACAAACACTACCCATTTTAGAAAGAGGGATTTTAACTTCAGTATACAAACAAGAAATTAAAAGAAGTTGTAGGGCTAAAATGAAGTCATTGTCTGAAATTAAATCTTTAATTATAAATCACCAAGGAAAAATAGCAAGTCAAGCAGGTACTGTTTTAAAAGTATCTATGTTTCTTATTGTATTTCTCTTTAAAGTCTTTTAATAAAAAAGAAAAACCTTCAGTTTCCTGAAGGTTTTTGTATACATAGAAAGTAAGGTAATTTAACTTACGGCTTCTTTAATTCTTTGAATCGCTTCTTTTAATTGGACAACAGACGCTGCATAAGACATTCTAATACAGTTTGGAGCACCAAAAGCATCTCCAGTTACCGTAGCCACATTTGCTTTTTCTAACAAGAACAATGAAAAGTCATTTGCGTTTTCAATTTTCATGCCATTAACTGTTTTTCCGAAAAAAGCAGAAATATCTGGAAATACGTAAAAGGCACCTTCAGGGATATTTAATTTAAATCCTTCGATTTGACCTAATAAATCTAAAACAAGATCTCTCCGTATTTTGAATTCATCTACCATGTATTGTACTTTTTCAACAGGGGCTAAAACGGCAGTAATTGCAGCTCTTTGAGCAATACAATTGGTTCCCGAAGTAATTTGTCCTTGCATTTTTGTACACGCTTTTGCGATCCACTGTGGAGCACCTAAATAGCCAATTCTCCAACCTGTCATAGCAAATGCTTTTGCCAATCCATTGATGGTAATTGTTCTGTCGAACATGCTTTCAATAGCTGCAAAACTAAACGGTTTTACGCCATAGTTGATGTGCTCGTATATTTCGTCAGATAAAATATAAATCTGTGGATACTTTTCTAAAACAGCCGCCAATGCGCGGTATTCATTTTCGCTATAGATACTACCACTTGGGTTGTTTGGCGAATTGAAAAAGACCATTTTAGTCTTTGGAGTAATTGCTGCCTCTAATTGTGCGGGTGTTATTTTAAAATCATCATCTATAGAAGAAGGGATTTCGACAAATTTTGCTTCACATAAAATTGCAATTGCAGAATAACTCACCCAATACGGTGCAGGAAGTAACACTTCATCACCAGGGTTTAGTAATACTTGTGCAACATTGGCAATCGATTGTTTTGCCCCCGTAGAAACTACAATTTGATTTGGTTGATATACCAAATCATTATCGCGTTTAAATTTTGTGCAAATTGCTTCTTTCAATTCCACATAACCATCTACAGGCGTATATGAGTTGTAATCTTGGTTGATGGCTTCAATAGCAGCATCTTTAATAAAGTCTGGTGTGTTAAAGTCTGGTTCTCCTAAACTCAAACTAATAATGTCGATTCCTTGTCCTTTTAATTCTCTTGCTTTAGCAGCCATTGCTAAAGTTTGGGAAACTGGTAAACTGTTAATTCTGTCCGATAATGGATGTGTCATTTTTAAAGATAATTGTAGTTGTGCTTATGCTAATTCTGGTTTTTGTCCTAAAACACCTAAGTGACTAAAATGCGCTACAATTGCTTTTGTCATTGTTTTGTATTCGTTGTAAGGCAGATTGAATTCTTTGGCTGTTTCTTTTACAATTCTAGCTAATTTTTGATAATGAACATGAGAAATATGTGGAAAGATATGATGTTCAACTTGATGATTTAAGCCTCCTGTATAGAAGTTTACCAACCAGTTAGTAGGCGCAAAGTTAGAAGTGGTATATAATTGATGGACTGCCCAAGTGTGTTCTAAATTTCCATCTTTATCTGGTACCGGCATTTCTGTGTTTGGAACAATATGTGCCAATTGAAAAACAAGACTTAAAATCATTCCAGCAGTATAATGCATTACAAAAAAGCCAATGAATATTTTCCACCAAGAAACGTCTAAAACCACTAAAGGTAAAACAATCCATAACGCGTAATACACAACCTTAGAGATAATTAATTTTGTCCATTCTGCTTTTGGATTTGGAAATTTACCATAAGATAGTTTGCGCTTTAAATAACTATGCATTTGTTTTACGTCTGTTGTAATTGCCCAGTTAATCGTAAGCAGCCCATATAAGAAAATAGAATAGTACTTTTGGATTTTATGAATTTTCAACCACTTAGAATGCAAAGAAAAACGGATAACCCTACCCGCATCAATATCCTCATCATGATCCTTTACGTTGGTGAAAGTATGGTGCAGAACGTTGTGTTGTACTTTCCAGTTATATACATTTCCAGCAAGAATGTAAATGCTACTCCCCATCAATTTATTAACCCAATTTTTGCTCGAAAAAGATTCATGATTACTATCATGCATCACATTCATACCAACACCCGCCATTCCAATTCCAGTAATTACCATCAAAATTGGCATTAACCATTGCGGCATTGATACGGTTAAAATTAAAATAAAGGGAACTAAAAATACGGAGAACATTATAACAGCCTTAGTGTACAGTTTCCAGTTTCCAGTTCTTTTTACATTATTTTCTTTAAAATAACTGTTCACTCTTTTGTTCAGCGTTCTAAAGAATTTGGCTTTGTCTATTCGTGAAAAATTGATTGTTTTCATTCAGGATTTTAATATTGATTTACAAAAATAATCTTTTTGAAGTTGCTTTTAGAAGAAACGTTCAGTTTTGTGAAGAATTGTTAGCAACAAATAGCTATTTTTGCCGCTGAAATAGATCAACAATGGAAATTATACAAAAATACTTTACGGAATTATCTCCAACTCAAATTGCGCAGTTTTCGAAACTCAAAGAATTGTATCAAGATTGGAACCTGAAAATTAATGTAGTTTCTAGAAAAGACATTGATGAGTTGTACCTGCGTCATGTTTTGCATTCTTTGGCAATTGCAAAGGTAGTTCAGTTTAAACCGGGCTCTAAAGTAATGGATGTTGGAACAGGTGGAGGTTTTCCTGGAATTCCATTGGCTATTTTGTTTCCAGAGACACAGTTTCATTTGGTGGATTCTATTGGTAAAAAGCTAAAAGTAGTCAAAGATGTTGTTGAGGGGTTAGGATTGGAAAATGTAACCACAACCCACGGTAGAGTAGAAGATGTAAAAGATACCTATGACTTTATTGTGAGTAGAGCCGTTGCCCAAATGGAAACCTTTGTACGTTGGACAAAAGGACGGATTGCTAAAAAACAAAATCATGATTTAAAAAACGGAATCTTATATTTAAAAGGTGGAGATTTGACAGAAGAATTACAGCGATATACTTCCGCCACGCTTTACGATTTGCCCGCATATTTTGAGGAGCCGTTCTTTGAAACCAAAAAAGTTGTGCACTTGGGCATGAAGTTTCAATAGTATTGACTGCCCTTTTGATTTAGGACAATCCAGAAATAACACCTTGATCATCAATCGTCATATTTTCAGATGCTGGAACTGAAGGTAAGCCAGGCATGCGCATCATTTTTCCTAAAATGGGAATCAAAAATTGTGCACCAGCTGCAATTTCTATTTCTCTGACTGTAACCGTAAAATCTGCTGGTCTTCCAATTAATTTGTCATTATCAGAAAAAGATTTCTGTGTTTTTGCCATGCAAATGGGAAAGTTGTTGAACCCTAATCGATCAATTCTTTTTAGGTTTAACAACGCTTTATTATCATAGACAACTTTAGCTGCACCATATATTTCTTTGGCAATTTTCTCGATCTTCTCTTTTACTGGAGTATTCCAATCATACAAAGGGTTGTAGTGTGTTGCCTTGTTTTCTACGACATCTACAACCGCTTTCGCAAGTGCTTTAGTGCCTTCTCCTCCTTTTGCCCAGCCTTCAGATAAGATCGCATAAACCCCTAAATTTGCACATTTTTGAATGACAAAGTTTACTTCTTCTTCCGTATCGGAAACAAAAGAATTAATTGCAACAACAGGTTCGATGTTGAACTTTCGGATATTCTCAATATGTTTTTCTAAATTACTGAAACCTTTAGAGACGTATTTTAAATTGGGTGTATTATAGGCTTCCTTCTTGGCACCTCCATGATGGCGCAATGCTCTAATGGTTGCCACTAAAACAACACATTTTGGGTTTAGTTTTCCAAATACCGACTTGATGTTTAAAAATTTCTCAGCACCTAAATCGGCTCCAAATCCTGCTTCAGTAACTACATAATTCGATAAGGACAAGCCCATTTTTGTGGCGATAATCGTATTTGTTCCTTGCGCAATATTTGCAAAAGGACCTCCATGAATAATTGCTGGATTTTCTTCTAGGGTTTGCACCAAGTTTGGCTTAATGGCATCTTTTAGTAAAATAGCCATGGCGTTTTCTGCTTTTAAATCTCTTGCAAAAACTGGAGCATTGTCATAAGTAAGTCCAACAAGAATCGCCCCCAATCGCTCTTTCAAATTTTTAAAAGTGGTTGCCATGCAGAGTATTGCCATGACTTCAGAAGCAGGCGTAATATTAAATCCATCTTGTCGTGGGACTCCGTTTGCAGTTCCTCCCAGTCCAATTGTCGTCTCCCTTAAAGCGCGATCATTCATGTCAATAACCCGCTTCCAAAGAATGGTTCTTGGGTCTATATTTAGATTGTTTGTTTTGCTTTGGATGTTGTTGTCAATTAAAGCAGCAAGTAGATTATTTGCTTTTTCAACGGCATTAAAATCACCTGTAAAATGCAAATTGATATCTTCCATAGGTACTACTTGAGAGTATCCTCCCCCAGCTGCGCCGCCTTTTATTCCAAACACAGGACCTAAAGATGGTTCGCGCAAGACCACGGTTGCATGTTCGCCTATTTTGTTTAGTCCTTCCGTTAAACCAATAGAAACCGTTGTTTTTCCTTCGCCCGCCGGAGTAGGCGTTATTGCGGTTACTAAGACGAGATTATTTTTAGCAACTTGATCCTCATTAATTAAATGTAAAGGAAGTTTTGCTTTGTACTTTCCATACATTTCTAAATCATCCTCAACAACTTGCAGTTTTTTTGCAATGTTTTTTATGTGTACTAATTGTTTTGCTTGTGCAATTTTAATGTCTGATAAATGGGCCATTTTAATGCTAATTTTATGGGTTATTTTCTTTTTCTTTTTTTGTTATTAAACCCTTATAAATAAAGATATTTCGTTCTTCAAAAGAGGTTTTTAGTACCACTTATTTTTAAATCAAAAAACAACTACTTATAAATGTAAGAAAATAATTGGTTGAACTGCTATGAAATAGTATATTTGCTCGTTTTAAACTAAAGAAGTCGACATAAATATAACTAAAAGATGCAAAACAAAGGACTTATTAAATTATTTGCTATCCTATTCGGATTAGTAAGTTTATACCAATTATCATTTACATTCTTCGCAAGTAAAGTAGAAAAAGATGCTGCGAATTATGCAGCAAAAATGGTAACTAACAATGATGCGAGAGAGAAAGCTACTTTCGAAAGAAAGTATTTAGACAGTGTCTCTAATCAAGAGGTTGTAGATTTAGAAGTTACTAAATATACCTACGACGATATCAAGGAGAAAGAAATGAACCTTGGCCTTGATTTAAAAGGGGGTGTAAACGCAATTTTACAGGTTTCTGTAAAAGAAGTTTTAAGAGGATTGTCTAACGATTCTAGAAACGAAGTCTTCAATGATGCTTTAAAAGCTGCTGACCAAAGGTTGAAAAGCAGTAACGATACCTACTTAGATTTATTCTTTGAAGAATTTGAAAGCATCGCAGAAACTACAAAACTTAGTGATCCTACTATTTTTGGAACAAAGTCTTTACGTGATAAAATTAAGTTTGACGAAACGAATGATGTTGTAAAAGAGGTTTTACAAACAGAAATCAATAGTTCTATCAACACTGCTTTTGATGTTTTAAGAAGTAGAATTGATAAATTTGGTGTAACACAACCAAATATCCAAAGAATTGGAAATTCTGGTAGAATTCAAATTGAATTGCCAGGAGCAAAAGATATTGACCGAGTTACAAAGTTAATTACAAGTAAAGCTGAATTACAGTTTTGGGAAGTATATTCTAATGCAGAAGTGCAGAATTATTTCTTTAGTGCAAATGCAAAAGTTGCAGAGTTGCTAAAAGTAGATACCGTAGAAGAAGAAACAGAAGTTACTGATGCAACGGATGAGTTAGATGATATTTTAGGTGCTACCGCAGATTCAACAAAAGTGGTTCAGAAAGATTTATTTACCTACATGTTTCCAAACGTAGCTCAAAACCAACAACAACTAAGTTCTTTAGTTGCACAGGCGAAAGTTTTAGATACGGCACAAGTAAATAAATTATTAAAACTTAAAGAAGTTAGAGATTTATTGCCAACAACACTTAAGCATGTGAAATTCTTGTGGGATTACAAGCCTACGAAATCGGATGATGGTACAGAGTTAATCGCTTTATATGCGATAAAGTCTAACAAAAATGACAAAGCACCTATAGAAGGAGATGTTATTTTAGATGCATCACAAGAATTTAGTCAATTGAATAAGCCAGAAGTAAGCATGACTATGAACAGTTATGGCGCGAAACTTTGGGAGAAAATGACCACTGAAAACGCAGGGAAATTTGTCGCTGTTGTTTTGGATGATTATGTATATACAGCACCTTCAGTAAACCAACCAATTACAGGTGGAAGAACTTCGATCTCTGGTGGATTAATGACGGTATCTGAAGCAAAAGATATTGCAACGGTTTTAAAAGCAGGGAAGTTACCAGCAACAGCAAGAATTATTGAAGCAGAAGTTGTTGGACCCTCTTTAGGACAAGAAGCAATCGACTCTAGTTTCCTTTCTTTTGGATTGGCAATTTTATTGGTTTTATTATGGATGACTCTTTATTACGGTAAAGCAGGTTTGTATGCAGATATTGCTTTAGCAGTAAACATTTTATTCATCTTTGGAATTTTAGCCTCTTTCAACGCAGTGTTAACATTGCCTGGTATTGCAGGAATTATCTTAACCATTGGTATGTCTGTAGATGCAAACGTAATTATCTTTGAAAGAATTAAAGAAGGACTGTTTAAGAAGAAAGGTTTAAAACAATCTGTAGAAGAAGGATTTTCTGTAAAAGGAGCTTTGTCTGCAATTATTGATGCAAACATTACAACTTTATTAACAGGTATTATTTTATATATTTTTGGAACAGGACCTATTAAAGGTTTCGCATTGACATTAATGATTGGTATTGGTACTTCGTTATTTACAGCAGTATTTATTACACGTATCTTAATTGACGGAGCGATTCGAAAAGGCTCAAAATTAACATTCAATACTTCGGTCTCAAAAGGATGGTTCCAGAACTTAAATATTGAGTTCTTAAGAAAACGTAAATTAGCATACATCGTTTCAGGATCAATTATTATTGCTGGAATTGTATCTATTTTCTCTATCGGATTAAAGCAAGGTGTAGATTTTAAAGGAGGACGTTCTTTTACGGTTCGTTTCGACAAGTCTATGAATGCTACCGAAGTTGCAGAAACCTTAAAAGGTGCTTTTGGTACCGCTCCAGAAGTAAAAACATATGGTTTAGACAATCAATTAAAAATAACAACTGTTTTTAGAATTGATGAAGAAGGACCTACCGTAGATGAAGAAGTGCAAAACGCATTATTTACAGGTTTAAAACCTTATATCGGAGATACTTCTTACAATGATTTCAAACCAGGTTTCGAAAAAGCAAAGAATGCTAACGGAATTATGAGCTACAGAAAAGTAGATCCAACCATCGCCGATGATATTAAGACATCAGCACTTTGGGCAGTATTTGGTTCATTATTTGTAGTTTTCTTATACATTCTATTACGTTTTAGAAAAGTATCCTATTCTATTGGAGCAGTAGTAGCAGTATTCCATGATGTATTAATCGTGTTAGGTGTTTTCTCTATTACCTATAACTTCATGCCTTTTGATATGGAAATAGGACAATCCTTTATTGCCGCTATTTTAACCGTAGTTGGTTATTCCCTGAATGATACCGTAGTAATATTTGATAGAATTAGAGAGTTTGCAGGAATCAATACCAGTTGGAAATACAGCGAAGTTGTAGACAAGGCCTTAAGTTCTACTTTAGGAAGAACCATCAACACTTCTTTAACAACATTATTGGTAATGATCGTGATCTTCTTATTTGGAGGAGACTCAATAAAAGGATTTATGTTTGCCTTAATTGTGGGAGTCGCAGTTGGTACGTATTCATCATTATTTGTTGCAACACCAATTATGTATGACACGACAAAAGACGAAGAAAAGAACAAATAGTTCGCTATTAAAATAAATTAAAACCGTTTTGCTTTTGCTGATTTTATTTCAGTAATTACAAAACGGTTTTTTCTATTCAAAATCAAGACCATATCTTTGCCATCTGATGAATATTATAAAACTCCATGATTTGTACTTCAAGCCCTTTATAACAAAGGAAGAGATCACTGGTATTGTAAAGTCGTTAGCCAAACAAGTAAAAGCAGATTTGGCAAAAGATGAAATTCCTGTTTTTGTGGGAATTTTAAATGGATGTTTTTTGTTTGCTGCAGATTTTATAAGAGAATTTAATGGGAATTGTGAAGTTTCTTTTGTAAAACTAGCTTCCTATGAAGGTACAACATCAACACAGAAAGTAAAACAACTTGTAGGTCTCAACGAAAACTTAGCAGGAAGAACCGTAATTATCCTAGAAGACATTATAGATACTGGAGCCACTTTGCAAGAAATCTATAATATCTTTAGAGATAAAAAAGTAAAACAACTTAAAGTAGCAACCCTCTTCTTTAAACCCGATGTTTTTAAAAAAGAGCTACCTATTGCCTATATCGGAAAAAGCATCGAAGATAAATTTATAGTAGGCTATGGTTTAGATTACGATGGTTTAGGTAGAAATAAAGCAGCGATATATCAACTAACAACACCACCAAAAATGAAAAACATTGTATTATTTGGTCCCCCCGGAGCAGGAAAAGGGACACAAGCAACCTTATTAAAAGAAAAATACGATTTAGTACACATCTCAACAGGAGACGTTTTTAGATACAATATTAAAAATAAAACTGAATTGGGCGTGTTGGCTAAAACCTATATGGATGACGGTAATTTAGTACCCGATGAGGTAACCATCAACATGTTGAAAGCAGAAGTAGAAAAAAATACTACTGCCAAAGGTTTTATCTTTGACGGTTTTCCAAGAACCGAATCACAAGCAAAAGCCTTAGATGCTTTTTTAGCAGAAAAAGGAGCACAAATAAATGGAATGGTCGCCTTAGAGGTTTCCGAAGATTTACTCGTACAAAGGCTACTTGAAAGAGGAAAAACAAGTGGAAGAACCGACGATACGGACGAAGATAAAATTAGAAACCGTTTTAACGAATACAATACAAAAACAGCCATCTTAAAAGATTTTTACCAAGAAAAAGGTACTTACTATGGTGTAAATGGTGTGGGATCTATAGAAGACATTACCAATAGTTTATCAGCAGTTTTTGATACACTTTAAATCGTTTAACAATCTAATTGTTGAACAAATAAATAGAAATAATGACTGAAGATTTGAAATTAAAAGGAGAACAGCCAGTGGCTGTTAGGTATTTTCAAACTAATCTTTTAAATAACATATAATGACAGAAGGTAACTTCGTTGATTACATAAAAGTATACGCAACTTCTGGTAAAGGAGGACAAGGATCTATGCACTTGCATAGAGAAAAATTTATTACCAAAGGAGGACCAGATGGAGGAGACGGTGGACGCGGAGGTCACATTATTTTACGTGGAGATAAAAACATGTGGACATTATTTCACTTAAAATTTAAAAGACACTTTAGAGCCGATCCAGGAGGTTCTGGAAGTGGAAGTAGAAGTACCGGTGCAGATGGATCAGATGTTTATGTAGATGTACCGTTAGGAACCATTGTTAGAGATGCAGATACGGATGAAGTGATTTTAGAAATCACCGAACACCAAAAAGAAGTAGTGCTTTTACGTGGAGGAAAAGGAGGCTTAGGAAACTGGCACTTTAAATCTTCTACCAATCAAACACCAAGATATTCACAACCAGGTATGGATGGTGTAGAAGCGTGGTTGCGTTTAGAATTAAAATTACTGGCAGATGTAGGTTTAGTTGGTTTTCCAAATGCAGGAAAATCTACGCTATTATCTGTTTTAACCTCTGCAAAACCAAAAATTGCAGATTATGCTTTTACAACGTTAAAACCAAATTTAGGAATTGTAGAACATCGGAATCATCAAACCTTTGTAATCGCAGACATTCCTGGTATTATAGAAGGAGCTGCTGAAGGGAAAGGACTTGGACACCGTTTCTTACGTCATATCGAACGGAACTCTACCTTATTGTTCTTGATTCCTGCAGATAGCGATGACATTAACAAAGAATACGCAATTCTATTAAACGAACTCAAACAGCACAATCCAGAACTGCTAGACAAAGATCGTTTGTTAGCCATTTCTAAATCGGATATGTTAGATGATGAATTAAAAGAAGAGATTGCTGCAGATTTACCAGAAGGCGTAGAAACCTTATTTATTTCCTCTGTTGCCGAATCTGGATTACAAGAATTAAAAGACAAATTGTGGAAAATGCTGAACTAAGGTTCGCATTTTATATCAACTATTTATAACAAGATACTCCTTTTTACATAAGTAAGATAGCCTGTCTTACTTTTTTAATTGAATTTCAATAGGCAAGCTGTATTTTGTTACTACGGGAATCCCTCTCTTGCTTGCAGGGGTTATTTTCGGTAAATTATGCACGCTTATCTTTAGTAAACTATCCAGTGTTGGCAGTTGAATTTTGATATTTTCAGAAGATTGTATTTCATCCAAAACCACAGCTCCATTAGCTGTTATCAATAAATGAACAAAGACCGTTTCAGAAACAGCTTCCTTGATTGTGAAAGAATGTTTCTGCAATTCGCTGCTTATTTTTGCATGCATTGTATTTCTAAAGCAAACTGATTTTTCATGTTTCATTATAATCGGATCACACACCTGAAATGAAGGTGAAAAATCTACTGAAGAGAAATCTATTTTTGAATCTAAAAAATCAATTTTTGAGTCGTCAAACCCCACCACTAGATCGCAAGAACTGCAAAAAAGAAGTAAGAATAAAAAAGCAAAAACACGCAAAAACATAGAATTAATTATTTTGTGAAATTACTAAATTTTATCGAGTTTTATTCTATGATAATTGGAAACGAAATCGCGTGAGAAAATACTGTCTAATACAATTTAAATATTTG
>TARA_B110000208_G_scaffold23454_1_pt1 | contig 16487 bp, 18 predicted proteins | sample TARA_B110000208 | Tara Oceans TARA_B110000208 (sample SAMEA4397426) | marine metagenome | biome: Polar Biome; feature: [SRF] surface water layer (ENVO:00010504); material: water (ENVO:00002006), including particulate matter (ENVO:01000060) such as... | depth 5 m
GAAGGTATAGACCTTATCAACAGTAATACCGTTATTTTCCCAAGAAAGCCTCACGGCTAAAGTGTCAACCCCGCTTTCCATCGTATAGCTGCTCGCTGTCGCCGTGAACAATGATTTATGATTGGGTAAGTCGGCACCAATTAAACCTGTTTGTGCAACATATAACATTGGGTTAGAAGTAGCATCATCCATCAAAACAAAGTTACCTGAGCTTTTATCGTCGGCAAGGTGCTTATTCAATACCAGGTGGCGTAAATCACCTCCAATAGTGCTAATTTCAGCCTTATATAAATCAGTACTCACACTGACCCGCTTACCTGTCGCTAATTTGAATTGACCGTTATCCACCTGTGTAATACTCGCGGCATCAGCGGCTGCTGGAAAGCTCGCATCCACTGTAGTAGCCCCACCAGTAGAGGCGTCGGCTGCCACCTCATTTTGATGTGAGTTCTTAACCTGCCACGAATCCCATAACATCATGACTGAAAATGAAAAAATAACAAATAAAACTAAACGCTTAATGTCCATACAACTCTTTATAAATTAAAAATGTTTCTTGTTAAAAGAAAAATTAAGGCACAGGATCATGACCACCATCACACCAAGGGTGACACCGTCCTAATCGTAACACCATTAAGTAACTACCTTTGATTGCACCATACTTTTTTATTACCTCAATTGCATAATGAGAACAAGTTGGCTCAAAGCGACACCCCATCCCAAAAAAAGGACTTAAGCACCATTGGTATAACTTAATTAACCCGATGAGTAGTTTGGCCATTAACGCTCCTACGCTACTTTACGCTGAATTTTAGCAAACAACATAACAAGCTCTTCTTTAATTAACAAGAACTGAGTATTATTAAATGGTTTTTTAACTTGAATTACCACGTCTACACCATTTAATGGACGTAGCTCTTGGCGACACAGCTCGCGCAACACACGCCGCATATAATTTCTATCCACAGCTCGCTTGGCAACTTTTTTCGCCACAACAAAACCAACTCTTGCCGCCACATCCGCGTTTGGCATGTAATGGACAACCAGTTTTTCTGTAGAAAAACGTCTTCTAAAACTAAAAACGGATGAAAATTCATCCGTTTTTCTGATCATAATTAACTTAGTTAATACTGATTTTCGCATCGATAATTATGATTTAATGCTTAAAAAATTTAACACGTATTATCGCGTTAAATTTATAGGCTATATTACAGACCGATGCGCTTGCGACCTTTTGCACGACGTGCTGCAAGAATCTTACGGCCGCCTTTTGTTCTTGAGCGCACTAAAAATCCGTGCGTGCGTGCTCGGCGTGTTTTAGACGGTTGATAGGTACGTTTCATTTACTTCTCCAAAATACGAATACTACAAAGCCGAACATTAAACCCTATAACTCATATGTTTGTCAACACTATTTTTATACTAACTAATTGTCGTTGCCTGTGGATAAGCCTAGTTAAACAGGTTAAAATTAATATTCGCATTAAGGCGCGCTGTTGAAAAACATGCCATTCTCTTCATCGGCTATGTTTGTTACTTTTTCTTAACTTTTAAACTGGGGTAATTGGTATAGCGATGGAAAAATTTTGGCCCACCTGCCTTAGCCGTTTTGAGCTAGAACTCTCTACGCAACAATTTAACACTTGGATAAAGCCACTTACCACTGAAATTGTGGATAATAATATTCGTGTAGTGGCGCCGAATAAGTTCGTACAACAATGGGTTAAAGACCGCTTTTTAAATAGGCTAGAAACCATTGCTGAAGAGCTGTTTTCAACTAATGTATTAATTGAAATCACGACCAGTAAAAAAACAAACACACCTGATAGCGGCAAAAAGCCTGTCAGAAAAGTGTCAACTGAGAACAAACTAACTGAAACGAGCGCTGGTAATAAAGAACAAAAAAAGCAAGTTAGTAAACGAGCCAGTAAAAATGAAGTCCCGTCCGGGCTCAACACCTCCTTTAACTTCGATAACTATGTCACCGGTCGCGCCAATCAGTTAGCTCGCGCTGCTGCTATTCAGGTAGCAGATAATGCAGGTCAGGCTTATAACCCCCTCTTTATATATGGCGGTGTTGGTTTGGGTAAAACACATTTATTACAGGCCATAGGCAACCAACTTAAGCAACAAAATCCTGATGCCAACATTCGCTACCTACATGCGGAACGTTATGTTTCCGATGTGGTTAAAGCCTATGAAAATAAAGCATTTGATGCCTTTAAAAAGCAGTATCACTCTTTAGATTTGTTGCTTATTGATGACATTCAATTCTTTGGTAAAAAAACCCGAACGCAAGAAGAGTTCTTCTATGCTTTCAATGCTTTAATTGAAGAAAAAAAACAAATTGTTATCACTTGTGATACATATCCAAAAGAAATTACCGATGTTGATGAGCGGTTACGCACTCGATTTAGCTGGGGTTTAACGGTTGCTGTTGAGCCCCCAGAGTTAGAAATGCGTGTCGCAATTTTGCTTAAAAAAGCAGAAGCTTCTAAAATTAACCTGCATGAAGATGTCGCTTTTTTTGTAGCTAAACAAATACGGTCAAGTGTGCGAGAGTTGGAGGGTGCGCTTAACCGTATTGTGGCCATGGCTAAGTTTACTGGTCATGCTATTGATATCCGTTTAGCAAAAGATGCGCTACGTGATTTAATTGCCGTGCGTGGCCGCCAAATTACCATCGAAAACATACAAAAAACAGTAGCTGATTACTATAAAATTAAAGTTACTGAAATGCACAGTAAGAAAAGGTCGCGTCATTTTTCACGGCCAAGACAAATTGCCATGTCATTAGCTCGTGAGCTAACGAACCATAGCTTTCCTGAGATAGGTGAGGCGTTTGGCAACCGACACCATACAACTGTAATGCATGCGTGTGAAGAAATTGAGCAATTAAGGTTAAGAGATCAAAATATTGCGAGAGATATTGGGTTTTTAACTCAAGTAGTGCGAGACTAAATAAAACAAGGTTGTGGATAAGTTAGTGAGAATGTTGTGTGTAAGAAAAGAGTTAAACCACGTTTTCTATAAAAGCAAAATTAATACACATTTAATCCACAATAAAAAGCAAGGTTATAAACAAAGTTAAATTAACTATAAAACACTGATTTAATTAAAAGATTGGAGTAATGCACAGAAAAAAGTGACATTACTATTATTATTAGTTTTATATATACATTAAATAAATAATTAAGCACAACGATAGGTACAGCGATGCAGATGAAAATAAATAGAGAGGTTTTATTAAAGCCTTTAATTAATGTAGCAGGTATAGTCGAACGTCGACATACCTTACCCATTCTTTCTAATTTGTTATTAGAAGTAAAAGATAATAATATAAAACTCACTGCAACTGATTTAGAAATGCAAATTTCGCTTAATGTTGCAACAGAGTTAAAAGGGGCCTTTTCTACAACAATATCCGCTAAAAAATTCCTTGATATTTGCCGGTCTCTGCCCGAGGACATTGATATTGATTTGGTGAGTAAAGACAACCGTATGATGGTTAAGGCTGGAAAAAGTCGCTTTAATTTACAAACACTACCAGTTACAGACTATCCTGTGATGACAAAAATAGCAGGAGAAACAACCCAAATTACCATTAGCCAAATTGAATTTAAACGCTTATTGAAGCAAGTTGAATTTGCCATGGCACAACAAGATATTCGTTACTACTTAAATGGTTTGTTATTGGACGTGAATGAAAATAAATTAAATTTAGTCGGTACTGATGGCCATCGTTTAAGCTTTACTTCAACAACGCTAAATCAAGGCTATGAAAAAACAGATGTCATCCTTCCACGTAAAACAATAATTGAATTAATTAAATTGCTAGAAGATAGTGATGAAGAAATAACAATAGAGTTATCAACGGGGCAGGTTAACTTCTCTTTTGGTGAAATTAGCTTAATTTCAAAAGTCATTGATGGAAAGTTCCCAGATTATCACCGTGTTATTCCAACAGCGCACAGTAATACTTTCACAGCAAACCGTGTCGCCATGCTAACCGCTATGCAACGGGCATCGATTTTATCAAATGAAAAATACCGAGGTATTCGTATGGTATTAAGTGAAAATAATATCAAGCTAATCAGTACCAATACAGAACAAGAAGAAGCAGAGGAAGAGCTTGAAATTACGTATAACCAAGAAGCGCTTGATATTGGGTTTAATGTTACTTACTTGATCGACGTGCTCAATAACACACAGCAAGAAAATATTAATTTCTCATTTTCCGATGCTAATAGTAGCTGTTTAATCACCGTTCCTGAAGATAATGACTACAAGTATGTTGTAATGCCAATGCGTATATAAAAATACAATAATGCAGTAAAATGGCAAGAGTTAATAAAAGCGAAAAATTATGGCACAGCAAGAAGATTACGATTCATCTAGTATTAAAATTTTAGAAGGCTTAGATGCCGTTCGTAAAAGACCCGGCATGTACATTGGAGACACTTCCGACGGTTCAGGTCTGCACCATATGGTGTTCGAGGTGTTGGATAACGGCATTGATGAAGCGCTTGCAGGCCACTGTGATGATATAAAAGTCACCATTCATCCAGATAACTCAATAAGCGTTAGTGATAATGGTCGAGGCATTCCGGTAGGTGTTAAAACAGACGATAAACACGAACCAAAACGCTCGGCTGCAGAAATAGTGATGACAGAGTTGCATGCAGGGGGTAAGTTTGATCAAAACTCTTACAAAGTTTCAGGTGGATTACATGGCGTTGGTGTATCCGTGGTTAATGCCTTGTCAGATTGGCTGCGTTTAAAAATTTACCGCGATGGTAAAGTCCATCAAATGGAGTTTAAAAAGGGTGTTCCGCAAGCGCCTTTGAAAGTTACCGGTAAAACTGAAAAAAAGGGGACAGAAGTACACTTCTTAGCTTCAACAGAAACTTTTGTTTTAGTTGAATTCCACTTTGAAATATTAGCCAAACGGATTCGTGAATTATCATTCTTGAATAATGGCGTAAAGATTGAGCTCATTGATCAACGCCCGGAAGGTAAAACCGAAAACTTTTCCCACTCAGGTGGTATTAAGGGTTTTGTGGAGTACATGAACCGTAGTAAAACGGTATTACATCCCAAAGTGTTTTATGCGGAAGGTGAAAAAGACGGCATGATAGTAGAGATCGCCATTCAGTGGAATGACTCTTACACAGAAAGCGTACAATGTTTTACCAATAACATTCCTCAGCGAGATGGCGGAACGCATTTAACAGGTTTGCGTACCGCGATGACGCGGACGCTTAATCAATACATCGACCAAACAGAAGCGGCAAAAAAAGCTAAAGTTAGTACCACGGGCGACGATATGCGTGAAGGCATTACTTGTGTACTATCCATTAAAGTACCTGATCCAAAATTCTCATCACAAACTAAAGATAAGTTAGTTTCAAGTGAAGTACAGCCCGTGGTTTCAGAAGTTGTCGGTGAAAAGCTTGCTGAATTTTTAGCCGAAAACCCAGCCGATGCAAAAACCATTTGTAGTAAAATTGTCGATTCAGCACGCGCACGCGAAGCCGCCAGAAAAGCCCGTGAAATCACCCGCCGTAAAGGTGTGATGGACACCATGGGCTTGCCAGGTAAGTTGGCCGATTGCCAAGAAAAAGACCCTGCTTTATGTGAAATCTACTTAGTGGAGGGGGACTCTGCGGGTGGTTCGGCCAAACAAGGCCGTGACCGTAAAAACCAAGCTATTTTGCCGCTAAAAGGTAAAATATTAAACGTAGAAAAAGCCCGTTTTGATAAGCTATTAAGTTCACAAGAAATCGCGACAATGATTACGGCGCTAGGGACTAATATTGGTAAAGCCGATTTTAATGTCGAAAAACTACGTTATCACCGAATTATTATTATGACAGATGCCGACGTCGACGGTTCACACATCCGCACGTTATTACTCACTTTCTTCTACCGTCAAATGACAGAACTAGTAGAGCGTGGCCACATTTACATTGCGCAACCACCACTGTATAAAATTAAACAAGGCCGTGATGAGCGTTACCTAAAAGATGACAAAGAGTTAGACGAATATTTACTCGCCTCAGGCCTTAGAGATGCAGAGCTACTAACTAAAACAGGTGGTGAAAAATTAAAAGATGACGCGCTGAACAATGTCGCTAAACAAATGGTGTTAACAGAAGCTGTGATTCGCCGTATTGCCAGACTGTATGACGAAAGCGTCTTACGTGCTATCCAAGATGTTGGTATTGTGGATTTGAGCACAGAAGCTAGCACGAACGGAGTCGCTGAAAAATTACGCCCTATCCTGGGCGCAATCGGCTCAGAAGTCATCGTTGCTTACAATGAAGAAGAAACTGCTTACCGCTTAGAAATCAATAAATTTGTACACGGTAACTTACAAAGCTGCATTATTGATACCGAGTTTGTTGGTAGCGGTGACTACCGTCAAATCAACAATATGTACAAAATGTTAGAGGGTTTATTAGGTCCTGGCGCCACCATCAAACGTGGCGAAAAAGAAAAGAATGTTGCCACCTTTAAAGAAGCTTTAGACTGGCTACTAGGTGAGGCGAGACATAACCTAAACATACAACGCTACAAAGGACTTGGCGAAATGAACCCAAGCCAGCTTTGGGAAACCACCATGGACCCTAAAGCCCGTAGGCTACTTAAAGTCCAAATTGATGATGCTATCGCTGCGGATGAGATCTTCAGCACGCTCATGGGTGATAATGTGGAACCTAGAAGGGCCTTCATTGAAAACAACGCGCTTAATGTTGGCGCTTTAGATGTGTAGGTTTTGTCGAATGTCATAGATGAAGAAAAAAAGTAAAGCAATAAAAAAGCGGACTTAAGGTCCGTTTTTTTCAATCAAGTAAAGTTAACGATTCTTCACCAAGTTGATAGCTCTCATATCCAACTTCAACAATCTTACCAATAGCAGCATCAATCTCAACTTTTACCTTTTCTTTATCTGCTTCTAAGGTATCAACTTCGTAAGATGCTTTACCGTAAGATTCAAGCCCATACTCTACGGCAACAATTCTACCTAGGTAAGCAGCTAACACTGCTGCTCTTGCCGTCTCTACACCCCTTTTGCTTGTGATGTAAATCTTATGTCATCGGTTTCAACTTCTTCTTCAGTTTCTGTGATATCACCCGTTTTAACACGACACTCAACTTCCCAAGATTTACCACCTGCTGTTTTAATGTCTAATTCCTAGATAGGCATCCTATCTTCAACTTCGTACTCAACTTTGATGATCCCACCATCATACTTGGCTAATACTTTTTGTACGCACTTGCCCATACTGTCATAGGACTCGGCTTTAAACACACCATTATCATTCACAGAAAAAGCAAGCGCCAATAAACTAGTGCCAATTGATAAACACAACATAACAACCTCCATAAAAAAAACCAAAAAACTCATGGTGCGAATTGTGAATCAATGCTAAGAAAGTTAAATAGACTATTGATTGTTTTACACTTTTAAAATATTTTTGGCTACTGGTAACCAATCACAACCTTTTAAAACCCATTTAGATTAATGTATTATCCATATAATGAATCCCACAAATTTATTAGGCACAGCCAACATTCCAAACAATGGCGGCGAACTGCAGCTATCTCAGCGCGGTAAAGACTTTGTCATTGGGTTAAAAGGCGAGCCGGGTGAGTTAATGACCAGCCGGGTATACTCTTCTGAGTTGGCACTGGCTGAATTAGGTTGTGCACATATTGATGGTGTTGAAAACACAAGGGTGTTAGTTGGCGGTATGGGGATGGGTTTTACGCTGGCCGCCGCACTCAAAGCTACAACAGGCAGCTCTGAGGTGCACGTCGCTGAGCTAGTCCCCGAGATCATTGAGTGGAACAAGGGCCCGTTAGGTGAGTGTGCTGGCCAACCACTGGGTGATGAGAGGGTGAGGGTTAAGTTGGGCGATATTGCAGCGCTGTTTAACACCAAGCAAGCGACTTACGATGCAATTTTATTAGATGTGGATAACGGCCCAGAGGCTTTTACACAAGATGACAACAGCAACCTATATACCGCAGAGAGTTTGCGAGCCATACATCAAACCCTGCGACCTAAAGGCATACTCGCGGTATGGTCAGCTTGGCATGAACCTAATTTCATGAAACAATTAAAAAAAGCTAATTTTAAAAACGTCAGTTTTCAAACCGTCCGAGCGCATAAAGGTAAAGGCAGTAAACATACTATTTACTTAGCTCAAAAATAATCGGGTGAAAAATTAAAGTAGTGCCATACATTATTGGTTTAAATACGCCTATAATCCCGATTAATGTGTCATCCTTAATAGGAAAGCTATTTTAAAAAAACTACGAGATTACATATGCCACTTATTCGAATAGATATCACAGAAGGTCGTTCAGATGCCGCCATTAAAACCTTAATGGATACCGTTCAAGATTGTGTGGTTGAAGCATTTAAAGTACCTGTAAAAGATAGGTATCAAATTATCACAGAACATAAACCGGGTAGAATAATCTTGGAAGATACTGGTTTGGGTTTTGAGCGGACTGACCAAGCGATTGTGATTCAAGTATTTACTAGCCCGAGAACAACAGTGAATAAAACTAAGTTTTATAAATTATTGGCGGATAACTTAAAAGAGCAATGTGGTTTAAACCCTAAAGATTTAATGGTTTCTGTGATGACGAATACTGATGTCGATTGGAGTTTTGGTTTTGGCTCGACACAATATTTATCAGGTGAGCTGTAAAAGAACGAGTCTATGCGACAGCCATTAGTAGTCGGCAATTGGAAGCTGAACGGGAGCCTTGCGGAAAATAAAACTCGCATACAGGCTATTGTTAATACATTGGAAAACTTAGTGCAAGCAGAAGTTGGACTTTGTTTACCGTATGTGTACTTGTTTCAGGTTCAGCAGTTGTTAGCTAATACTAGTTTACTATGAGGTTCGCAGAATGTGAGTCAATTTGTGCAAAGCGCATATACGGCGTGTGTATCGGCGGAGATGGTGGCGGAGTTTGGTTGCCAGCTGGTGATTGTTGGGCATTCTGAGCGGCGACATTATACTGCTGAAAACAGTGCAAAAGCGGTGATGAGAATTAAAAGAGCAGCTGATGCAGGGGTTACGCCAATTTATTGTATCGGTGAAACACAGTCTGAACATGCGGCAGGCGATGCAAAGCAGGTGATAGAAGCACAGCTATTGGCTTTATTAGATTTGGGTAAAGCTAGCTTAGAAAAAGTAAAATCATTTGGTTTGGTGATTGCTTACGAACCTGTCTGGGCGATTGGTACAGAGCAAGCGGCGACGCCAGCGATTGCACAAAATATGTATGCATTTATACGCGTGTTATTAGCAAAACATGATGTGGTATTTGCTGAAAAAACGCGAATTATTTATGGCAGTAGTGTTACGCCAGATAATGCAAAAGCACTATTTACAATGCCTGATATAGATGGTGGCCTAGTTGGTAGAGCGTCATTAAACGCAGCATAATTTGCAACAGTATGTGCTGCCGTTGATGGACAACAGGACGCATCAACACATGAATAAAGTTTTAGTGATTGGCTATGTTTGGCCAGAGCCAAACTCATCGGCAGCAGGCTATCAGATGATGGCAATTTTACGAGCCTATAAACAACAGGGTTGGCAGGTTAAATTTGCCACACCAGCACAGCAAACAGATCATATGGTTGACTTGGCGGCTGAGGGTATCAGCAGTCAACCCATTGAATTGAATAGCGATAGCTTTAATGACTACTTAATGCAGTATCAACCCGATATTGTGCATTTTGATCGATTTATGATGGAAGAGCAGTTTGGTTGGCGTGTCGATAAATTTTCGCCAGATGCATTGAAAATACTCGATACAGTCGATATTCAATGTTTACGTGATGCAAGACATCAGGCATTAAAAGCGAATCGTGATTTGATCCAACAGGATTTAACCAGCGATCTTGCAAAGCGAGAGATTGCTGCTATTTTACGTTGCGATATCGCATTGATTATTTCTACATATGAAATGACGCTATTAACCGAGCGTTTCAATGTTAATCCAGATTTATTACATTACTTACCGTTTATGGTTGATTTGGCAGCGCTGCCAGTGAAAACCAAAAGCTTTGACGAACGGCAACACTTTATGACAATAGGTAACTTTAGGCATGCGCCCAACTGGGATGCGGTGTTATATTTGCAATCGATTTGGCCACTCATTAGAAAAAAGTTACCAGAAGCAGAGTTGCATATTTATGGCTCCTATCCGCCACCAAAAGCAACAGCGCTCAATAATCTTAAGACGGGATTTTTAATCAAAGGCTGGGTAGAGGATGCCTACACGGTAGTAGAAGGCGCACGGGTTACTTTGGCACCGCTTAGATTTGGTGCTGGCTTGAAAGGGAAGTTGTTGGATGCGATGGTAATGCAAACACCAAGTGTGACGACATCGATAGGCGCCGAAGGGATGATGGTGCCAGACGCACCATGGCCGGGTACGGTTGCCGATGATATTGAAAGTTTTGCAGGTGCGGCCGTGAAACTGTATCAAGATAAAGTCGCCTGGGAATTAGCAAGAAGTCATACATTAACGCACGTGAGAAAGCAGTTTAATGCCGCCGTTTTGTCACGACAGTTATTTGAAAAAATAGCCAAGGTACAAGAAAATTTAACACAACACCGTATCAATAATTTTACAGGTGCGATGTTGAAGCATCACACCATGGCCAGTACTAAATACCTATCGCAATGGATTATGGAAAAAAACAAATAGCGATTATTTTTTCGATTGACACCACTCAGCACTGAGTAAGCGATCATGCCGCTCACTTTCTAGACGTTCAATAAAGCGACAATCTTGTTTATGGACAGTCACGCCGCGGTCACGCGTAACATAAGCGGTAATGGCATCAGGAAAAACAGGTTTGCAACATTTGGCCATGTTGGTTTGTAGGTTGCCGACACCCTCGAGTATCACCTCAGCAGGCGTAGCATGTAATGGTGCTTTATGCGGAACATGCTGTTGTGGTTTTGCAGTCAGCTTAGGATTCACTGCTTCTTGAGGACGTCCAGTAGAATGTTCTTCTGATGTTTGACGTCTAAACCAATGCCGCACTTTTGCACGCGCACTCGTACTTTTTAAGTAACCCAATGTAGCGCGAATCCAGTCGCGGCTCGGCGTACCAATTTTATTGGTCAGAATTTCAACGTGCTGCGCATTTTGTAGCTGGTAGTTAAGTGGGACGATATGACCATCGACTTTCGCACCACGGGTGCGATGACCTAAATCGGTATGTACCGCGTAGGCAAAATCAATTGGCGTGGCACCTTTAGGTAAGTCAACCACATTGCCTTGCGGGGTAAACACATAGACGTTTTCTTGAAACAACTCGGTATTGAACTGCTCGAGCAAATCACCACTATCTTTTGGCTCTTCTTCCCATGTCAATATTTGACGGAGGAGTGCAATTTTTTCATCAAGGACAGCATCATCTTTACTACCATCTTTGTAACGCCAATGTGCTGCTACACCCAGCTCTGAATAAGCATGCATTTCATGGGTGCGAATTTGCACCTCTAGTGCTAAATCCTTTGGCCCATTAACGGCGGTATGTAGAGAACGGTAGTTGTTGCTTTTAGGTTTAGCGATATAGTCATCAAACTCACTGGCAATGGGTTGCCATAAGGCTTGTACGACACTCAGCGCGCTATAACAACCCTCTACGGTATTGACTAAAATACGCACAGCATGGACGTCAAACAATTGTTCAAATGTCAGGTGTTTGCGGCGCATTTTATTAATGATGCTGTAGATATGTTTAGGACGGCCAGCAACATCCGCTTTAATATTTTCAGCGGAAAGCCGCTCTTTCAACACTTGTTCGACCTGTTGAATATATTGCTCACGATCGAGCCGACGCGCATCTAATGACTTAGCGACCTCTTTATAAAGGACAGGCTCTAGAAAGCGTAAAGAAAGGTCTTCCATTTCCCACTTAAGCTGCCAAACACCGAGGCGATTAGCCAGAGGCGCATAAACGCCTTGAATTTCTCTTGCCACCTTTTGTTGTAGGTGAGCGCTAGCCTTGGAAAGGCTGCGAAGTGTTTGGGTGCGCTCAGCAAGTTTAATCAATACCACGCGAATATCTTGCACCATAGCCAATAGCATCTTACGGAGGCTTTCGATCTGGTGGCTTTGATCGCTATTGCTTTTATCTAGCTGGTTTAATTTTTCAAAATCACTAAATGTTTGTACTTGCTCGATTTTCATTAATCCCGCGACCAAGTTGCGAATGTTGTCACCAAAGCGGGCTTTAAGTGTTTCTTGCCAATTGTCGATATGGCGAGGCGTGGCATATAAAATAGCAGCAGCGACGGCCTCTGCATCGAGATGTAAGCTAACGAGAATGGCTGCAGTCGCGGTCGCATGCTGCATCAATGGTAGTTCTGTTCTCTCTTTATTGCCGTCATAAGCTAAGCTTGCCAGTTGGCAAGCTTGCTTAATCACTTCAACTTCTGTTGCTGAAAAAGTGTTTGATAAAGACATAATCCATGCCTCGGTCTCCTGATCGGATACCGCAGGGATTTGTAACGCACTCGAGCCGTGAATCATGAGTGATTAGTCTTCGATTCTAAACCCTACTTTTATGGCGACTTGATAATGGCCAATTTTGCCATTTACAATATGACCACGTGTTTCTAATACTTCAAACCAATCCATGTGTTTAATGCTGGTTGCTGCTTTAGCAATCGCATTTTGAATGGCCTCATCAGTCCCAATGGGTGAGCTGCCAACTAGTTCGATTTTTTTATAGGTGTGTGTTGTCGCCATATTGTTCTCCAAATGATAGTGAATTCATCAATTAAGATGATGACTGTAATCATCACCTTTTTAGTGCGTTATGACCAGTAGAGTTTCTACGTAGTTCACGTTTGTATTCTATCAAACGTTTTGGCTCTCATGCTATGCTGTTGCCTTTGGTCACCTTGTGATTTAAATAAAAAATTAAATCATAAAGCCCATACTAGAGAATTCACACCATGACCAATACGACAAACGAAACCTTTATTACTAGTAAAGATGCATCATTAGAATCTTCTATCAGCACTTTGCAGCGGAAGTTAGCGGCGCTCGATATCCATGTAGAAGAAAAGGCATGGCTCAATGAGGTTGAGGGTATTTGGTCTGTACATGTGACGAACCGCGATTGCCCACGCTTGTTTACCAATGGTAAAGGCGCATCGCAATTGGCGGCGCGTGCCAGTGCGTTGGGTGAGTACTTTGAGCGCTTGGGTACCAATTATTTATGGACAGATTTTTACCTAGGCGAAACCATCGCAAGTGCTGATTGGGTACATTATCCCAATGAGCAATGGTTTCCACTACAAGGCGATGCATGGCCGACGGAGATTCTGACGCCAGAGCTACAACAATTCTATAACCCAGAAGAAACAGTCGCTGCGAGTCAGTTAATTGATTTGAATTCTGGGAATAAGGCGCGTGGTATTTGTGCGATTCCATACACACGTTTACGCGATGATAAAACGATATTGTTTCCGGTTAATTTGATCGGCAATATTTATGTCAGTAACGGTATGAGCGCGGGTAACACTATGATGGAAGCGCGCACCCAAGCGTTGGCGGAGATTTTCGAACGCAATATTAAAAATCGCATTATTGCAGAAGGCATTTGCTTGCCCGATGTGCCAGAAGAAGTGATTGCTCGCTATCCGCGTATCGCATCAGGTATAAAGGGGTTGCGTGATGCAGGTTATGGTATCTTGGTGAAAGATGCATCACTTGGTGGTGAATATCCAGTCATGAATGTGACCTTGTTGCACCCTGAAGATCAAGGTTGTTTTGCAAGCTTTGGTGCGCATCCGCGCTTTGAAGTGGCATTAGAGCGTTCGCTGACTGAGCTGATTCAAGGCCGTGCGCTAGATAGCTTAGGGGGCTTTGTTAAGCCAGGTTTTGATATGGAGGAAATTGCTGACTCGCAAAACTTAGAAATTCATTTTGTGGATTCGAGTGGCGTGGTTAGTTGGGAGTTTTTACGTAGCACACCAGATTATGAGTTTGTCGACTGGAACTTTGGTACGACAACAGAAGAGGATTACAACTGGAGCGTGAACAAGATTCAAGATGGCGGACATGATTGTTACGTTGCTGATTTTGAACATTTGGATGTCTATTCTTGCCGTATCTTTGTGCCAGGCATGAGTGAGATTTATCCGGTAGAAGAGCTGGAGTGGCAAAATAATACGGTCGGTAATGAGGTGCGTGTTTATACACAACGCTTGCAAACATTGACTGGAGAAGAGTCGGCCGAGTTATTAGACCTGTTGTTGTGTTTGAATTTTCAAGATGATTTACATGTGTATATCTTGATTGGCTTATGTGCAGATGCGAAGTCACCTTGGTTGGACCTACGCATTGGCGAATTGAAAGCCTTGGCGGCGATTGCTGCTGGTGATAAAGATGAGATATTGGACGGCTGTGAATGGGTAGCGCAAATCAATGATTTACCAGTAGCACGTTTGAAGGTTTATAGCTGTATTGCTGATTTAGTACAAATTGCAGAGAATTTAGAAAAAGATGTGACGTTATATCAAGCGAATTTAGCTTTGATGTATGGCGAAACCACCTTGCAACAAGCGCTGAGTCTGTTTAATCAAGAAACTCAGTATTTTGGGCTAAATGATTTGGGTGCGAATTATGAGGGCAGCCAAATGCATCAACAACTATTAGCGGCTTATGACAAAGTGAGAGCGCCCCAAATAGGCTAAGCGCATTTGAAACCTACGCAAATAAAAACGACACTACACCCTCGCAACCAGCATCGTGACCGGTATGATTTTGAGCAACTAGTTGAGACGAGTGCGGCGTTAAAACCTTACGTGAAGCCCAATAAATTTGGGGATGCTTCGATTGACTTTGCTAATCCACAAGCGGTTAAAACACTGAACCAAGCCTTGTTAAAGCGTTTTTATCAAGTCGCGGTTTGGGATGTTCCTAAGCAGTATCTTTGCCCACCTATTCCAGGGCGAGCGGATTATTTACATTATCTAGCGGATCTACTAACGGACAGTCAATTGAACAGTGAGTCGGCTCGCGTGTTGGATATTGGTGTCGGTGCGAATGTGATTTACCCGCTCATCGGTCATCATAGTTATGGATGGCAATTTGTCGGCGCTGATATAGATGCAGCGGCATTGCGCAACGCACAACAGATTGTTGATGCTAATGACTTAAACAACCCAATAGAACTGCGGTTGCAAAATAATAAAACGGCCATTTTTAATGGCGTGATACAAAAAGGTGAGCACTTTACTGCTGCGTTATGCAATCCACCATTTCATGCTTCTAAAGCAGATGCACAAGCGGGCGCACAGCGCAAATGGCGAGGCCTTGGCAAAAACGGGAAGACGGCGTTGAATTTTGGTGGACAAAGCAATGAACTGTACTGTGAAGGTGGTGAAGAAGCTTTTATCATTAACATGATTAACGAAAGCCAGTTATTCGCAACACAATGTATTTGGTTTACGACATTGGTCTCCAAAGCGACAACCTTACCCAGCGTTTATCGCGCATTGAAAAAAGTAGGTGCGCGAGCCGTTAAAACTATCGAGATGCAACAGGGCCAAAAGCAAAGCCGTATTGTGGCTTGGACCTACTTTAAATGAGGTGGCCTTATGCGTTCATGAGACGGCTGACAACTTTGCGTTTCATTGGCTTGAGTAATGCTCTTAATCCAGCACTTCTAACAACGCGAGCGGGCATGCGATCATCAGCATAGAGTTAACAACGGCATTGGCGCCAAGGTATAAAGGTAAGGTAGCGCGTCTGTGCTGTTGCTCGAACTTAATAAGTACTTTTTCTGCCCCCAATAAGCCTAAATTAAAACCATGTGCAGTGACTGGATGCATGCCAACAGCAACATTGCCAATGAGCGCGAAACGATCTGTAATAAAGCGACCGGAATAAGCGGCTACGAGCGTATAAGCGAAGTGATCACTCACCAATGCCATGGCACCAAACTTATATTCTAAGCGCTGCTCCATTGCATTGGTAAAGTCGGTAGCGTCTAAAGCCAATAGTGCCTCTACCTCAGGTGTTGGTAGGGTAATCACAACAGATGAGCAATCACCAGCTAATGGCAATAAGGCGAGTGTTTGGCCAATATTAAAAATTTCATAGGCCGTGTCGCGATGCGGTCGTGCATGCGACATGCGGCAAACCAACATGCTTCTACCAAAATCAGTCATCTTAGCGCCAATGCCTATTTGTTTGCGTGTGGCGGAAAAGCGACTATCAGCGGCAACGAGTAGACGGCTTTTTATTGGTTGATTACTTTGGTTGTGATTTGTATATGGTCGGTGTGACTGTCTATGCTTTGTAATTCTAAATCGGTGATAAGTATGACATCAGCAAGGTGCTTCACTTCCTCATATAAGCCGCGGCGGATAGCATGATTAGAAACCATAAAGCCTAAACCTTTGTTAGAAGAGGGGGGG
>TARA_B110000208_G_scaffold64903_1_pt1 | contig 16403 bp, 8 predicted proteins | sample TARA_B110000208 | Tara Oceans TARA_B110000208 (sample SAMEA4397426) | marine metagenome | biome: Polar Biome; feature: [SRF] surface water layer (ENVO:00010504); material: water (ENVO:00002006), including particulate matter (ENVO:01000060) such as... | depth 5 m
AACTAAAATCCATTGTAAAAGACGCTGTAAAGGAAGCTATACAAGAGGAAATGAAAGACATCCTTATTGAAGCTGTTCGTGCTCCTAAACAAACCGTTTATGAAAATAGAATGGGTACCCCTACAACAGACGTAGCAGCACCTAGTCCAATGAACCCAGTAATGCAAACTTCTATGCCGGATGATAAAAGGATGGCAATGAAGGAAAATATTCAAAATGTACTAGGATCAATGATGCCAGGAGCAAATGGAACATTATCCGCTACAACAGCAAATGTACCCCTTCAAATGGGAAGTGGAAATACAACATCACCAAATGGTAGCTTACCAGATGGGAATGTAAGTATGGATCAAATAATGGGATTAATGAGTAATAAAGGATAATATAATATGGCATTTGGAGAAACAAGAATATACCCCAATGATTTGCGACCTAGAGTCGCTATTGGTGTTGATTTACCACTTAGTGGTCCTGTTGCTTTTATTCCAAATTACCAAACTAAGGATGCTATAAAAAATAACCTAGTAAACTACCTCTTAACAAACCCAGGTGAAAGAATTGAAAACCCTTTATTTGGTGCTGGATTAAGAGCTTATATTTTTACTCAAATAACTGAAGGTGGTTTAGATTATATAAAAGAAGATTTACAAGATAAAATTAAAACTAACTTTCCAACTGTTAATTTAGATGAAGTTAATGTTTTACAAACAGTTAACACAAATACAATACAAGTAATAATTAGCTATTCAATACCTAATACTAGCATAAATGATACTTTAGAATTAAATTTTAACTAATGGCAGTACAAAATAAAGACATAACGTATATTAATAAGGATTTTAATGATATTAGATCCCAACTTATTAATTTTTCACAGACTTATTTCCCTAACACTTATACGGATTTTAGCCCTGCTTCTCCTGGAATGATGTTCTTGGAACAAGCAGCCTATGTTAGTGACGTTTTATCTTTTTACTTAGATAATCAAATTCAAGAAACATATTTACAATATGCTAGGAATTTTGATAATTTATATGATCTTGCTTATATGTTTAGTTATAAACCTAAAGCAACAGGGTTAGCAGTAGTAGACGTTGATTTTTATCAACAAATCCCTGCTAAAGTTGTAGGATCAGATACAGTCCCAGATTTTGATTATTCCTTAAGAATTGGTGAAAATACAAATGTTACTTCGGATCTTGGAGGTAGTTTTATTACTCAAGAACCAATAGATTTCACAGTTTCATCTTCATCAGACCCAACTTTAGTAACTATTGCACAGGTAAATAATGGAGAACCAACTTACTATTTACTTAAAAAAACAAGAAAAGCAGTTTCAGGTAATATTTTAAGTAAAAATTTCATAGCAGGTGCTTATAAAGAATTTCCAACATTTGAAATAACAGGTATTAATATTGCAAATGTAATAGATATAACAGATGATGATGGAAATGAGTATTATGAAGTAGATTATCTAGCTCAAGATTTAGTATATGATAGTCTTAGAAATACTAATACTAATGATCCTAATAACTACCCAAATACAGACGCACCTTACCTTTTACAAACAAAATCTGTAAATCGTAGATTTGTAACTAGATTTATTAATAATCAAACCCTTCAAATCCAATTTGGAGCCGGAAAACCCCTTCAAATAGATGAAGAAGTTATTCCAAATCCTGATAATGTAGGTTTAGGCTTACCTTTTGGACAAAATAAATTAACAACGGCCTATAGTCCTTCTAATTTTATATTTACAAATACTTATGGTGTTGCACCTAGTAATACAACATTAACTGTTAGGTATTTAACAGGTGGGGGAACAAATGCTAACATAAATGCTAATTCTTTAACTAAAATTAGTACTGTAAATACAACATTTTTAAATGGTAATATAACCGATACACCTTTAGCACAATATGTATTTAATTCTATAGCAGTAAACAACCCAGATGCGGCAAGTGGAGGAAGTGATGGTGATACAATTGATGAAATAAGACAAAATTCATTATCTAACTATAATACTCAACAAAGAAATGTTACAGCAGATGATTATTTAATTCGGGCTTTAAGTATGCCTCCTAAATTTGGAGTAATATCTAAAGCATTTACTACTAGGGCTTCAATACAAGACCCAGACACAATATTAGATTTATATGTTTTAACTCAAGATGTTAATGCTAAATTAACTAAATCCTCTAAAACAATAAAACAAAATTTAACAACATATCTTAGCCAATACAGAATGATTGGGGATACAGTAAATATTAAGGATGCCTTTATAGTAAATATAGGGGTAGAATTTGATATTATTACATTACCAAACTTTAATAATAATGAAGTAATAGCTAAATGTATAGCTGTATTAAAATCCCATTTCCTTACTAAAAAATGGCAAATAAATCAACCTATTATATTAAGAAATATTACAGTATTATTAGATAGGATTCCTGGAGTACAAACAGTTGCGGATTTACAAATTATTAATAAAGCAGGTACAAACTCTGGATACTCAGAATATGCTTATAGTATATCAAGTGCTACACAAGGTGGTGTAATATACCCTTCATTAGATCCTTCAATTTTTGAAGTAAAATTACCAAATGAAGATATAAAAGGAAGAGTAGTATCATTGGGCACAGGAGCTTTTGGTTACGGAGGATATTAAAAAATAAAACATGGCAGTATATAAATTATTTCCCTTACAAGACGCATCATTATATGCATTTTATCCCTATATGAATACTGGGATAGACCCTATTATCGAAGTAGGTAACTTAAATCTTAATATTAATCCTGTACCACAAGTATTTAGGAATGTTATTGAATTTGATCAAGCTGAAATCGAAGATGTTATTGATAACAAAGTATCAGTTGACGCTAATGGTAATAAAGTGCGTTTTGCATCTAATTTAAAAGCATACATAGCAAATGCTCAAGGAGTTATTTTTGATACTAAATTAGAAATATTTCCTATATCGGGGTCATGGAATAATGGTAGTGGTACTTATTTAGATTCCCCATTTACTGTTAATGGTGTAAGTTGGAGAGCTAGAAATTTTTCTGGATCTGCTGCTTCAGGTGCTGAATATTGGGAAACTAATATACCAGCATTAAGTACTTACGTAACAGCCTCTTTTTCATCTAGTATGGAAGGTGGTGGAACTTGGTATACAGGTTCAAATGATCCAAATAATACAAAAGTTATCTCTTCTGCAGAATATACTTTAAGATCAAATAAGGATTTAAATGCTGATGTTTCGGATATAGTTAATATATGGTATTCAAGTTCTAAAAATATAGGTGGTTATACTAATATTGTTAATAATGGTTTTTTATGTAAATGGGAAGATGCTATAGAATTTAGTAGTGCAAACGCTATTCAACCTATAATGCAATTCTATTCCGTAGATACTAACACGATATACCCTCCAGTTTTAGAAGTAAAATGGGATGATTCTAAATTTGAAACAGGATCTTTACCCCCATTACAAACATCAGATATGTTTGTTGCTTTAGATAACAATCCAGGAGTATTTTATAGTGAAAGTGTAAATAGGTTTAGATTAAACTGTAGACCAGATTATCCAGTAAGAAGATTTATGACTAGTTCAATAGATACACTAAATCATTATTTACCACAAAATTCATTATGGGCTATTAAGGATTTAGATACAAATGAATTTATAGTACATTTTGATGATGATTATACCAAAATTAGTTGTGATGCTACAAGTAATTACTTTGATGTTTACATGGCAGGATTACAACCAGAAAGATATTATAAAATTTTAATACAAACCACAGTTAGTGGGAGTACGTTAGTAAAAGATGATAATTATTATTTTAAAGTAGTTAATGGGTAATGGCAGAAGAAAGATTAGATCTTAGAAGAGAGGTATTTAATAAAGCACAATATATTAAAACTATTGACACTAGTTTTGATGAATTAGGAGCTACAACTATAACTGAAGATTTACAACTCCAACCAACTGTTGAAGAATTCTTTGGATTATACAATTCTCTTTTTTATGATATACCCGCTTTAGGTGAAAATAATTCACATGAATATTTAACTAAAACTAGTGGTGAATATATCAATTTTGAAGAAGTTAATGAAGAAATATCTGCTTTACAGGCTGAAATTGCTCAATTACGACAAGATTTATTAAACCTCCAAATGGAAAACATTAAATCAGTTGCATCTATGGCAAATAATGAAGCTACAAATCAAATGTTAAATGATGCGACACAAGCTTTAAATGATGCAAATGCTCAAATAGTTGAAACTAATTCAACAAATTCAACAATCACAGAAACATCTAATAATGGTGGCGGAAGTTATTAAATAATAAATAAGATATGGCATTAGAAACAATTATACAACCATTAAATCCTGATACTTTTGAGTATCAGACTTATTCTAATTCAGATGAGCAATTAATCGTTCAGTCTGAGCTTGATACTGTATTTTCTGCTTCTACCGATTACATAGAGTATTATATATACGATCAAAATAAAAATTTAGTATACCCAGAAGCTACAACTCCTTTATTAGATTATAATGTAAGAGATGGAGATGTATTACTAGACCCAAGTAGTAATTTAGAAGAATTTGGGTTTGATATAGGAGTTTATAATATATTATATAATTTTTATAGAAAAAGAGGATCATCCTCTATAACAAGTAAATATTTTATTTCTCAAATATCATCAGATAGAACTGAAATTAGATTAGATAGTAACACTATTGAAAATAATGATATAATTTCATCTATTAATGATTTTATTAGTTATAGAGAAGAACAATCTTATTTTGTTGATTTTTATTTAAATTTTGGTGATAACCAAACTATAATATCTAACAACATTAAGTTAGAAACTGAAGAGGGAATTGACCCTACAGTATTAATTAAACTGTATGAACCCCTACCTTCAGGTTTTAATATAAAAGACGAATTGTGGATAGTAGAATTACTTTCAGTTTCACAAGCATATGAAGTTGATTTCCCCTTTGAAGCTATAATAGATGAGGATTTTACCTACATAGCAGGTCCTAACTATAGTTTAAACATTACAGGACAAACTGCAAAACCAAGTGAACAATTCTCTTATAACACTTTACTAAATTCAGATTTAACAAGTTCAATAAGCCAAATTAAAAGTTTATTAGATGAAAAACAAATCAATATTAATATTGATTACGAAAAATATAAAAACTTTGTAAACTTTAGTTCAGCAACTACTAGATTAGAAAATTTCTTTTATAAAACAGAATTAATTCAAGGATATACTGATCAAATAAATTCCCTATCTATATCAATAACAAGTGATACAGCAGATACTTTTGCTTTTAGTTCTAGTAAAGCTAATTTAGTAGGTCAAGTAGACACCATTATAAAAAACTTTGATGGGTACGAGTATTTTCTTTATTTTAATAGTGGGTCTGATTGGTCTTACCCAAAATCTAATACAGAACCCCCATTTAATTTATACCCAACAGATAATACAGAAGTACAATCTTGGATAACTTCTTCTGCAGCATCATCATCAGCATATGATGTTGAAAATAAAGATTGGTTATATTATTCAATACCTGAATATCTAAGAGAGGACCCTGAAAATAAAAATTATGAATTATTTGTTGATATGGTTGGTCAATATTATGATAATGTGTGGACCTACACTAAAGACATAACAAATAAATTTGATGCTGATAACCGTTTAGATTATGGTATTTCAAAAGACTTAGTAGCAGATGCTATACAAGATTTTGCAATTAAATTATATTCTAATAATTTTAATACTGACGATTTATTTACTGCCTTTTTAGGAATAACTCCTTCTGGTAGTTCATTTCCTTTCCCATATATGACTGGTTCAATTGGTGGCGCAGTTGCGACGCCTTCTGGGTTTGAGTACGTGAATACTGAAATATCGGCATCGAATGATATAGTCCCATTGGACGATGTTAATAAGCGATTATATAAACGAATTTACCACAATATACCATATTTACTTAAAACAAAGGGTACAGTAGCTGGTTTAAGAGCATTAATTACCTCATATGGTATCCCAGATACTATTTTAAGAGTTAGTGAATTTGGAGGTAAAGACAGAAACGAATCTCAGGATTATGATTTAAAACAAAACGTATTTAATTATGCATTTAGTCCTAAAAGTCAAGGTACTGGCGCTGGTGTAGAAATAGGTGATTGGAGATCAAATTCATTATTTCCCTCAGGTGGTATATCTCCTAAATCCGTCCAAGTTAGATTTAAACCAACACCAATCCCCCTTCCTATAAATAATGTAGCTAATAGTAATATTAGATATTCTCAATCTATATGGCAAGCAGATGGTGGTGCCCATTTAGTACTAGAATACAGTGGTAATGGTTTAATTAGTGGATCATTTTCAGGTTCTATACCTGATCCATACGATACTTATGGTACATTAAAATTTATCCCCTCTGCTGATGCTACTAATTTTGCTAGTGTTTATTTACCTTTCTTTAATGGAGATTGGTGGTCAGCACAAATTAATTTAGTTGACACAACCGGTTCTTTATATTCTGCAAATGAAATAGATGGTAAAATTGGTTTTAACGAATCATCATCAGCAAATAGTTTTGATCCAGCCCAATGGGAAGACTCACGAAAAGTTTATTTAAATCGTGATGTACCTACAACTATTGGTGGTGATATTTATGAATCCTTTTCTGGTTCATTTCAAGAATATAGATTTTGGGCACAAGAAATATCTCAAAGTAATTTTTACGATTATACTGTTAACCCCTACTCAGATGAAGGTAATGGTATAAACACAACACCAAACCAATTATATTTTAGAGCTGCTTTAGGTACTCAATTAGACACAGGAAGTAGAACATCAATACATCCCAGAGTAACAGGCTCAGCAATACAAATAACACAATCATTTGCATCTAACAGTAATTTTGTTATACAAGGTGAAAACTGGATTACAAATGTAGAAGATATATTTCAAGATCAAGCTCCTGTAGGAATAAAAAATAGAATAACAGATAAAATAAAATCTGAAAAGTTAATATTAGCTGAAGCTCCATATGGTTTTCAAACACCAACTTCATCTGTACCTTTTATTTCTAGTAAAGATAATTATACACAAACAATATCTGCAATGGAATCCATGCAGCAATATTCTTATGTAAGCCAAAGCTATACACCTAATGTAAATTATTTAGAAGTAGCATTTTCACCATCAAATCAAATTAATGATGATATTAATGCTCAGTTAGGGTATTTTAACCTAGGAGAATTTATTGGTGATCCAAGATTTGCTTCATCCTCTTTATACACATATCCTAATTTAGATAGTTTAAGAGATCAATATTTTGAAAAATACATAAATAGTTATGACATCGTTGATTTTATTAGATTAATAAAATTCTTTGATAATTCATTATTTAAAATGATTAAAGATTTTACTCCTGCTAGGTCTAATTTAGCTTCAGGTGTAGTAGTAAAACAACATATATTAGAAAGAAACAGACAAAGAGCACCACAAGTTACTTCATCCCTACATGATTATGAAGGTTTAATAGTAAACTTACCTAAAAATTATAGTTCGGGTTCAACAGATTTTCCACAATATTCAACATCAGGTTCTGCTTTATATAAATTTAGTGGAGGACCAGGTGGTTCGTTTAATAGATTTAATGGTTTACAAACATACATATCTGGATCAGATGGTACTGGTCCTGATAATAGATTTGGTATAACACAAAGCTGGCAAGATGGAAATGATAGTTCAATATTAAACTCAACCAATTTTAACCAAAGTAGTTCACAATTTATTAGTGGGTCTTATTTAGGTCCAAGACAATTTCCTAAAGATAACCAATCGGAATTTTATGATGGTATATTTAGTGGGTCAGTTATACCAGTTCATGTCTCACCATTAAATAAAGGTTGTACTCCTTATTTAGGTGTAGTTGATACACCTTTATTATATTACCCAATATTCTTTTCTCTTAACCCGGGTGGAACTGGTGGTGAAACCACTACTAGTTTAGGTGAATTTTTAAATCAAGAAAATTCCCCACCATCAGGATATGCTTGGATAGGTTCTTTAGAAGGAACAACAATAGGTGTTGATCAAGTAGTAGCTGTAAAAATAAGTCAAAATGATATTAATGGAGTAGAAGTAATTAATTATTTAGATGATCTTACCAGTTTAAGATTTTTATTCGAAGATGCTGCTATACCTTATGATATATCTGCTGTTGAATATGTAGTAACGGGTAGAACAATATTTTCAAATCATGCCCTATTAAATATTTCAACTGCAACGGGAATAGCAGGAAATAATTACTCCCAAACTGTAGGGGGTGTTGATTATTTCCCAATAACAAGTTCGGACCAAGGTGGTTCTATGAATTGGTCATTGGAAGCACTAACTGATTTTAATACTTTAGGTTTAGTAAATACTGAATCTAATGATAATTCTCAACAAGGTGTACTTTCAAATCCTAATATAACCAATCAAGAACAAAATGTATTTTATTGGTCTTCTACCATTAATGATGCCCTAGGTTTCTTTGGAAACCCAGGTGGTGCAGAAACAGATACTAATGCAATATTAAACCCTAATGGGGTTTTATATTCACAATCAGCATATACCGCCCCATACACATCAAATATACCTTGGGTAATATCAGCATCTGTTGTTTATAGTTCTTCACTAAATACAGCTGCTGCTTCTGTAACAGAAGATCAAGGTGTATACCATAGTGGTTCTTCATATTCAGGTGCAAATTTAGTTGATCAAAACTTTACCTTAGGGTTTAATACTGGTACTACTGGTTTTACTTATTATGATACAACAGCTTATAATACAGCAGAATTAGCATCAAATGCTACCCTACCTACTGTTACAAGTGATAAATTTTATTTTACTCCTTTTGGAGGTGGTTTAGGAATTGGTGCAGATATATATGAAGACGCAGGTTTAAATACACAAATTACTGATCTTGTTCCTAATAAATTTTATTTAATTTCTAATTTAATAGAAGATTTTGGCGTACAAAGATACTGGGTTGGTCAATGGCAATCTTCAAACACTTTTTCCGTAACATCTGAATATGTCCCATCTGTGCGCACTGCACTAGCAGTGGCTGGGGTAATATCAAATCCCACAACATTTATACCATCTCCAAAAACAGTTTTAGATTTAGGAGATATTGCCTTTAATGGTAATAACTGGAACACTCAAATACCAGGTAATTCAGGTTCTTCAGTTAGTATGGTTTCACCATATGCAGGACATCCTAAAATTAAACTTGCTGGTACTGCATCTTTTGATTGGGAATTTCCTTCATTAACCTTAGCTGGAACATCTCCAACTTTAAGTAATACAGCAGCATTTGTACCATTTTCAGGAAGTGCAGTATTAGCATCAAATGATGATTTTAATGCTTCCTTTAATTATGGTTCAGCTTGGGTAAATTCCCCAGACGCTATTTTTGAATTTTTAGAATTTGGTGGTACTGCAAGTACACCAGCTATGGGATACCAACGTGATGGGTCTGTTATTTTCCGTTTAGAAAATGCAGTAACTACAATTGAAATTGATCTTGGCACAAATGTTATATCTGTAAGCGAATTAGTTTTTAATCTTAGATTTACTATTTCATCCGTTGCGGCTACTGCGGTAAATGACTATGCTATAAGAATGGTTCTTCAACAATGGAATGGTTCAACTTTATCTAATACCCAATACCCAATGGGTGCATCTGGTGCTTCTTGTGATTCAAATGGTGTTGTTAACGTACAAAATCTTTCTCCAATAGTACCTAGAAATGTAACCCCAGGAGTAGGAGTTTTAGATACAGAATATAGAATTGCTTTTGAAATTAAAAATAATACGGGTACTGATTTAGATTATTCATATCAGTTACAAGGTATAGATTTAGGGTTAACTTATAATAATAACGTCACTTGGAGTGTAGCTAGTGGGTATAGAGGATCATTAATATCGGGTGTGTATTCTTATCAAGGTACTGGAAACCCAGCACCATCACAAACATCGGAAGTAGCAGGAGCAGATTTTTACCCACAAGGGGTAGTAGATGTTTATTTAAAAAGAACAGGTTCAGGTATTCCATCAGAGGGATTAATTATTACTTCCTCAACTTTTGATACAGGAGGTGGGTATTCGGGTTCAATATACTCAGGTTCAACACTCCCTATTACAAATGGAGCATCTGGTTTTAGTAATATATATAATGATACACCATGGGATGGAACAAATGCAACATCTGGATCAACTGTAAATAATATAGGTGATATATATTATATAGAATATTCTGCAAGTAATTTTATAACTGGTCAAATAAGTGGGAATAGTTTAATTATTCAAAATTTTGCATTTGAAGATGATAGTGATAAATCCAGATTATATATAGCCCAAACAGCAAGTTCTGGTGGTGGAAGTGCAGTTTTTAATTCAACTGGAAGTATAAGATTAAGACAAGCAAATAAATCTAATATAGGTGGTGGACAAGTTAATAATTTATTACCTATTGGAAATGAAGTTCTTAGTTTAAATTTTAATTTAAATCCCACTGCTACTAGTGAAAGAGTTTCTTTAACAGGATCATTTAATGGAGAGTTTAACCACGATGATATATTTAGATTCTCAATAGCAAATAGTAAAGTTGGAGTAGGTTCAGGTTTATTTATAACAGAATTTACAGCTAGTATATTCCCATCTCAATCTATAATGTCTGAAATAACAGAACCATTTGAATATGGTAATTATAAAATACCAACAGCTTCTGGATTAATAGTACCAACTTTTTATCCTGGTGCCTTACCGTTTAATTTAGCAGTAGATTGCCAACCAACATTAAATAATTACTCATTAGGAAGATTTAATCCCTACTTACAAGATGTTGATTATAATAATGAATCAGGTCCTATTATCCCTATTAATCAAGCATTAATATTACAAGATAAAGCAGTTAGAGCACAAACACCAGTTTCAAATTATACTCAATTAAGTTCAATTAACTTAAAATATAATGGTGTAAAAACAACCAGTGCAAAAATCAATGTATGGAGTATTGGGGATACAGGAACATTTGGTCAACTACCTACAGTAGAATTAAGAGATGCATTTTTTGGATATTTTAATGATATATCAGATCCTTACCCAAACATAAACGATTTAACAAGAGTTAACTTAAATTATCTAATTGATGAACAAGGTAATGCTTTACCTCCTTCATTAAAAGACCAGTTAAGTATAGACACATTTGAATCTGTATTTCCAGACACAACATTGGGTAGTTTAGCAGTTAAGTTTGGTACACAAAATTTAACTCCATTATCAACACCAGCACCAATAAGCCGTATTATGCAGAATGTAACACCAATTTGTTACTCTCAAATTTCCGGTAATAATTATAGTAATACAATTCCATTATCTGGATCGGGTTATATTTCAAGATATGATAATGATGATTCTAGTGCTGTAACATTTGGTACATTTGCCGCTGCTGGTACTTCATCAGTTGAAAATGGAGGTCAAGATCAACAAACTGTAGATTATTATATTAATCCATCAGAAGCAAATAAAACAAAAACTGGTGCTGGCTCAGCATATACAGGTTCAGGAGCATCAAATAGTACAGGTTCTGCTTCTTACCCTGTAACTACTTGGGGGACAGAGGGTACTGATTTAAATAATTCACAAGTTGTATCAATTCAACATTCAGTTGTAACTTCTTATGTAAGTGAAACTAAAGGTGTAAGAGATGAATTAGATTTAACATTCCTAATGTTTACAGGTTCCGATGCAGATACACAAGCACCATTTAACCTTGAGGGTATTGATTGTAAAGTTTACACAGATTCGGGTCAAGTATATTTATTAAAAGATGTAGATGATTATGGATGGTTTACTTATGCAAATTTACCTACTTCAACATATGTTAAAAAAAGAAAAAAAGGATTAAGTTTTAAAAGATATTATTACTCAAGAGTTCCAATTCCTGGAGGAGGAATTAAATGTAAGGTTGATTGGGAAATGTTTGAAACCCTATTTGACTTAGGTTTAATGAGATCAAGAAAACCAAAAAATGGTCAAGGTGTTGTAGCTTTAGAATGGATATTTAAGGCAAATTCTGGAAACCATGTTATAAAGGCAGGTGAAAAAATTAGTTGGAAAGTAGAAGGTTCATTTAAAAATGCAAGAAATAACTATGTTCAAGGAGTATTTTTCCCTAATGCCTATGATGGATTATACACACCTGCAATGATTAATGGCGCGGGTGCTTTAGATTATAAATTAGAGGAAGCTAATCAAGCAGCAGCCCCATTTTGGGTATTCTCAGGTTCTACAGGAGCTTCAGCAAATACTTTTATAGAAATGGAATCTTCAAACTTTAATGAAGCATATGGTACTGGATTTTATCAAGGTAATTTACCTTACATACCTGGATTTTCAGAATATTTCCCGGGTAATGTAGAACCAAAAACAACATCTTTTGATCCAATTGAACATACTTTACAATTTGAAGAAGGAGATGAAATACGATTTGGTAATAATGAATCTTATACTTATATTATTAAAGAAGTATTTGCCCCATCTGAAAATGTTCATGGTGGTGGAAGTGCTAGAGTTAAACTTAGGTTAGATAAACCAGTAGATACGTCAATAAATAAAGATTTCTTCCTAGTAAGAAGAACAGAGGCAAATGCTCAATCTCTTTACTTGGATTCCGTATTTCCTTATGGTATATTGTCGAGTGCAAGTATTTCAACTGTAATAAAATCTACAGGTTCAGCAAATCCATTTGCTTTAAACTCTACGAGTTCATTAGGAAGCTTTCCATCAGCAGATGGAGAAGGATTATATACGGCATCAGTAAGTGATGTAGAAGCATTTACAACTCCTGGTATTTTATACCCGGATTTTCCAACAGAATATCTGTTAGATAACGCCTCTACAATAGTAAACGATTTAATTTCAAAAGGAATAATAGAAGCTTAAAAGGAATACATATTTATAACATATAACAATATTTATATTAAAACACAACATGGGATATTTAAATAACGCAGTAGTAACAGTTGATGCTATCTTAACAACTAAAGGTAGAGAACTGTTAGCTAGAAATGACGCTTCATTTCAAATTACACAATTTGCATTAGGAGATGATGAAATTGATTATACACTTTATAATCCAAATCACCCATCTGGTTCTGCATACTATGGAGAAGCAATTGACAACATGCCTCTATTAGAAGCATTTCCAAGTGAACTCCAAATAATGAAATATAAATTGACTACATTACCTAGAGGTACAGCTAAATTACCTGTACTAGATTTAGGTTATGCAGCAATTACAATGAAACAAGGTGCTCAACTATCAGTTACACCTCAAACATTAAATTACCTAGGTAATGAACAAATATTTGAAACATCAGGATATAGTGCAACTGTAGGAGATGTAAGATTATTTAATACATTTGCTGGACAAGGTATACAAACTGAAGCTTCTATTACAGCAAACGCTAATGCAACAGTAACATTAGGAACTAATGTATCTAAAACAGTAATTGGTACACAAATTAATTTAACCTCAACTACAGTTAATACCCTATTTGGAACAAATACTCAATTAAGAACAACATTAACAGTAACAGGATTAGATAGTGGTGCAAGAATAACAATCCCAGTAACAATAACACAACAATCCTTAACATAATAAGATATGGCATTTAAAAGATTAGATCCTGAAGATTTTGTAGTAAGTGCAGACTCAGTAACATCAACAGTATGGAGTAATAATTCTCCTTCACTAAACACTTACTTTACATCTTCAACTCAAAAAGAAGGTGTATCAGGTCCTTTTTACTTAAATGTATACCAAACAGCTTCTGATGTACCTGAAGCTGCAGTGCAATTTCAGATTGCCTATGGTAACAGAGACGGTGGAGGTGGTGTAAATTATGATTCTTCTGTAACTCAAGTATCCGCTACAACAACAATTTATGGTCAATATAGAACACTAGTATTAGAAGATGAAAATGCTTCATTTACATTTGGTGCTTCTTCAACGGGTAGTGCAAGTAATGATTTTTATGTTATTAGCCCAGAAAGAGCAAGATATAAACAAACATTACTTCCTGGTTCATTAAATTTAACTTTAAAGAATGATGGAAGTGCTGCTTATAGTCAAATTCATCTAACTGATGATTCAAATATGGTAGCTTTACCAACTTATTATGGTACAATGAGAGCTTACCAAGTAATATCAGGATCAGATGGAACGGCATATAATGCAGAGGCAGGTGGTGATGGGTATACTCCTTTAAGTGGGTCTTATGGTTTATTCTTACCAGACATTTCAACAATATTACTTAATGCCGCAGCCTTATCAGGTTCATCTGCTGTTGGTGGTGGTATTGGATTAAATACTAACCAAGCAGCTGATACTTTTGGAGATAATCCATCTTTATTATATAGAGCAATTTCCGGTTCAACTGGAACTGCAATTGGTAATAATATTTTTGAATTAAATTCTCAAGAAACTTTAACATCTGATTATGTATTTGTAAGAGCAAGAAATAATGAATTTAATTATACAGAAAATCCATCATTTATATCGGGTTCAACAGGAGAAGTTGTTTTCCCATATTTTATTAATAACCCACAAACGTTTCCAACAACTGTAGGTTTATATAATGATGGGAATGATTTATTAGCAGTAGCTAAATTATCAAGACCAATACAAAAAGATTTTACAAAAGAAGCTCTAGTAAGAGTAAAATTAGATTTCTAAAATGAATGAGCGCTTACAAACAATTCAATTCACAAGACCTAATAGTATCTCCGTTTGAGGTAAATAAAAATTTTCACTATACTGGAGGTTTGGCTTTAACCGAATCTAATGTAGAAATTGGAAGATATCTTGGAAGGTCAGGAAATTATCTAAATTCAAGCAGTTATCTAACAGGTAATATGTCTGCATATCAACTACCAGCAGTGTTAGTTTATGATGGTATTCAACAATTATACTATTCAAATTATATATCTGGTAGTGGAGGATTTGTAGGTGATACCGCAACTGCAAGTATAGCTATAGGTGCTAATGAAGAAGGTGATAGACTTTTTGGGCGTGTAGAAGGTACAAATTACTACAATTATGACCAAACAACACTTTGGCCTAGTAGAAATTTCCCAATTCCATCACCTACAACCTCATCCGTTCCTATTGGTGTAATATCTATTCCATCTAAATTATGGGGTGATTATATCCAACCTAATTCTTTCTATATGAAGGGATTATCAGGTTCAATTAGGGATGATGGTGAAGGTAGGTTATTATATTTGAGCACAGCAAGTGGTGCTACTTATGATTATATGTCAGGTAATATAATTTATGATCATGGTATTATAACTATATTTGATTCTCATCTACCAGGTGCAATCCCAGATCCAGGTGGAGGTGGAGATTCTGATTTTTATGGTAATGCTATTTATGGTACAAGTGTATATGGTGGTGATAATAGTAACTTTGTAGATACTGATACTTTTATTAATTCATTTATAGCGAATGCTGATTTAACAATGTCTTTTTCAAGTTCTTTAACTATATATGAGACTCAATATAAAGCTACTATTAATGAAAATGAATTTAATTATTCATTAAACCCAAGTTCTATAACAGGAAGTGGGATACCAACAGTGTTTAGTGGTAGCGAAATACTTTGGGAAAATACAGCATCTATAGGTACACAATTAAATACCCTTACTGGTTCATATTTTTCACCTTATATAACCACAGTTGGTTTATATGATGAAGATTTTCAGTTATTAGCTGTTGGTAAACTAGCAAAACCCTTACAATCATCTTTAACTACTGATACTACCATTCTGATAAATATAGATAGATAGTTCATATTTATAATAAATACCAATTAGAAAATGGCAGAACAGTTTAAGTACCAATCAGAAATAATTACGGGACAAATTGTAGAGGCGCAACACGTTTCTCAATCTGTTGATGCCTTTACAGGTGATAGAGCATATGATATAGTAATTTCTGGTTCTTCTATTTTAACAGGTTCAATGTATATTGATCCTAGTAAATTACTTTCAACAACCCAAACCCACAGATTAACCTATAATAACACAACAGGGCAAGTATTTAAAGCCCCAGCTTCAGCTGATGGAACTTCTGGTTCTTCAGGAACAAGTGGTTCAAGTGGTACTTCAGGTTCATCCGGAACAAGTGGAGTTGATGGTACTTCAGGTTCATCAGGTACTTCAGGTGTGGATGGAACAAGTGGTTCATCAGGTACTAGCGGAGACTCTGGGACTAGTGGTTCAAGCGGAACAAGTGGTTCAAG